>Ga0163111_10000788_pt1 | contig 18987 bp, 19 predicted proteins | sample CRUFie1St18metaG_FD_109645 | JGI IMG/M metagenome (GOLD analysis project Ga0163111, IMG submission 109645) | Marine microbial communities from the Costa Rica Dome - CRUD Field 142mm St18 metaG | ecosystem: Environmental > Aquatic > Marine > Oceanic > Photic zone | place: Costa Rica: the Eastern... | reverse complement strand
GCCCTTGTCCTTCAGCGCGGAGCTGTAGGCAAATCCTGCCGCGTGGCTGCCGATCGGCTTGCCCATTACGCCGTAGAGATTGGGGCCGATGCCGTTCGCACCACCCTGGTCGATCGTGTGACACGCGGTGCACTTGGCAAAAACCTTCTCGCCGGCAGCCGCATCCGCGCTCGCGAGGAGCGTACCGAGGTCCGGCCCCGAATCGGCGCCACCTTCTTCGGCCTCGCCTTCGATGAAATAGCCCGGTTCGACGCCTTCCGGCAGTTCGCCGGAATCGGCATGGAAAAACATGCCCGACGCGATGGAGGCGCCCAGCGCCACGATAGCAGCGCCAAGGACCCAGCCTGCAGCGGTGTTGAAACGATCGTCCATTACGTAAATTACCCGGCGAAATTCGGTTGGTCAGATGGTTGCGCGCCGCTCTAGTGCGCAGCGTCGCCTTTCGCAAGTGCGCAGGGTGCAATAGCGCTTGATGCAGCGCGAAGCCGCCCGTACCCCCCGCCATCATGCGTCAATTCGCCAAGCCCGCTCTCGCCCTCGTCGATTCCATGCGCGCCGCCGCTGCGGCCGATCCGCTGCGCGCGATCGCCTTTGGCGGGGCGCCGGGATCGAATTCGCACCAGGCCGCGATGCAGTTCGCGCCCGAGGCCTTGCCCCTGCCCTGCTTCAGCTTCGAAGATGCGCTCGAAGCGGTCGAAAGCGGCGCCGCCGGCTGTGCGATGATCCCGATCGAGAACAGCCAGCATGGGCGGGTGGCCGACATCCACTTCCTGCTTCCGGAAAGCGGGCTGTGTATCGTCGCCGAACACTTCATGCGCATCACCCATTGCCTGATGGCGCTGGGCAAAGGGCCGTTCGAGGCCGCCTACAGCCATCCCCAAGCGCTGGGGCAATCGCACCGTTTCCTTGGCGAGCGCGGCATTGTCGGCCTCAGCCATGCCGATACCGCTGGCGCTGCGGCGTTCGTCGCGGAAAGCGGCAAGCCCAATGTTGCCGCGATCGCGCCCGCCCTGGCGGCCGATCTCTATGGACTGCAAATCGTCGAGCGCGAGGTCGAGGACGCGCCCGACAACACCACCCGCTTCGTCGTGCTGGCAAAGGATGCGCTGGATCCTGCGATGCTGGTCGGGGCCTCGGCGATGACCACCTTCATATTCGAGGTGAAGAACATCCCGGCGGCGCTTTACAAGGCCCTAGGGTGCTTCGCGACCAACGGCGTCAACATGACCAAGCTCGAAAGCTACCAGAAGGGTGCCAGCTTCGCCGCGACTCAGTTTTTCGCCGATATCGAAGGCGTCCCCGGCGACCCGCGCGTCGACACTGCGTTCGAAGAGCTCGCGTTCCAGACCAACGGCGTGCGATTGCTGGGCAGCTACGCCCAGGCACGCAAGCGCGGTTGAACGGTCTGGCGTGACCCGCGGCGGCGGGACTACTCGTCGGCGTAGATAGCGACTTCGTTGACGCCGCCACTTGTTGCACGGCCGCGATACATCCCGCTGGTGTTCATTCCGAAAACCGGGTCTTCCAGCGGTGTGACGACGATGACACCACCATCGCCGCCCAATTCCTCGACTTCGGCGAGCACGGCATCGGTGATCCGTTGCACATAATCCTGCCCGGCAAGCCATTCGGCATGCTGCGCACCACCGCTGGCAAATGCCGCCTGCTGCCTCACGAGGCGGATCCGCGTGCAGATTTCCTGCGCCACCCCGACCCGAATGAAGAATTCCCCCCAGCCGGTCGCCGATACCGCGCAGGCGCGATTGTCGGCATAGGTGCCCGCGCCGATCACCGGGGCATCGCCGACGCGTCCCCAGCGCTTGCCCGTCATCCCGCCGGTCGAGGTTCCCGCGGCCAAGTTGCCCTTGCTGTCCCGCGCGACCGCACCAACGGTGCCGAACTTGATATCGACATCAAGAGCGGAAAGCCGTTCCGCCTTCAGGCGCTCGAGCGCTTCCTTGCGTCGCTCGGTCTCGAACCACTCGCGCGGCATCCGCTCCAGGCCTCGCTCTTCAGCGAAGGTTTCCGCGCCCTTGCCCGCGAGCATGACATGGGGACTGTCGGTCATGACAAGCCGCGCAAGTTCGATCGGGTGCCGTATACCGGTGACCCCCGCCACCGCACCGGCATCGCGCGTGCGACCGTCCATGATCGAGGCATCTAGCTCGATGTCCCCGTCCCAGGTCAGCACCGCACCGCGCCCGGCGTTGAACAGCGCATCGTCCTCCATCGGTTCGATCGCTGCCTGGATCGCTTCCATTGCCGAGCCGCCATCGCGCAGCACCGCCGCGCCGGCGTCGAGCGCACGTTGGAGCGCCGCGCGATAGGCCGCATCCTGTTCCGGCGTCATGTTTTCGCGCGCAATCGTCCCGGCCCCGCCGTGGATCGCGAGCGACCAGCCGGCATCCTCGTCCTGCGCGACGAGGGGGGTTGAAACCATGGCGAAAAATGCGGCCAGCGCACCGGCGAAGCGGGTCGGGATTACTCTCATGCGCCAAGCCTAGCATGACAGCTTTTCCACTGCACCCGCCAAACCGCTTTGTGGATTCGCGGCACGCATGTTAGCCCTGCCGTAACGGAACCTAATGGGGAGACGGTTTCATGATTTTCGACCGCTATCGTTTCAACGAACAGCTGGCGATGGAACTGGGGGAGAAAATCCTTCTGGCCCTCGTCGCGCTGCTGATCACCTGGCTCGTCGCGCGCGCAGCCAAATGGGCTTTTGCCAAACTCGTCGACACCGTCGATTTCTTCAAGCGCGGGACCGGCAGCGGCCAGTCGCTGGGTGAATCGCTGGGCAAGATCGTCAGCCTGCTGGTCTGGCTGTTCGGCCTGCTGATCGTGCTTAACATCCTCGAACTGGGCGGGGTCGCCGGACCGATCGACAGCCTGCTCGAGAATGTCGTCGCCTTCCTGCCCAACTTGCTGTGGGCGGGACTGATCTTCTTCATCGGCATCATGGTGGCGCGGATCGTCCGCGACCTCGTCGTCACCACGCTGCAGACGGTCGATTTCGACAAATGGGCCAATCGCGGCGGGGTCGACAATGTCACGGGTAATTCGGCCATCAGCAAGACCATCGGCACGATTGTCTATGTGCTGATCGCGATCCCGGTCGCCATTGCCGCGCTCGAACAGTTGGGAATCGATTCGATCAGCGCCCCCGCTTCGGAGATGCTGCGGATGATCTTCGCCGCAATTCCGAACATCATTGCTGCCGCGATCCTGCTGGGCATCGGCTATCTCATCAGCAAGTTCGTGGTCCAGATCGTCAAGGAAGTGCTGCCCGGCCTCGGAGTCGATCGTGCACTGGCCGAAAGCGGGCTGGTGAGCGAAGGAACCACGGCATCGGGCATCATCGCCCGCGTGGTCCAGGTCGCGATCGTGCTGTTCTTCGCGATTGCCGCGACACGGCTGCTCGGTTTCCCCGAGCTGACCGCGATCCTCGACCAGCTGCTCGAATTGGGTGGCCGGGTGATCTTCGGGGCAGTGGTCATCGCCTTCGGCTTCCTGATCGCCAATCTGCTGGCCCGACTTATTTCGGGCGATGCCGGCGGCACCACGGCCGCGACCATCGTGCGCTGGGCGACGATCATCCTGTTCGTCTTCATGGGGCTGCAGTTCACCGGCATCGGCGGGATGATCCCGGCCAATGCGCTGACCATCCTTATCGCGGGCATCGCCGTGGCCGGGGCGCTCGCCTTCGGTCTCGGTGGACGCGATTGGGCGGCGCGCAAGCTCGAACAGATGGATAGCGATCTGGGTGGTGCCACGGCACCCGCAGCCAAGCCCAAGCGCAAGGCCAAGCCCGCCCCCGAAGCGAATGATCCGCTGCCGCCGGGCGCGTAACGCAAGACGACCCTTAGGTATCGCACAAGGGCGCGGGAGGTCATTCTCCCGCGCCTTTTTCGTGCTAGGCGGCCGACACATCGACAGGAGCAAGAGATGAGCACATTCGGATTCGAAAGCACGGCGGACGAAGTCCTCGCTGGCAAGGACCTTCACGGTCGCACCGCCTTGGTCACCGGCGGCTATTCGGGACTGGGCCGGGAAACCGCCCGCGCCCTGGCTGCTCGCGGCGCGCACATCATCCTGGCGGGTCGCGACGCGACGAAGCTATCCGCCGCTTCGGACGAAATCGCCGACCAGACCGGCGCCATCATCGATACGCTGGTATGCGACCTCGCATCGCTCGACAGCGTGCGCGCGGCGGCGAAGGAAGCCTTGCAACGCTTCGACAGAATCGACCTGCTGATCAATAATGCGGGGGTCATGGCTTGCCCGCTCCAGCGCACGGCGGACGGGTTCGAAATGCAGTTCGGCACCAACCATCTGGGCCATTTCCTGCTGACCAACCTGCTGCTCCCGCTGATCGAGAAAGGCGAGGAACCGCGCATCGTCAACCTGTCGAGCCGCGGGCATCACATCACCGGGGTGGACTTCAACGACCCCAATTTCGACAGCCGCACCTACGATCCGTGGCTGGCCTATGGCCAGTCCAAGACGGCGAATATCCTTTTTGCGGTCGGCCTCGAGCGGCGGCTCGGCGATCGCGGCATCCACGCTTATTCGCTGCATCCGGGTGGCATTCACACCAATCTCGGCCGCCATATGAGCGAAGAGGAAACCGCCGCGCTGATCGAACGGATCCGCAAGGCCGCGGAAGAAAGCGGCGAGGAACCGCAACCGTTCAAGACCATCCCGCAAGGTGCGGCAACGACCTGCTGGGTCGCCACCAGCGACGAACTGGCCGGGCGCGGCGGGCTCTATTGCGAGGACTGCCATGTCGCCGAACAGGACGACGAAGATGCGATGGGCGGTGTGCGCAGCTATGCGGTCGATTCCGCTAAGGCCGAGCGGCTCTGGACCATGAGCGAAAGGATGGTCGGCGACACTTTCGCTTATTGATCGACCCGCTCGACGAGACCGTCACCGATCCAGCGCGCCAGCATCGCGCCGGCTTCGGTGACGGCCCGTTCTTCGCCGAACTTCGCGGCAAGCGCGCCGCAAACCCGCCCGAATCCTGCACCCTCGCGGAAGGCTGCCAGCGCCTCACCTTCCCATGGCGGGCGCAGCACAAAGACGGGACGTTCGCTTTCACGCCAGACGATCACGCTATGCGGCTCGGTCAGACAGTCCGCTTCGCAGTCGCTCTCCCCATTGCCGAGCTTGTGCCACATCCGTGGCAGGTTGCGGCTGGTCCGCAGGAGATGCATCGATGCGACGAAGACGAGTTTCAGCCCGTCCCATCCGTCCTCGTCCCAGTGCGCGGTCGCTGCGGCGAAAGCGGAAGCATCGAGCGGCACAGCATCGCGTGCAACGAAAGCTTCCTGCATCGCCCATTCGAGCGCGGCGAGCTCGGCGACATCTGGATCGTCGCGAAACAGTTCGGCGCATGTGGCGGAAAAACCTGCACCGACCTGATCGAGCGTCCAGCTCGACGGGGGGTGCGTAATGCAATGGTGCGCGGCGGCGCGCGTAAAAGCCGCCTCGCCCGCCAGAACCTCGGTCCGCGGGTATGTATCGCGCAGCGTGTCGATCAGCCCGCCGCGGTAATTGTTGCGATAGATAGCCAGCCCGCGCGCATGCCGCACTTGCCAGCCGGCGGGCAGCGGGGCTTCCTCGTCGAGGAGAGCGGCAAGGAATTCCTGCTGGCGCCGCGCGAGACCGCTCACGCCGCATTCGCCTGCGAGAGGGAGGCTTGCCCCACTGAACGCGCGCGATCCAGTTCGCGCAGCAGTTCGGGCAACGCCGGGATATTGGCGTCGCGTTCGATCATCGTCGCTACCGGGCCCACCTTGGCGATAACGGCGGCGTAAAGCGCCCACACGCCATCGGCTACGGCGCGGTCGTGCGTGTCTACGATAATCGTCCCCGGTTCGTGCCCCGCGAGATGGATTTGCCGCACGCTTTCGAGCGGCAGGCCGCCGATGTAGTCGCGCGTCGGAAATTCGTGGTTGTGCGCACTGACATAGATATTGTTGACGTCGAGCAGCAGGCAGCAGCCCGTACGGCGCACCATTTCGGACAGGAAATCCCATTCGCGCATCTCGTCTTCGGGAAAACGGAGGTAGCTCGACGGATTCTCGAACAGCATGGGTCGCCCGAGCGCCTCCTGCGCCCGTTCGACATTCTCGCAAACGACATCGAGCGCCTCGGTCGTCAACGGCAGAGGCAGGAGGTCATGGCTGTTATGGGCGCTGGTGCGCGTCCAGCACAAATGGTCGGATACCCACAGCGGTTCGATCCGATCAGCCAGCGCGCGCAGCCGCGCGAGATAAGCCTCGTCGACGCCATATGCCGAGCCGATCGACAGCGAAACGCCGTGCAGGACGACATCGTGCCGGCTTCGCACCTGCTCCAGCACGCGGAGCGGCTTGCCACCGTCGACCATGAAATTCTCCGAGATCACTTCGACGAAATCGACCGGGACCGGGCCCTCGAGGAAATCGGCATGGTGATCCCTGCGCAGGCCGAGGCCAAAGCCGGAGTAAGTCTCTATATCTCTCATGTTGTCTGTTCCCGAAGAGGAACGACGATCCGGCGGCTGCAAGGGGCTGGAGGAGGCCGCCGGATCGCCGAAGGCGTTCGATCAGCCGAGGTCGCCGATCGTTCCGCCCTTGGCGAGGCAATCGCCGGCGGTCATCGCCTTGAAACCGTGGCCCTTGCAGGCGTTCTGGCCCTTGCAGTCATGTTCGGCGGTGGCGCAGTCCGACTGACCCTTGCACGAATGCAGATCGTAGCAATGCACCGTATCGTCTGCGGCGAGCGCGCGCCCGCTGCTGCCTGCGGGCGGTTCGGCGGCGAAAGCGGCCATCGAGGACAGGGCGAATGCTGCGGCGGCAGCGGCGGCGGCGGGTTTGCGAATGGTGGTCATGATGTGGATTCCCTCATCTCGAGATGCGCAGGAATTGCGCATGCCTTGGTCATTCGCTGCTTCCGCACCGTCGGTTACAGCGCGAATTTTTCGTGATCGCCTGTAACGCGGCGGCGTGGAAGCACGAATGACCGCACAGTTTCGGCAAGCAAGCCGGGACGCCCCCCGTCACTTTTCGAGAGAGGTATTGTCCCATGACCACCCAGCCCATTGCCCGCCTAGCGGGAATTGCGCTGACCGCCAGCATCGCCGCAGGCCTCGCCGCCAGCCCCGCAGCCGCGCAGAAGAAGCCCGCGATGGAGAAGTGCTACGGCGTCGCCAAGGCAGGCAAGAACGATTGCGCAGCGGGCCCCGGCACCAGCTGCGCGGGCACCTCGACCCGTGATTACCAGGGCGATGCCTGGAAGCTCGTACCCAGGGGCAGCTGCGAGAAGATCGCCACCCCCAAGGGCAAGGGCTCGCTCAAGCCGATCAAGCGCTGATCTTTCGCGCACTGCCCCGCTGAGGAGGCCCAGCATGCAGACCTTGCTCGATCGCTATGACCGCCTGACCGCTTGGCTGGCCTCGCGCTTGCCCGAAGGGCTCGCGCTGCTGCTCACCCGCGTGGCGCTGGCTGGAATTTTCTGGCGGTCGGGCCGCAGCAAGGTCGAGGAAGGCACGCTGCTGTCGATCGGCGAACAGGCCTATTTCCTGTTCGAGTACGAATACACCGGCCTCCCCATCCCCCCGGCCATCGCCACCCCGATGGCCGCCTGGGCCGAGCACCTGCTTCCGATCCTTCTGGTGCTCGGCCTTTTTACCCGGCTTTCCGCGCTTGGCCTGCTAGCAATGACCCTGGTGATTCAGCTGTTCGTCTATCCCGGAGCCTGGTGGCAGACACACGTGCTATGGAGTGCGATGGCGGCCGTGCTGATCGCACGCGGCGGCGGGATGTTTTCGCTCGACGCGCTGGTTGCGGACCGGCGCGGCAATGGGAAAGGCGAACGCGGGAGGCAGCAGCCATGATAGCCGACGAAGCCAGCCTCGCGCATCTGATGGCCGCTGCGCAGAAAGGCGATGCGGCCTCCTATCGCGTGCTTCTGGCCGAAGTCCAGCTATGGCTCGAACGCTATTTCCGACGCCGGGTCGCTCCCGCGCAGCTCGACGACCTGGTGCAGGAAGTCATGGTCGCGGTGCATGCCAAGCGGGCCACCTGGGACCCGACGCGTGCCTTCCTTCCCTGGCTGGCCGCGATCGCGCGCTACCGCTGGATCGACCACCTACGAAAAGTCTATCGCAAGGCCGAGGACGAGCTTGGCGACCACGACCTTGCCGAGGACAGCGAGGAAGAAGCGGTGATGGCGCGCATGAGCTTGGAACGGCTGTTCGTCCACCTTCCAGCAAAGCAGTGCGAGGTTATCGAACTGGTCAAGATCGACGGGCTGTCGATCGCCGAAGCCTCCGCCAGAACCGGCCAGAGCGAGAGCCTGGTCAAAGTGAATATCCACCGCGGGCTGAAGAAACTGTCCGCACTCGTAGAGAAGGCCGACTGACATGAACCGGCTCCCCAATGCCCTGATCGACGAACTCGTCGACGATCTCGAACCCGTCCGCCCGATGAAGCTGGCTCATGGGATCGGCCTGGTTGCGCTTGCCGCGCTGGTCACGATCGGGCTGGTCGAACTGCTCGATGGCCTGTGGCGCGGCATTCTGGCGGGCGAAGCCTCCGCCTATTACTTCATCGCCAACGGCATGCTCGGCCTGCTGGGCGCGGCGACCACGCTGGCGGTGCTGCGGATGGCTTCGCCGCGGGTGGGCAATACGCAGGAAGGCGCGCGCTGGGCACTGGCGATGTTCGCCCTGCTGCCCGCAGTGGCTGCGATCACGCTGGGGCTGCAGGGCCGGTTGCAGCAGATCGGCGCCGATCCCTATGGGCTGTCCTGCTTCCTTGCCGGGTCGGGATTCTCGCTGCTGACCTTTGGCGCGCTGACCGCCTGGCTGCGCCGCGGCGCGCCGGTTTCGCCCACCCGCGCGGGGATCTACACCGGCATCGCGGCGGGGGCGATCGGCAGCTTTTCCTACGGGCTCGCCTGCCCGATCGACACGCTCGGCCATCTCGCAACCTGGCACACGCTGCCGGTAGTGCTGGGAGCCTTCGCGGGCCGCGCAGTGGTGCCGCGATTGGTACGCTGGTGACGCTGCGAGGGCGATTGGCGCGCGTCATTGCCCCTTAACATCGAGCGCTCTATATCGCCCGCATGTCTTCCATCCGTCCGTGGCGCATGATCGAGCGCCGTCCTTCCCGCCAGATCATGGTCGGCAATGTGCCGGTCGGCGGCGATGCGCCGATAACCGTTCAGACAATGACCAATACGCCGACCGAGGATGTCGGCGCGACAATCGACCAGATCCGCCGCTGCGAGGATGCCGGCGCGGACATCATCCGCGTGTCCTGCCCCACCGCCGAGGCGACCGAGCATTTCGACCGCATCACCAAGGCGGCCAATGTTCCGATCGTCGCCGACATCCATTTCCACTACAAGCGCGCGCTCGAGGCGGCCGACAAGGGCGCCGCCTGCCTGCGCATCAATCCGGGCAATATCGGCAGCAGCCAGCGGGTTGCCGAAGTGGTGCGCGCGGCCAAGGCCAATGGCTGCGCCATCCGCATCGGGGTCAACGCAGGCAGCCTCGAGAAGGACCTGCTCGAGAAATACGGCGAGCCCTGCCCCGAAGCGCTGATCGAGAGCGCGCTCGATCACATCAAGCTGCTGCAGGACCACGATTTCCACGAATTCAAGGTGGCTGTGAAGGCAAGCGACGTGTTTCTTGCGGTGGCCGCCTATCACGGACTTGCCGAGGCGGTGGATTGCCCGCTTCATCTGGGCATTACCGAAGCCGGGGGTCTCGTCGGCGGCACGGTGAAGAGTTCGATCGGCATGGGCAGCCTGTTGTGGGCAGGGATCGGCGACACGATCCGCGTGTCGCTTTCGGCCGAACCCGAACAGGAAGTGAAGGTCGGCTACGAAATGCTCAAGGCGCTGGGCCTGCGCACCCGCGGCGTGCGCGTGGTGTCGTGCCCGAGCTGCTCGCGGCAGGGCTTCGACGTGATTCGCACGGTTGAGACGCTCGAGAAGCGGCTCGAGCACATCAAGACGCCGATGAGCCTTTCGGTGCTCGGCTGCGTGGTCAATGGCCCGGGCGAAGCGCGCGAGACCGACATCGGCATAACCGGCGGCGGCAATGGCAAGCACATGGTCTATCTCGCCGGGGTGACCGATCACCACGTCCAGAGCGACGATATGCTCGATCATATCGTCAGGCTAGTCGAACAGAAGGCGGCACAAATCGAGGCGGGCGAAGCGGTCGCATTCGACCCGCACGCGGCGCCCGCCGAAGCCGCCGAATAGCGCCCTTTACCCCGATTTAAGCCTGTCGCTGTTAAGCGGTCGGCATGCGCGAAGCCGTCTTCCTGACCCTTACCGTGGCGGCTTTCGTCGGCTTCGTCTTCGCCCCCGACGGGGCGGATGAACCCGAAAATGCCGCAATTTCCCAAGCAGAAGCGGAACGCGTTCCGGGCGGCACGGGATCAGATCCGGCGCGCTATGCGGCTTGGGCCGCCGGGTCGATTGACCTGCCACGCGCCGCCGACGGGCACTTCTACGCCGAAACCACGGTCAATTCCGCACCGGTGCGGCTGCTGGTCGATACCGGCGCCAGCGTGGTGGCCCTGACCGCCGCGGATGCGCGCGCGGCGGGCCTGACATGGTCCGCCGCGGAAATCGAGATAGTGGCGCAGGGTGCCTCGGGGCCCGTCGCCGGCGTTCCCGTGACGCTCGACAGGGTCGTCCTAGGCGGCCACGAAGCGCGCGATGTTCGCGCGATCATCGTGCCCGAAGGGCTTGCGATTTCGCTGCTCGGCCAGAGCTTCCTCGCCACCATCGACCCGGTCCGGATCGAGCGCGACCGTATGGTCCTGGGCGGTTGAACGCGCCGCCCCATCGCAATGTTCATGGCGCGGCCACGCGCGGGGTGCTAGCTTGACCTGCATGAACCGTCGTGACCTCATCAAGCGTTCGCTCGCCGCCACTGCGGCGGTGGCGCTCCCCGGCCGCCTTTTCGCACAAGCCAATCCGACCGCCGCGCGCGACGCCAGGCTGATGGGCATCGCCCGCGACGAACTTGCCCGCGTCGGCGCGCAGGTCTGGCGCCGCGATATCGTGGGAATTGCCGATTTCGGGCTGCATTCGGCGCACAAGCGCTTCCATTTCGTCGATCTCGAGAACGAGCGCGTAGCGAGCTATCATGTCAGCCACGGCACCGGTTCGGATGGCGAACATGACGGGTGGCTCAAGCGCTATTCGAATATCGAGGGCAGCGAGGCTTCGAGCCGCGGCGCCTTTATGACGCGCAGCTGGTACGTCGGACGCTACGGCACCTCGATCCGGCTCGACGGGCTCGACCCGACCAATTCAAACGCGCTGCCGCGCGCCATCGTCATGCATCAGGCCAATTACGCCACGCCCGAACATGTTGACCGCTGGGGCCGGTTGGGCCGCTCGAACGGCTGTTTTGCCATGGGGCCCGAGCAGTTCGATCGCGCACTGATCGACCTGTCGGGTGGGCGCCTGCTGGTCTCGGGCAGCTATGGCATCGCCGAAGACGGCAGCACCGTGACGCCTCCTGTCGCGCAATACGATCTGCTCCGCCGCGAGGATGGGACGACTTTCAGCCGCACCAATCCCGGGGTCTTCTGACGCCTGTCAGGTGGTCTGGAGGTCGTCGACGATCTCCACCGCCTCCTCGCTCGTCTCTCGTGCGCGGTCACGCTGGCGCGGGGCGTCGAGCGCAGCAAGCACCGGCGCATCGCGACCATAGATGTCGTCGAATTGGCGCAGTTCGCCGTTCACGTCGAGCCCGTAGGTGAAATAGGTGATGTAGGCGGGCCACTGCTTTTCCATCGGATAGCGCGTGTACTTGCCCGAGGCGGTGATCTCGGAAACCTCCTGCTGGATCGCCGGCAGTTCCTCGCGGCTGTCGGCATTGCCGAGCATGGCCATGGTCATCGCCAGTTCGCGCGCACCCTGGACGCGGATGCAGCCATGGCTGAGCGCGCGGCTGTCACGCGCGAACAGCGCCTTGGCGGGCGTGTCGTGGAAGAAGATCGCGTGCGGATTGGGCATGTCGAGCTTCATCAGGCCGAGCGAATTGCCCGGCCCCGGCTGCTGGACCACGGTGACCCAGCCATTGGCTCCCTTGGTCGCCTTGTAGCCATTGGCCCGCGCCCAGCCGGGATTGTTGAGCACCTTGGCGCCCAGCCCTTCGCCCTTCACGATCGACTGCGGCACCGTCCAGGTCGGATTGAAAATCACCGCCTCGACCATTTCGGCGAGCTGCGGGGTCGCGGTGCGGCCCGGCTTGCCCACCACGACGCGGTAGTTCTTGATGATTCGGTCGTTGACCGTGAGACGCAGCTGGTATTCGGGCACATTGGTCAGCAGGTACTGCTTGCCCAGATCGCGTGCGAGCCAGCGCCAACGGTCCATATTGGCGCGGATCAGCTTGCGCTTCGCCGGGTCGGTGGTGCGCGCCAGCTCTTCCTTGAGTCGCGCGTAATCGGGCGAGACCGGGTTGAGCCCAGCAAGCGTGCCCGCGATGTCGCCGCTTGCGACCGCCGTTTCGAGCAACACATGCGAGGGCAGCACGTCGGGATCGGGATCGACCACGAACCATTGGCGGCGCGCATCCATCGGCGTGCGACCGTCGCGCAGATCCTCGACCAGCCAGACGAATATTTCGCTGGCGGTCTCGTTCAGCGTGGTTCCCGGCCCCTGTGCGATCGCGGCGGAGAGCGCTTCGGCACGATAGTCCGACGGCACCAGCCCCTCGGCGGCAACGGTGGGGATGAAGGCGAGCAATTGCTTCGCCTGTGCCACGTTCCATTCGCGGACCAGCACCGGGAGTTGCTGGACAACTTCACCCGACGACATGCGGATATCGTCGAAACTGTCCTCCACGCTCGGCTGCGGTGCCGGGCGCGGGGCGTCCCTCGTATAGTCGGGCAGCGGCTCGGTCACCCGCGCGGGTTCGGGCGGCAACAGGTCTTCGGGCGCATTGTCCTGCGCGAGAATCGGGTTTGCACACAGCGCCGCACCGATTGCGGAACCGAGAATCAGACGATAGCGTGTCATAAGTCCTACCTGATGCGCGGCGCGCCACAGCGACGCGCGCGACGGGATAATAGCCCAATGATTTCAGCTAATCCAATATGCGGGCTTTCACGAGCCTGAATTGGTCGTGACCGCGCGAATGGTTGCCGATAGGGCGCAGGGATGACCCGCGACCAAGCCTTCCTGCCGATCCTGATGGCGGCGCTGGCAGTGGCGAGCTTGTCGCTGATGGACGCCTTCATGAAGAGCGCCGCGTTGGCGGTGGGGGCGCTGACCGCGGCATGGCTGCGATCGCTGCTGGCAACGGGTATCGCGCTGCCCTTGTGGCTTGCACGCGGGGGACGCTGGCCGAAACGCGAAGTATTGCTGCTCCATCTCCAGCGTTCGACCGTGGCGACCTTCATGGCGCTGACCTTCTTCTATGCGCTGACCAAGCTGCCGATCGCCGAGGCAATCGCGATCAGCTTCGTCGCCCCGCTGATCGCGCTCTACCTCGCGCGTATCATGCTGGGGGAGACCATCCGGCAGCAGGCAATCCTCGCCTCGATCCTCGGCTTTGCGGGGACGCTGGTGATCATCGCGTGCAAGATCGGCCAGGCCGATTTCGACCGCGACACCGCGCTGGGACTGGTCGCGATCCTGAGTTCGGCGATGCTCTATGCCTACAGCTTCATCCTGATCCGCCGGCAATCGCAGGTCGCCGGCCCGGCAGAAATCGCCACGTTCCACTCGGGGGTATCGGTGCTGATCCTGGGCCTCGCGATACCATTCCTGTTCGAGATGCCCGAAACCGCCGTCCTGCGCGATCTCGGTGCCGCAGCGGTGCTGACCGTGATCGGCGCGATGGGGCTGGCCTGGGCCTATGCCCGCGCCGAGGCGCAGGTGCTGGTGCCGCTGGAATATTCGGGTTTTCTATGGGCATCCTTGTTCGGCTGGCTGTTCTTCGCCGAAGAGCTGACACTGCCCACCGCAGCGGGAACCTCAATCATCATCGCGGCATGCTGGCTGGCAACACGTGGGCGGCGCCAACCACCGCCGATCGAGCAGGTCTGACGCAATCGCCGCCCGGACGCGCAGCACGCGAGTCCGTAGCGGCAAGCCGTCGATGAAGCCCTGTCCAGCCCGTGTTGCGCCGCCGCACACTTGATTTTTTCGGGATTCCGGCGCAGGTGCGCGGCACATTCTGCCGCCCCGCCCATTCGACGGGTAACGGCTCTCAAACGAAAGGATCAACGCGCGCATGACCCAGGTCGGCAAGGACACGCTCGGAACCCGCTCAACCCTCACCGTGAACGGCAAGGACTACGCCTATTATTCCTTCGCCAAGGCGGCGGAAAAGATCGGCGACGTGTCGAAGCTGCCCTTCAGCCTGAAGGTCCTGCTCGAGAACATGCTGCGCTTCGAAGACGGCGGCTTCACAGTCTCGACCGACGATGCGCAGGCGATCGCCGACTGGCAGAAGAACCCCGCGACCGGCAAGGAAATCCAGTACCGGCCGGCGCGCGTGCTGCTGCAGGATTTCACCGGCGTGCCCTGCGTGGTCGATCTGGCCGCTATGCGCGATGCAATCAGCAAGCTCGGCGGCGACACCGCGAAAATCAACCCGCAGGTGCCCGTCAACCTCGTCATCGACCACTCGGTCATGGTCGACGAATTCGGCCACCCCAAGGCGTTCGAGAAGAACGTCGAACTCGAGTATGCGCGTAACGCCGAGCGTTACGACTTCCTCAAATGGGGCTCGAAGAGCTTCGAGAATTTCTCCGCCGTGCCCCCGGGCACCGGCATCTGCCACCAGGTGAACCTCGAATATATCGGCAAGGGCGTGTGGTCGACCAACGACCCCGACGGTAACGCGGTCGCCTATCCCGACACCTGCGTCGGCACCGACAGCCACACCACCATGATCAACGGTCTCGGCGTGCTGGGCTGGGGTGTCGGCGGGATCGAGGCGGAAGCAGCGATGCTCGGCCAGCCGATCTCGATGCTGATCCCCGAAGTGGTCGGCTTCAAGCTCACCGGTGCGATGGCCGAAGGCGTCACCGCCACCGACCTCGTCCTGACCTGCGTCCAGATGCTGCGCGAAGTCGGCGTGGTCGGCCGCTTCGTCGAATTCTACGGCGAAGGCGTCGCCAATCTCAGCCTCGCCGACCGTGCGACGATTGCCAACATGGCGCCCGAATACGGCGCCACCTGCGGCTTCTTCGGCATCGACGACAAGACGCTCGAGTACATGCGCCTCACGGGCCGCGACGAGGAAACCATCGCGCTGGTCGAAGCCTATTCGAAAGAACAGGGCATGTGGTTCACGCCCGAGAACGAGCCGGTCTTCACCAAGACGCTCGAACTCGACGTGTCCAAGGTCGTCCCCAGCCTCGCCGGCCCCAAGCGTCCGCAGGATCGCGTCGCGCTTCCGCAGGTCGACGAGCTGTTCAACACCGACCTTGAAAAGATCTACAAGAAAAGCGCGCCGCAGCGCACCGGCGTCGAAGGCAAGGACCACGACATCGGCGACGGCGACGTGGTGATCGCGGCCATCACCAGCTGCACCAACACCTCGAACCCCGACGTGCTGATCGCCGCCGGCCTCGTGGCCAAGAAGGCACGCGAAAAGGGCCTCGCTCCCAAGCCCTGGGTCAAGACCAGCCTCGCACCGGGTTCGCAGGTCGTCACCGACTATCTCGAAAAGAGCGGCCTGCAGGACGACCTCGACGCGCTGGGTTTCGACCTCGTCGGCTACGGCTGCACCACCTGCATCGGCAACTCGGGCCCGCTCGCGCCGCCGATCTCGAAGGCGATCAACGGCAACGACATCGTTGCTGCCTCGGTGCTGTCGGGCAACCGGAACTTCGAAGGCCGCGTCTCACCTGACGTGCGCGCCAACTTCCTCGCCTCGCCGCCTTTCTTCGAGGGCATGGAAATGACCCCCGCCCCGGTGACCGACATCACCGATGCGAAGCCACTGGCGATCCTCGGCGACTCGGTCACCACCGACCACATTTCGCCCGCCGGTTCGATCAAGGAAGACAGCCCCGCCGGCTCCTACCTCCAGAGCCACCAGGTCGCGAAGCAGGACTTCAACTCCTACGGCTCGCGCCGCGGCAACCACGATGTGATGATGCGCGGCACCTTCGCCAACATCCGCATCAAGAACGAAATGGTCCCCGGGATCGAAGGCGGCATCACCACCTACAATGGCGAGCAGATGCCGATCTACGACGCGGCGATGAAGCACAAGGAAGACGGCACACCGCTGGTGGTCGTCGCCGGTAAGGAATACGGCACGGGCTCGAGCCGCGACTGGGCAGCCAAGGGCACCATCCTGCTGGGCGTGAAGGCAGTCATCGTGGAAAGCTTCGAGCGCATCCACCGCTCGAACCTGATCGGCATGGGCGTGCTGCCGCTGCAGTTCAAGGACGGCGACACGCGCAACAGCTTGGGCCTGACTGGCAGCGACAGTTTCTCGATCAAGGGTCTCGCGGATCTCGATCCGAGCCAGGACGTCGAAGTCGAAGTGACCCGCGAAGACGGTTCGACCTTCAGCTTCACCGCGCTGTGCCGCATCGATACCGCCAACGAGATGGAATATTACCGCAACGGCGGCATCCTCCATTACGTGCTGCGCAAGCTCGCCGCAGCCTGATCGGACAAGGGTCCGGGGCGTCCCGCGCAGCATGTCGATACGGCAACGCCTGTCGCAGCTGTTCGGACGCCCCGCTCCCGATCCGCAAAACGACCCGGATACGCTTCGCGCAATCGGTGACACGGTGCGCGAACGGCTGCTCGCCGATCCGCGCGTTGAACCGCGCGGCGGCGGCAAGGCCGATCTCTTCCTGCTGCGTAGCCTGCTGACGCAGCAACAGTGTCGCAAGCTGATCCGCGTGATCGACAGCCGGATCCAGCCCTCTGTGCTGTTCAGCGACAAGGTATCGCCGAGCGGGCGGACCAGCTCGACCCATTTCTTCCAGGAAGAGGCACCCGAAACGCGCGCTCTGGCCCGCAGGATCGCGGCGGTTACGGGGATTGACCGCGTCCATGCAGAACCGCTGCAGGGACAGCGCTACCGCGAAGGCGAGGAATATCGCTATCACCGCGATCACCTGCGGCCCGATCGCGAACACTGGCAGACAGAGCGGCGCCGCGGCGGGCAACGCAGCTGGACCGCGATGGTCTATCTGAACGCACCCGAAGCGGGCGGCGCCACCGAATTTCCCGTGCTCGACCTGACAATCACACCCGAACCGGGGATGCTGGTCCTGTGGGACAACATGGACCGCCGTGGTCAGCCCAACCCCGCCACACGGCACGCCGCGCTACCCGTGGAAGCGGGGACCAAATATGTGGTCACGCAATGGTACCGCCAGGGCGAGTGGAGCCTCCGACCGCGCGATTGAAGCGGTGCCGGTCGGCGACGCGTCGTTCGTCAGGAAGATCGCTTCAGACGAAACCGACGCCGCCCGAGGATCGCTGCAGCGGCAAAGCCGAACAGCGCCATCATGGGCGGCGCAGGCACTTCGGTGCCGCTGCTGGTTCCGCTACCCGAACTCGTCGAGGAGGACGTCGACGACGAGGTCGAGCTCGAAGTAGACGTACTGCTCGAAGTCGATGTCGATGACGACGTCGAGGTCGAGCTCGATGTGCTGGTCGAGGAAGACGAGCTGGTACTGGTGGTGATGTTACCGCTGGTGGTGGTCACTTCGCCGGTAGAGGTCGAGACCGACCCCGTCGAAGTCGAGACTTCACCCGTTGATGTCGACACCTCGCCGGTGGAGGTCGAGACCTCGCCGGTCGACGTGGAGACCGCACCAGTCGAGGTGGAAACCTCACCCGTGGTCGTGGTGGAAGTCACAGCACCCGTGCTGGTTGACACACCGCCGGTCGTGCTCGACGTCGAAGTCGAACTGCCACCGGTGGTGGTGCTGACTTCGCCGGTCGAGGTCGAGGTCGAGGAACCGCCCGAGGACGTGGAAGTGGAGCTGCCGCCGGTCGACGTGGTGGTCGACACGTCGACGATCACGTCGGGGGTTTCACCGCCGGTGGTGGTGGTCGAGTTGACGATCACGCTGCCGCCGCCGCTCGAACCCGAGAAGAAGCCGCCGAAAAAGCCCCCGCCGAAGCCGCCGCCGAAACCACCGCCACCGGTGCTGCCGCCGGGAATCGAGCGTGAAGCGCTGCCGCCACCGACCGGCGCCGCTGCGGGCAGCGGGGGAACGGGAACCGGCGCCATCGCCTGTCGATAGACCGGCGGACAGATGTTGTTCGGGTTGTTGACCGCCTGCGGCGAATCGGCCGGGACGCATTCAACCTGGCGCGGAATTGTACGAGCGCGCGGCACGGTCGGGCGCGCCACAGCGCGCGGGGTCGCCTGTTTGACGTATTTGGCCTGCTTGACCGACTTCGACTTGTACTGCGGATTGTCGGTCATCGGCCGCTCGGCAACGTGCACCGCACCGCCAGCGAGCAGTGCGCCCCCTGCTGCGGTGGCCGATAGTTTGGCTAGAGCTGACTTGACCGACATTGCAAATAATTCCTGTTGCGACCGAAAAGGTTAGGAAAATCCGAACCTTAAACGATCCTGACGCTGTTGCGGCGGCCGCTTTCCAAGCGATTCGCCTGCGTTCGTTTGACCGTCACTAGACTCAGAATGTAAATTTTTCGCGGAAATGCGAGACTTGCACAACCCTCGTCCCGTTTCGGGACCGTCTTGCGAACCATTCTTTTCGCCACAGTCCCCTATTCGTCGAACATATCGCCCTGTGGGCGGCTGGGCGGGGCAAGGCCCAGATGCGTCCATCCGCCATCGTTGAGACAGCGCCCGCGCGCGGTCCGCGCGATCAGGCCGAGCTGGATGAGATAGGGCTCGATCACCTCTTCCACCGTATCGCGCGGTTCGGACAGGCCCGCTGCCAGCGTCTCCACGCCGACCGGGCCGCCCCTGTAGGTGGTGGCGATCATGGTGAGATAGCG
>Ga0163111_10000787_pt1 | contig 18998 bp, 20 predicted proteins | sample CRUFie1St18metaG_FD_109645 | JGI IMG/M metagenome (GOLD analysis project Ga0163111, IMG submission 109645) | Marine microbial communities from the Costa Rica Dome - CRUD Field 142mm St18 metaG | ecosystem: Environmental > Aquatic > Marine > Oceanic > Photic zone | place: Costa Rica: the Eastern... | reverse complement strand
TATGGGAAGTATACCTCCAAATTCAACTTTAATTTTCGAAGTGGAACTTTTTGATATTAAAAAACCTTTTGTAGATAAAGATTTTTCACTACCCGCTGAAGAAATTGCAACTGAAAGTGGATTGCGTTATTTAGAGCATATCGCTGGAGATGGAGAGGTTACTCAAACTGGCAATGTTGTTGTGGTTCATTACTCAGGTTTTTTATCAGATGGAACAAAGTTTGACAGTTCTCATGACAGAGCAAGGCCTTTTAATTTTACTCTTGGTGAAAATAGAGTTATCAAAGGGTGGGAAGAAGGGTTATTGAATATGAAAAAAGGTGCAAAAAGAACTTTAATTATTCCTCCTGAACTAGGTTATGGATCTAGAGGTGCTGGAGGAGTAATACCTCCAGATGCAACATTAGTATTTGAAGTAGAATTGATAGATTTTAAATAAATTAATGACCTAAAACAAGTTTTAGTGCTATCAATAAAAGCGCAATTTTAAATAAAATTTTAAAAATATTTTCTGGTAAAAAATTTAATAAATGTTTACCAAAATTAGTCCCCAAATAAACTGCTAATATTAGTGGAATGAGTACTTTGAGTTCAGTATTATAGTCCATATTAAAAAAATATATAAAAATAGGTACCTTGCTGATATGGGTTAACATTTGGCTAGCGGCCTTATTTGCAATAATGTTTTCTTTTGTAAATTCTTTTCTCAAAAAGAATGGAGCAATTAATGGTCCTACAGCACCAACAAATATCGAACTTATTCCTGCAATAAAGCCCACTGGAATGAAAGATTGAATAAAACTTTGTTTTTTTGGTTTTTTTAAAAATAAATACCAAATTATAAATAATCCAATAAATGGTTTGAGTACTTCAACTTTTATCTCATTTGCAGAATTCACATCGAATTTAATAACCAAAAAAATTATCACCAGAACTGATAATACAGCGCCTATGGCTACACCTAAAAAAAATTGGAATACTAATTTGCTTTTTAAATGCTTCCTAAAAATGTATGTTCTGGTTGTATTACTAAATAGTTGTACCATACCATGAAGGGCGATGACTTTATATCCCTCTGGGATGATAATAGCCATTATACCTAATAGAATAATACCACCTCCCATTCCTAAAACTGCTGAAATAGAAGAGGTAATAAATGCAGAAAAAACTAATATATAAATATCATACATGGAAAGAATATAGCAATTTGTAGAAAAAAAATTAACTTCTGTTTTGGGCTGCCAAAACTACATCATTGAAAACATTAATTAAACTATTATAATTTAAGTAATTGACAAACCAATCTGGATATGAGTCAATGTCAAATATTAGAGTGTAACTAATTTTATAACTTCCATCATCATTTTTGGTATAATCCCAGCCCCCGCAACCAGTATTTAAAGAATATCCTGAAGAATTGCTTGTTTTGTACATATCAGGATTTTGCAAAACCCAATATACTTTCTTATCAGACTCAAAAATTTTAAAAAAATAATATAAATCAGAAAAAATGGGTACAGAAATATCATGTTTTGCTAGAATATCCTCCTCATGCAGGATAGGGGTCGTAACTAAATTAGGTGAGCTCTTTAAGACCGTATTATAAGCATCTATGTCCTTAATGGTTTCAAGTACTTTTTCAGGATTAATAAAGATATCTCTTGTTATTTTAATTGCTTTTAAATCAATATTTTCAATTTGTTTATAGTATATTTGACTGTCATCTTCTAATACTTCGCTAAATTCCCATCCTAATTCACTGTATAATTGATCTAATAAATAATCATTTTGGTTTGGAAATATGAACGTTAAAATGGTAAATAAAATTTTATACATTTTTATTGAATTTGTTTATTGCTAAAAAAATCAAAGGTACAACCAAACCCCAAGCAATGCTTAAAAAAATATAAGCAATTTGATTATGGATTGTTATTGATCCAATTTGAACCCCAGCGCTATATGAAAGCGGACCTCCAATTATTCCAAGTAAGCTAGATAAAAATAAATTTTCGCGTAATGATTGAAGTGTATAAATCAGAGTTACAGAAAAACCTGCCCACATGCTTAAAATCCATAATGGTGCAATTTTTTTTTCTGCTAAAAAGCCTCCACTGTATTCAATTAAATTCATTCTAAAAAAAAGAGAATCAATTATTAATCCTAAAAAGATTGCTAAAATAATGATTTTAATATTTGTACTATCGAAGTTGACAATTTTTAAGTGAATTAATATAAATATTAAAGTAACTAATGGTCCTAAATAAGGCATGGACCAAACCGAGCACGATGCACATAATATCCAACAAATTTTAAAACCTATTAAATCATATATTTTAACATATTTAATCATTTTTTTCTCAAATAGGACAAATTTTTAGATGAAAACTCAGTAGGAATTATTTCAAATTTTTTAAACAAATCATTAGAATCACAAGTATTACCTTCTAGGAGCATTGTAAGTTGATCTCTTGTGATAGGAAAAAATGAAAATCTATCAAATAATAATGCAATCATCTTAACTACAATAACAGGAGCTGGTATCATCCATTTATTTCTTCTTAATGCATTACTAATAGTAGAAATAATTTCTTCCCAATTATATGATTGGGGACCCCCAAGATGATAAGTCTGAGAATAATGTTCTTCTTTTTCTATAGAATTGTTAAAGAATTCTGCAACATTTTCTACATGTATTGGTGACATTTTAAATCTGCCTGCATTAAAAAATTGAAAACCTTTAAAGAAAAGAGGGGCAGGAAATGGCAATTTAATCATTGTATCTCTTAGTTGCGTACAAAACTCTTGGTCATTTTTTGGTTCTCCGAAAATTAATGATGGTCTGAAAATGGTATAATTAAGTCCAGAATTTATAAGATATTGTTCTGCCTCGTATTTTGTTGTTTGATATCCTGTACCTTCTGGTTTTACACCATTTGCACTCATTAAAATAAAGTGTTTAACTTTTAAAGTTTTCGCTTTATCAATTATTCTTTTTGCATACTCAAAATGCAATTTTTTATATCTAATATTTTTAGATGGAAATTCACGTATGATACCAATATTATAAATTACTGTTGAACAATTCATCATTGTTTGTTCTAACGACGTATTATTAGTTATTTCACCGTTTATAATATTTAATGATTCAAAATCATTTACTTTAAATTCACTTTGTTTTCTAATTAATGTATATATTTCATGATTACTTCTTTGCAGAGCCCGTAAAATATATTTACCAACAAAACCTGTACTTCCAAATAGAGCAACTTTCATAATTTAATTTCCTGATTGTTTTTTAATTTCTGAAAATATTTTATCTAAATTCTTGTGTCTATATTCAAAAATGCTTTTAATATCATGTTTAATGTATAAGAAATGAATGAGCCTACCAATGAATCCAAATGGTATAGCATATTTTAATTCATCTATTATCAAAGTTCCGCCATCAATTTTCTTAAATTTATGTGTATGATGCCATAAAGAATATGGACCTTTAATTTGTTGGTCTATAAATTTAACGGGCTTTTCAAAATGTGTAATCAAAGTTCTCCAATGCAATTTAATTACATACATTATTTTTAATGAATAATCAATAAGTTGGCCATCTTTCATTTCAAGTGGAGTTGGTGTAATTATATCGAATTTCAATCTTGAAGGGGTAATTAATGAAAGGTTTTCAGGTTTCGAGAAAAAATCAAATACATCACTAACAGGTAAATCTATTTTTTGTTCGAACTTAAGGTTGTATGTTTTCATTTTTTCAATTCAGATATAATTTTAAAATCAAGTTCAAAAATATCGTATATAAATCTATCTCCAATGTCTGGAAACCATGATTTTGATTTGTATTTAATGTTGTATTTCGAACGATCTATTTCTAATAAGCCAGTAGCTGTAGCAAAATTTTTGTCATAGTCAATAACAGTCTGAAACTTAATTGGATTAGTGATTTCTTTGATTGTCATATTTGCAATTACTTCATAAATATTATCCTCAACTAATTTTGAAGATATGATATCTAGACTAGCTGTTGGATGTACTTCAACACCAAAAAAGTCTTCATTTTTTAAATGTTTTACAAAGTAGTCATTAGTGCTTTTGTTTGTAATATCAGTACAAATGATTGAAGACATATCAATTACTATGTTTCCTGAAATTAAATTATAATCGTCAATAGTAACATTGCCATTCTTGATGCTAATAACACCATCATGAGAGCCAGTTGGTTTTGAACCCTTCCACTTTAAAATAGATTCATCATTGATTATTACATAGTTATTAGAAGATATAATAAATGATAATAAAATTAATATTAAATAATTCATGTTTTTGTCCTTTTTACACGTTTTGCACGTTTTAACTTATAAAAAATTAATTAATTTTACAAATTATAAATCAAATCCAATAGTAATTTCATATCTTCTCGACGAACTTCTTTTTAATATTGGGTTATACTGCCATGCGTAGTTAACTTGTAATGGTAATCCAAATAATATAAATCGTGGACCAAAACCATATGACATAATCCAACCATTCACATTATTATCTCCTGTTTGTCTGAATTCCCAATTTTCTGAACTGTTTATATTGGGAATATTATGCTTCTTATTCCATGTTGCTCCAACATCAACAAATATTATACCATTTAATTGTCCAACCCACTTAATTGTTGGAAAATAGTAAATCAAAAAAGGTGCCCTAAGTTCCAAATTATAAGCTATCACATTATCTCCTGTTTTATACATATACGGTATTCCCCGAATTGGCATAACATGTTCCGAAAAATAATACTCTTCAAGATTTTGACTTTGCGAAGAATAATACTCCGTGACATTGTAATTGCTTGAATTATAAAATGAGGGTGCTCCTCCTAAGAAAAACTTTTGACTTTTTTCCCCCCAGCTAGTTCCTGTAAAGTTTCTAAAAAATAAACTTAAACCGTTATTGAATGGTTTGTATAGCCTTGCATCAAATGATAATAAATTAGTATCAAAATCTTTAAAGGGGTTAGTTTGATATTTGATATAAAATCTTGAACCTCTTACTGGGTATGTGTATGCCCACTTAGTATTATCCCAAACATATCTAAAATCAAAAATTGAAATATCATAGCTTTCTTTGAAATTGCTTTCAACTATTCTATACCCAAAACCAGTATTTTCTAAGACTTGCTCTGTTCTTGATAAATAATAATAGTTTAGGCCAAAATCAAATCTTGTAAATTTTGAAATTGGTCTGCTCGCATTTATTGAAAATCTAAAATTTTCCCATAAATCAATTATTTCTTCTTGTTGATCAAAAAAACCGTCTCCAAATTCTGACGCATCATGATAAAACATAAAAGTCCAATCAATTAAATTGGGTAAATATCGGTAAGCAAATGAATAATCAGACCTTTTAAAATTTACATTCAATTCAGTACCAATATATATTTTGTGATCACCTAAAATATCACTAAAGAGGAACTGTGCCATACCATTTCCTCCAGAAAAATCATTTCCACTAAAACCAAACCCATAGTACATCTGACCAATATCCATAGTGAATCTAGTCTTATATTTTTTGCTTAAGTAATTATTTAAACTATCTTTTTTGATTTCTAATTGTTTTGATTCCTGTTCAACTTCTTGATTTGGGGCTAAAAATTTATTTTTTTTAAAAATATAATTTGAATAGTTTCGTTTATAATTTATTTTTTTATCTTCATTTAAATATTCATAATTCTTATAATTTTTTAACCATAAAGCATTTTCAATTTCAGACTTTGGATTTAAAAAGGTTGTGGAATCGAGCTTATATATTCCAAACTTCATCTTCTCAAAACCTGTGAAAAAAATATCTGTTCCAGCTGCAGTAATTTGTGTAATTCCAGTAAAAGAATTAGAAATAGGCTCTGAAAGATTGTTGGATACATTCATTTTATATATGTTATTAATGCCGTTCTTATCTGATATAAAAATACAGGTTTCATCGTCAACCATAATTGGATTTACTTCATTCCATGAGGTGTTAGTCAAACGAATTAAGCTTGATATCTTCATATTTTTAAATACTGTTTTAAATAAATCATACTGATAACCCCAATTATCATTTATTTTTGATGAATTATCTAAAAGATTAGAGTTTCTATCAGAACTAAAAATTAAATTTTTACCATTTTCTACCCATTGCACTCCATGCTCAGTATATATATCATCTGTTAAATTAATTAATTCATTTGATTGAATGTTATATATATAGATATCAGTTTGAAAGCCATTAGAACCAATAAAGGATATTAAATTTTCATTAGAGGGATTCCATGATGGTTTAAAAATACCTACAACATCATCATCAAGTGAAAGTTTAATCTTCTTATACCCATTATCAATATCAATAATAAACATAACATCTTTTCCGTTTGATTTTACTGCGACTAATAATTTATTACTATTGGGAGACCACGATATACCTGGTTTCAAAATATGGAATTCTTCTACATTTGAAGTAATATTGCTCTTCAAAATATTTTTAATTTTTTTTCTATCACAGTTATTGCAATCAGAAGGCATTATACATAAACTCATTATTCCATTATCATTTGAATAGAATGCTAATTTTTTGCCATCTGGAGATAATGAGGGAGCAACATTATAATTAGCATTCATTTCTTTTAAATTTAGTAGAGAAGTAGAAAAATCATTAAAGTATTCACGGTCATTAATATCTGAATAGTAGTTTTCTTTTAAGTACTTATGCCAACCTTCTTCAATTTCTGATAGATTCATACCAATTGATTGTTTAAAAGCTTCATTTAAATCCTTATTTTGTGATACAGATTTAAAAATCTTTGAAATTATTGTTGGCGAATTACTTGAATTATTTATGTGCTCTGTATCGTATTTTTCAACTAAAAATTTCCAAACTGAATGTCCACCTCTATAAGCTAAATATCCATTTAAATCATTGAATGTGGGAAGCTGATTACCATTTATCACAATATCTCTGATCCACATTTCAGATTCAGTATTCCATGTTTCAGTCAAAAATTCTGCTAATCCCTCATTCATCCAAAGTGGAATAGGGTTAATTGATTCATTTTGCATATTCATAGCATTTCCTTTGTAAAGGTAATCATTTACAAAAGCATGTACTAATTCATGATGAATAACATGTTTAAACTGAGTATGTGAACCATCATATGGAATGACTACGCGATTTTTATATAATTCAGTAACACCTCCAACACCCTCCGGCATGTACATATCAATTACATTTGTTTGCTGAAAATCATTATGGGAATTATAAACAATTATTGGAACTCTGTTTTTTAAATTCCAATTTAGAGCATTAGATATATTTTGATAAGCTTTATCTGATTCGAAAGCAACATATTGAGCATTTATATCTTTATCATAAAAATAAATATCAAAATGTTCAGTTTGAATATAATTCCAATCAAATGATTTGTATTGAACAATGTTTTTGCCAAATTGGCTAAATATCATTGATTGAAAAAATATAAATGTAATAAAAATTTTAAGCATAATTTTTTATAGTTGTAATAATATAGTTTGTAGATGTTTCAAAAATTACAGTAACAACAATAAATAATACTAATTTATTTTAGTAATTATTAAATGTTATATTAACTTTATGAAATTACCAATTTATTTTATATCAGATAATCACTTTCTACTTCAAAACGGTTCTGATGAAAATGAAAGAAGGAGAAAGTTATTTTCTTTTTTTGATGAGATTAAAACGAGTCCAGGTACTCTTATAATTGGAGGTGATTTTTTTGATTTTTGGTTGCAATCTTTTTTTGGAATTCCAAAATATTATAATGATTTAATAGAACAATTAAAGATTTTAAATGAAAATAAAATAGAGACACATTTAGTAGCAGGCAATCATGACTATTGGGATTTTGGATTTTTATCAAAAAAATGTGGTATTAAAGTACACAAAAATGATTTTGAATTTGATGTTAACGGTAAAAAAATTTTAGTTACTCATGGTGACGGTATACTTAAAAATGATAATACATATAGATTAATGAAAAAAGTTATAAGAAGTTATATTTTTATTTTTTTTATAAGAATAATACCATCGTGGATTATGGTTGTATTTGCAAGACTAATTTCAAGCACGCCTAAAAAAATTGGTAAAAAAGAGATTTTAAATGAAAATTACAAAAATGAATTAAAAATTTACGCTAAAGAAAAAATACAAAAATATAATTTTTCTGCAATTTTAATGGGTCACTATCATCAAACAGGAATTGAAAAAATAGAAAATGGATATTTCATCCACATGGGTGACTGGATTAATAATTTTACAATTACAGTTTTTGATGAAAAAGGTACTTGGAATCAAAAAATGAAATGATGTAGATATATATTTGTTATTTAATGTATATTATTTATCGTAAATTTTAGATACAAAAAAAAGTATATTTTATAGAAATGATTAAATATTTAAATCTAACATTATTAATAATTGTCTTTACAATGACTAGTTGTGTCATGAGAGATGGGTCAGTGCAAAGAGTGTCCATGAGCTCTAGTTCTATAAAAACAATGAACGATGTTGAAGACCAAAGAGATAATTTATCTAACAATAAAAAAAAGGGTAAGTCTGTCAAATTATTAATTGACGCTTTCAATAATAAGTATTTATCTCACGAAATTAGAATGGCGTCATTAGAAGCTTTGGCAGAAAGCAAAGATAAATTGGTTCTTGAAGCTATACAAAAATCAGTTAGAAATGCTGAACTTTTAGATTTAGAAATAATGATTAAATCTGTAGAATTGTTATCGAAGCATGGAGATTCTGAAACGATAAGTGCTTTGGTCTCCGGCTTGAAAAAAAGTGAATCAAAAATTTTAAACTTAAGGAAAATAATAGTAGAAGCAATTGGTGAAAATGGTTCTGACGATCATATAATCACGCTACTTGACTTGTATGAAATTAGCAGAATCAATCATCAAAAAAATAGCGAATTACTATCAATTACTTTAGGAGATATGGGTGACGATAGAGCTATACCAATACTAATTGAAATTGCAAAAAATAAAAATAATGATTTGAGAACTAGAAAGATTGCAGTAGATATTCTAGCAAAAAAAGAGTCTGATGAATTAGTTGACTATTTTATTGAATTACTTGGTGATGCTGATTCACGACAAAGTATGAACGAATTTGCAGTGGAAGTAATGGGAGATTTGAATAATGAAAGAATGATTCTTGCACTTTTAGAATCCTATCAAATCGGAAAGCAACAATATTACAGCATGTTAATTAAATTAATGGATGTAATGAGTGATTCTGAAAATATTTATTTAAAATCTGTCATAACTGAGATTTGCCTTACTGAACATTTACCATACCACATTCGTATCAAAGCTCTAAAATCTTTATCAAATTTTGGTGATCCAAGTGTAATTGATGAAATAATTCCAATTTTAGAAAATCCTAAAAATTATGTTTTTTATGATGCAATTGTTGAAATGATTTTATCACTAGATGCTATGCCTGATTACAAAGATAAATTAAGGGAAGCTGGTCTTAGGGCTGCTGAATCAAATCAGGATTTAATCAAATGAATTATAAATTAACTATATTACTGTTTTTAGTTCCAATATTTTTTATTTCTTGTTCAAAAAAGAAAAATAAAAATGTAAAAATGGATTCTATAGAAAACATATCAACTTCAGATAATGAGGATGCATCCCTTTTTGAAAGTAATGAAAAAAAATTCTATCCTATTGATTCAAAGATAGAGGATATTGAAAGTGAAATTGCGATTCTTAAAGAAAAAGTAATTCAGTATGAATCAAATAAAACAGTTCCATCTTTCAATACCGAAATATTAAAGATGATTAAAACACCAAAAATAAAACATGAAATTCAATTATCTAATGGAACAACAATTCAGGGAACCATCATATATGAAAATGCTGAAGAAATGATTGTTGAAACTCAAATTGGGCAGCTGAAAATTATTAAAAATCAAATTTTAGAAATTGAAGATATTTTGCCTCCTATTGCTATGGTAGAGTTCATTGGAGATGGCATAGAAGAAATATATAAAGATTATAGAGCATATAAAGGTTCAATAAAAAATATGGGTCTTAAAAGAGCTGATTTTGTAAGAGTAATATATTCTATGTATGATGAAAATTCGAATTTGATTGCATCTGATTCTTCTTTTGTTAACGGTGAAATAATTAATTATAATTCAGGCATAATTTCAGATGCTTCTATTAGTCAAAATAATTTTGCTGAATATTATGTATCAGTTACAATACCAAAGGATAAAGTAGTCAAATATTACCTAAGAGATATAAGGTGGGAATATTACGAGTAAATGAATAGAAACTTATTTTTCTTACTTATTGTTAACTTTTTAATTTTCAGTTGCGATTCAAAAGAGGATATAACATCTTTCAAAATAAAGAATCCTTATAAAAACAAAACATTGAAAATTGATGAAAATGTTTCTGTAAGCATTTTCCCAGGAGAAGCTGGTGGAATTGAACAAAATGTAAATAGGTGGAGAAGGCAACTTAATCTACAACCTGTTTCATTAGAATCAATGAATAAAGAAAAGAAACAAAATCCTTTTCTTGGTGAATATTATATCTTTCTTGAACAAAATAATACTATTGATAAAGCAATAATTGCAGCTATTATTCCGCAAGAACAGCAAACAATATTTGTTAAAATGAATACGTCAGCAAAGCTTTCATATGAAAGAAAATATGAACTAACACTTTTCACACAATCATTATATTTTGATGAAAATAAAAAAATAAATTTTAATGCTCCGAGTAACTGGGTAGAAAAAAAACCTATAAACATGAGTACACTTTATTTCGAACTAAATGATGAAAATTAAAATATCAGATCCCAGAATATTTGTAATAACAATAATATGGTTAATGATTCTCGTCTTTATAGGAACTGTTGACCAAAAATATATTGGACTTTATCAAGCGCAGAAAAAATACTTTTCAAGTATGATTTTGTGGTTGTGGTATATACCTCTCCCAGGTGGGCTTTTAACAATGTTACTTCTAACTCTTAACTTGAGTGCATTTTTCTTTAAGAAAAATGTTTGGAATAAAAATAAACTTGGAGTTTTAATTGTTCATTTTGGCTCTATATTACTTCTGATTGGAGGAGGTTTAACGTATTTGTTTAGTAATGAGGGGGCAATGCAGTTAACTACCACCAAAACAAAAACAAATTTTATTCAAAGTTATCACGATAAAGAATTAACTATTATCAATCTAGATGAATATAATGATAGTTTAGAGTATACAAATTTTAGTGATAACATTTTAAATGATGGCAATATATTAAGTTATAAAACTTTACCTTTTGAAATTGAAATTTTAAAATATTGCGTTAACTCAAAATTAAATATAAATGATAATACCCAATTAGAAAATAAAGGTAAAATAGCTAAAAACTACGACGTTGAATGTATTCAGTCAAAAATAGAAGATAGCGAAAATCAATCTGCAGTAAAAATTAAATTAACATCATTAAACGATTTAGAAAAAAATGATTCTGATGGAATATATATATCAAGGCTAGAGTCTGGGCAAAATGTTCAAAAAATTGAACACTCAGGATTTGAATATATAATCATTCTACAACCAAAAAGAACATATCTGCCATTTGAAATTGAATTAATTGAAGTTAATAAAGTTAATCACCCGAATTCTAAAATTGCTAAAAGTTACTCTTCACAGGTTAATGTTCTTGATCAAAATAATTCAAAAAGAAAATTAATTACTATGAATAACCCCTTGAGATTTAAGGGTTATACTTTTTATCAAGCGCATTATGAAGAAGATATTACTACAGGTGAAAAAACAAGTGTTTTAGCTGTAGTAAAAAATTTTGGTAGACTCTTTCCATATATTTCAAGTATAGTGATGTGTTTAGGTATTTTGATACAAATATTCATAAGAATGCCAAGGTTATTTAAATAAATGATAAGATTATTTTGTAATATATTAATGTTAATACTTTTAGGGGTTATTTCTTCAAATGATTTTAGTTTTAGCCATATACCGATTCAAGAAGATGGGAGAATAAAACCTTTAGATTCTTTTGCACGAAATCAACTTCTAAAGTTTTATGGAAAAACATCACTGGCTATTTATGAGAATGATGAAAAATTTAAAATAAATGCAATTGATTGGCTTGTACCAATCCTAATACAAGATATAAATACATTAAATGTGCCGATTTTTAAAATTGAAAATCCAGATGTTGTTGAGGCAATAAATTTAAATTGGAGAGAGAAATCAACATACACATATAATGAAGTAAATGATGGCTTGAATTATGTAGATGACTTTATCGATAATATAAGCCTGATAAAAAGTCTCAGATCTGAAAAAAGAGAAAATTTAGAATTAATCGATAGGCAATTAGTTGACTTGTCTTTGAAAAGAGATTTATTTAACGAGCTTTATCACAGTGCATCATTTTTAATACCTAGTATTTATATTGATAATACTAATATTGCAAAGTTACTTCAGATTAATAATAATCAATTAATTAGTTATGCCCATTTAATTATTAAGATAAATAATCTATATCAAAATATTGAAAAAAGATCGATACAAGAAAAAAATAATCTATTTCAAAGACTTGGCCCTGATTTTGAAAATAATCCAGAATTACTATCTAACTTTATTTTAGATTTATTGCTTGAAGAGATAAATTTTGACAATTTACTTTACCAATCTACCATTTTAAAGATATTTCCTGTAAATGATAATTCTAACGAATGGTTATCACCAAATACACTTGTAGAAAACAATTTAATTTCTGAGTATAAAAATTTAGTAATACCAATCGAAAATATATTTAAATCATATATCAGTCAAAGACCAATGAATCAGAGGTCTATTAAAAATTATCAAAGTATTATTAATAATGATTATAATGTTAATACAAAAATTCTTGTAAGAGAGGTTAATTATAACAAAGCTAGTTTATTCTATTGGAGTTTGATTTTCTATATTTTGAGTCTAATTTCTTTAGTAACCCTTATTATTATTAAAAATTCAAACTCTAGTCTAAAAATTTTACCATTTATTTTGTTAATAATTGGTTTTTTATATAACACTGCTGGTCTAATTATTAGAATGAATATTTTAAATAGACCCCCTGTCTCAACTTTGTATGAATCGATAATTTTTGTTGCATTTATTTCAGTACTACTTGCAATTATTTTAGAATTTATAAAGAAAGATAACATTAGCTTGTTTGTTGGTTCTATTTCTGGTATTGTGCTTCATTATATATCATTTGGTTATGCAGCAGATGGGGATACTTTTGGCGTATTAGTTGCTGTACTAAACAGTAATTTTTGGTTAGCAACTCATGTAACAACAATTACAACAGGATATGGCACCACTATAATTGCTAGTTTGGTAGGTCATATTTATTTATTACAAGATTTCTTTAAGAGTGATAAAAAAACACTCAAATCAACTTATAACATAATGCTAGCCACAACATTTATCGCGCTGTTTTTCACAATGTTTGGCACAATTTTAGGTGGTATTTGGGGAGATCAATCATGGGGCAGATTCTGGGGATGGGACCCAAAAGAAAATGGTGCACTTCTAATTGTGATGTGGCTTTTAATGATGTTGCACTTAAAGCTTTCGGGTTGGGTCAAAGGCCCTGGTTATGCTTATGGACTTGTATTGGCAAATATCACAGTTGCTCTAGCATGGTTTGGAGTCAATCTTTTGAGTGTTGGGTTGCATAATTACGGCTTCACAGAAGGCGCCGCTATGAATCTATTAGTTTTTATTTTATTCGAACTATTTTTTGGTACTTTCTTATATCTGAAAATAAAGTTTAGAAAAATAAACTAATGAATTCCCTAAAAAAGAAAATCTTTTTTGGTTTTGGGGTTATTTTTTTTGGTTTAGGTGTTTTTGGATATTATATGCCTCTTATTCCTGGAACAATATTTATGATTTTATCAGCTTATTGTTTTATGTATTCTTCTAAAAGATTATATAATAAAATTATTAATCATCCTGTTTATGGAAAAACAATTAAGCTATACTTAGAAGAAAATATCATATCGAAAAAATCAAAAATAATTATTTTATTTTCAATATGGTTTGCAACATTGATATCTTTAATATTCATACCAAACATTCATTTAACTACTGATTTAAAAATTTTCCAAACTTTTAAAATACTTAATACAAAAGTTCTTTTAGTTTCATTATCGTTAATTGGTACATTTTTTGTTTTAAAAACAAAAAATAATTAATCTAGAATTCTTTAAAATATAAATGAATTAAACTATATTTATTTATGCGTGCTGCCATTTATTTAGTTTTTATGGGTTTCTTAATTTTCTCTATCTTAACTTAAAACTTTTTCAAAACGACTTCGAGTCTTTTGAATGAGTTCATCAATATTATCTATTGAATAATTATCTACTGAAATTTTATCTAATACTTCAATTTCAACAAAGGTGGGCTTAATGTACCATCTATTTTTGGGTTTAAAATTAAATCCTCCTTTAACAGCAACAGGAATAATTGGAGTTTTAGTATTGATAGCCATATGAAAACCGCCTTTTTTAAAAGGCTGTAAATGGCCAGTTGTGGTTCTAGTTCCTTCTGGAAAAATTATGATATGGTATCCCAAAGATTTAATAGTTTCTTCTGCATATTTAATTGCTTTAATTGCTTTATTCCTATCCTTCCTGTACACAGGTATTGCTCTAAATGATTTTAACATATATTTCCATAATGGAATTTTAAAATTCCAGGAAGCAAGTATAGCAGTATATTTTCCCCTGGCTATTTGAACTGGGAAAAATACATCAGCAAAAGATGTGTGGTTCATCATAATTATATACTGGCCATCTTTGGGAATCTTCTTATTTATTTTTACCCTGCACCCCATTATAAATAATTGAATTCTTGTTAAGAATGGCAATAAAGGAAATAATCTTTGATGACCTATGATTAATGAAAAAGTTATAAGAAAAATTCCAAATAATATGAAATAAATAAAACCTAAAATATAAAAAAGGGGGCTTAATAATCTAATCATGTAGTTCCATTTTCTAAGATTTTAGGGAAAATATAATGATTCGCTTTTGGAAAAGGATATAAACTTATTTGATCAGGTGTAATCCATTTGTAATCATCCACTTCAATACATCTAATTTTACCTTTTACATAATTACACATATAAGCGTCTAATGTAATTTTAAAATGTGAGTATTGATGTTTAACAGTCAACATATAATCATTAACTGATATATCAATTCCCAATTCCTCTTTTATTTCTCTAGCAATACATTCCTGTGAAGATTCATTACCTTGAATTTTCCCCCCTGGAAACTCCCATAGTCCACCTAGAAGCTGATTTTTCTTTCTTTTTGTTATAAGTATTTTACCTTTTTTCCATATAACTCCAACTGCAACATTATAATGAGGAATTTTTTTTATTATTTTATTTTTCATAGGAAATAATTCTACCTTGCTATTTTTAAATGCTTTACACTTCTGTTGAATTGGGCAAGATGTACATCTAGGTTTCCTTGGAATACATATTTTTCTTCCTAAATCCATCATGGCTTGATTAAAATCACCTGGCCTGTTATCACTTATACAAGATTTTAAAAAATCTTTCATTTTATTCATAGAGTGAGTATCAGTATGATTAATACATAACAATCTAGAAACTATTCGTTTTACGTTACCATCAATTGCAGGAATATTTTCATTAAATGCTATTGATGCAATCGCGGCAGCTGTATACTCCCCAATCCCTTTTAGTTCAATTAACTTTTCACTTGTGTTAAATAAATTGCTTTTTAATTTAGTCAGCTCTAAACAAGCATTCCTTAAATTTAAGGCTCTACTGTAGTAACCTAAACCTTCCCAATATTTAAAAATTTCTTCATCACTTGCAATTGCAACACTTTTAATAGTTGGAAATTTTTTTATCCACCTGTTAAAATAGGGTATAACTGTTTTAACTTGGGTTTGTTGCAGCATTATTTCAGAAACCCATGTATGATATGGATTAGATATGTTGCGCCAAGGAAACTGTTCATTTTGAGCATCATACCAGTCCAAAATTGATTCGCTGAAATTCATTTATTTTAGTTGTTTCCTTAATAAATATAAATCCCAACTTAAATGCTCTAAATGATTTTTAATATTATTAGAAGTTTTTAAATCATATTGGCTAATTACTTTATTGATTGAACTAGAAATGTCCTTATTTAATGATTCATTCAATAAGGTACCTCTTTTAGTTAAAATAATTTTAATGGATCTTTTATCATTGGGGTTTGGAGTCTTTTTGATCAATTTTTTCTTTTCCATTCTTTGGATGTTTCTTGTCATAGTGCTTATATCTATACCTAATTTTTCAGATAAATCAGATATAGTTATCCCGTCGAACGGCAATGAAATTAAAACTAATGTTTGTGATAATGTAATTTCAAATTTTGAAGATAATTGCCTAACTAAAGCGAAATAATGCAAACTTACATCAGATAAATTTTCAATAATTGTCATACTTGTATTTTACAAATATTAAATTAAAATTTTACAGATTATTTATTTTTACACAAATATATTTGTTTTTCGCTTTTTTCATTAAAAGCATTCAAATCATAATCGCCATAAATATATTCTATTGAATAATTTAATTCTGCTAATATTGAAAATAATGTATCAGGAAAATACATTCTCATTTTAAAATCATAATAGAATAATTTATTTTTCGATTCAAAAAATTCCCACCTAATATTATTAATTTCATCCTCCGAATTATAGTTAGCAGTTTCATATATAGTTAATTTTTTTTTGTTCTGAGTATTAATAAAGTCTAATATATCTTTTTTTAAACTTGGATCTTTATACAAAAAATCTGCGTGAGGAACAAAAGTATCAATTATAAATAACGAATTTTCATGCATATGATTTTTAACACATTTTAACATATTTTGTAAATCGGTATTTTTTAAAATATGAGAAATTGAGTTAAATCCTATAAAAATTAAATCATACTTATGATTATTATTAAATGATCTAGCATCTTTACAAATGATATTTTCTTGATTTTTATTTTTATTTTTGAAAAAATCAATAAAACTTTTTGATATATCTATCCCGTGATAATCTAAATCTTCATTAATTAATTCATTACCTATTCTACCTGTTCCACAACATAATTCTAGAATCTTTTTCATTCTAAATTTTTTTATGATTTTAAGCCAAAAATTAATATCATCCTTTTTCCACCACATAATATCATCATATAATTGAGCTTCATTATAAAGTTCTATTGATTTATCTAAATTAGACATTAAATATTCTAGCTACAAAAGTTGATATTTTTTCAAAAATAATTTTAGCGTTTTTTTTATCAGGGTCAAATAGATGATGACCAGCATCATCTAAAACTAACGAATCTACTGATGCATTAGATAATTTGTTTTTAATTAATTGAAAATTTTTGTTGTATAATGCAGTCTTATCGTCTTTTGAATGAATCATTAATACTGGGCATTTAATTTTATCTAATTTAATTGAAATGTTATCAACTAATTTCCGCATTTCGTTTAAAGCAATAATAGGATAAGCATTATAACCATAAAAATCTACATGTTTCATATTGTATTTATCAAATTGATACTTCTTAATTACTTTTGGTTTGAATTTATGGAAAAGCCTTGTTATTATTCTAACATCAAATTCCTTTTTAAATTTTAAGAGACTCCCTGCTATTACAATACCATCTAATGGAAATGTTATTGCTAAATTCATTGCTAATAAACCACCCATACTTACACCCATTACTATTACCTTATCACATTTTATATACATCCTTGCAATATCTTGCTCTACAAAAGAAATCCAATCTGTATATTTAGTATGATTGCAATCATCAATGGTTGTTCCATGTCCAGGTAAATTATTTGCTTCGACATAAAATCCTAATTTACATAAATGGTTTAATAGCTCTTTAACTTCATATGTGGTACTTGAAAATCCATGTATGATATAAATTCCTAATTTTGAATTTTCATTAAATATATAATTTTTAGAATCGAAAAATTTAGTTGCATCTTCATTTTTAATCATTTTCATAGATCCTTTTTATTGAACTTAGACCTTTTATATTTCTCATATAATGTATGTGATATTTCATAAAATGAATTAAAAAATTATAACATTCAGATAAACAGTCACTAGAGACTTTAATTTTAAATATATCATCAATATATGTTTTATTAATTTGTTCAAGAAAAACTACAGATTCACTATTTAGCGAAATATTTATTTCTTTATTATTTGGCATAAAACCTAATTGCTTATTTAAATGAAACATAAAAAATATCATTAAAATTTTATTATTTTTAATATTAATTCCCAATTTATTTAATGATCTACAAATCAATCTAAAAATTACTTCGTTTGGATATTCTTTTTCAAAAATTTTATTTATCATATTAAGTAATCCGCTTGCAAATGATAAGCATATTATATCAGTTCTTAAGTTATCAAAACTGGCAATAATATCAGCTTCTTTTATTAATTGTATACCTCTATCTTTTTTAAAATAGTATTGAATCTCAACTAAATTGAATGGTTGCAAAATAGATAAAAGAGGTTTTTTTTGTTTTCTTACTCCTTTTGCCATCATTGTAAGTTTGCCAAAATTGTCAGTATAAATATTACATATGACGCTTGTATTGCTATATGGAAAGACCTTTAAAATTATTCCCTTTGAAGCGGCTAACAATTTAAACCTTAATACGATTTAGAAAATATAACTTGATATTTAGCATTTGAATCAGAATAAATACATTTAAGATTTGAAATGTCTTGTTTAAATGGGATACAACGAATGGTAGCTTTAGTTTCTTTTTTTATTTTTTCTTCAGATTCTTTAGAGCCATCCCATCCACATAAAACAAATCCTCCTTC
>Ga0163111_10000786_pt1 | contig 19009 bp, 15 predicted proteins | sample CRUFie1St18metaG_FD_109645 | JGI IMG/M metagenome (GOLD analysis project Ga0163111, IMG submission 109645) | Marine microbial communities from the Costa Rica Dome - CRUD Field 142mm St18 metaG | ecosystem: Environmental > Aquatic > Marine > Oceanic > Photic zone | place: Costa Rica: the Eastern... | reverse complement strand
CACCGCCCGCTCTCATGCTGAGAAAGACTCCCATAGAGGTCGCACCGCGCCTCGGTGTGAAGGGGGCGGCGATTGCGTCGAACGTGAAGCCGAAGATGACAATCCACCAACTGGTCGAGAAGATCAAGCCAAAGCTCGTCGAGGATGACTCGGTGTCGCTCGTGTTGCACTCACACAAGAAAGACGGCAGGGTGCTGCTCCCGGAGATGCAACTCTCCGACGCTCTCAAGGAGCAGGGCAATCCCGAGGCGCTGCGTCTTTTCTACTCCTTCGAGGTCGAGGACTCGGCGGAGCAATTCGCCCTCTCGGTGCTTGCCGACGGCAGCAGTTCCGCCCAGGCAAGTGCAGCCGGGACGTCGGCGGAGGCGGAGCTCGCAGCCGACGAATCAGCGGAGACGCCCGCCGCGGGGCCAGCGCCGGCGGCAGGTTCGTCGGGGGCGTCGCCGGCCGCGACACCGGCGCCGGTCCTCGCAGCGGCGGAAGAAGACGGAGAGGCGCCTCCTCCATGCCTGGCGACCGTGGACGACACATCCACGCATGCGTGCGGCGCGGCCGTGTCGGAGGCGTCGTCGTCGGCATCGGCGTCGGCATCGGCGTCGGTGCCGATTGCGTCGTCCTCCTCTTCGGCCGCCGCGGCAGCGCCGGCGGCGGGGAGCACCGAGCAAACGCCAGCGGCGCGGCCGAAGCTGGCCGTGACGGCGGCCACTCGCGCGGACGTGGCGCCGCAGGCACAGCAGCGGGCGTCGTCTGGGATGGGTGCGGCGCCACCACCCCCCAAGCTGTCGCCGGCGGCGCTGCCTCCCGCGTCGCGGGCGATTCACGAATCGCCAGGCCACCACGCGAGACTGGCATCGGAGCGCGAGATCGACTCGAACGCTGTGGCCCGGTCTGAGATCGAGCAGGAGCGAGAGCAGCTGCACGTCGCACGCCGCTTTGAGTACGTTCCGCCTGCGGCGCCGCGAACGGCCGCAGTGCAGGGGTCGAATCCCGATGTAATGGCTGCTGCCGCCGCCGCGGGCGAAGCGGTCCACCGCGTTACGCGCGCCGGCCGGCAGTATGGCAGGTTGCTGACGCCGGTGGTCCACGACGCGGCTCAGCAGGCACTGCGGGATCTATCGCGCGAGGAGTCTGCGCACGAGTGGCCGCCGGCAGTGACGCGTGAGCAGGCAACCACTACGGTCGACCCCGCCAGACGCTCCACTGCGTATTTCCCACGCTTGTTGTCGCGTGCTCTGCGCAGGTCTGCCTGTTCGTTCAGGAACTGGTCGTGCGCGTCGAGACGTTGCAGAGCCTCTCTGTAAACTCAGTGCTCCGAGAGGCCGAGCACCGGCTGCTCGTCGGAACAACGAGCGTCCTCCGCCCGCACAAGCCGTACCTCAAGAAGGTAATCGACGCGGCGATCAAGGAGCGGCGCCGTCGGCAGCAAAGCGGCGCAAAGCGCGCGAGCAGAGAGCAGCGCCCGCCAGCAGTCGATGTCGCTGCCTCGGTAGACGGTGTGGGGGACGTGCTCGCGCAGGCAACTGTGGCGACCAAACGAGCGCAGGCGCCTGCACCCCGCCGCACCCCGCCCGATGCGCCGGCACGTACCGTTCTCTCTTTATCACAGAAACAGTCGGCGCCAGCCGCAGTGCCCACCGCCGCGCCGCCGACCGCTTCTCACGCACCGCTGCTCGCCGCTGCGTTGGGCCAGGAGAAGTACGGCGAGAGCTCCTCGGGAGTCCAGCAGCTGTCCCCGCCCAGGAGCGGCCAGAGTGCGCTGGGGCTTGTTGCCGCTGAGGAGGAGACTCGACTAGCGGCGGGGTGCGCCGCCCAAATGCATGCGTATGAGTGGCGCTACGGCCGTGCCGCTGCTGAGTGCAAGTGTGCGACGCGGCGCAGCTTCGTGGCGCATGCGGCACCGGCGGCGGCGGCGGCGCGGCGGACGATAGGGAGTGCACGCAGCGAACCTGTGATAGGCGGAGAGTCCTGGGAGGTCGCAGGGCGACATCCAGGCGGCGCCGGTCTACCAGAGGAGGACGAGGATGAGGAGGAGACCGAGGTAGTGGCGGGGGTAGCGGCGGACGAGGAGGAACCGGTAGAAGCGGATGAAGAGGAGGAAGAGGAAGATGACGACGACGACATGAGCGAGGGTGTGGTCCTCGACTGGGGGGCATCGAACCCTCTGCTGGCCGGTCCGCGCTCGGAGCGCTCGCGGGCCGTTGTGCCCCGTGGCGCAGATGCTCCGACAGGTGCTCTGTTCGTTAGCCCTTCCCGCCTACTCGTGCGTTACGACCCCGGCGACCCCGATGAGCGGCCTCTGGAGGCGTGCGCCCCGCCCCACCCGCGCGCGCCGCCGCTCACGACGACCGACGTCGCTGCTACGCCGCCAGCCGACCATTTTCCCGCGCCGCCACTCAGCTCCGCAATGAAATGCTGTACAAAGCTCACGAGAAAGTGGTACATGCCCGCCAGCGGCGCTTGCAGGAGTACGCAGGCAGGTTGCGACGCGTGCTGGTGAGCGAACGCATTACTCTCATCAGAGAATTCGGGCCACCTCCTTCACCGACTCGTGAACCCCGCCCTCAAAACGGCCATGCCCGCAACCGCCCTACTCAGGAGAACGATCAGAAGCGGCGCGCGCCAGCGCTCGCACCGATGACGGCGCGACCTAGCGCGTCAAGCGCCGAGCGGTCGAGCGCTGATCGCCGCGTGACGTGGAAGACCCCAGTGCACGCCGACGACGGTACACGCGAGGGCGCCTCGACGACCTCGATCGCCGTCGGCTCGGAAAGCAGCTCGGCGATTGGCATGTGGAGTGACGCGAACCGCAGGTGTGCCGCCCTCCTTGCCCACCCATGGTTTGCCCGCCCCGCTGATCGGCACGCCGGGTGCAGGATCTCTTCGTGGTCGCGGGAGCGTGACGCAGCCCCCGCGCGGCCGGCGCGCGCGTCGACGGCGGAGCAGCGCTTGCTGCCTCGCGAAGCAGCGGTGGCAAAGGTCGGCCTGAAGGGGACGGGTGGTGCCCAGGCGAAGGACGCCGGCGGCTCGTGGGGTGGCGCAGCGCCGACGGCACCGACGGCGGTGGCGCACAAACCGGAGTGCTGGGTGGGCGGGCAGGCAATGTCAAACCCGTTTAATCACGCGCTGGCCGACGAGACCGCGGCTGCGGCCACCTCGAAGAAGCGGCCTGCGAGCAAGCCCACCGCCGACCTTGACGCCGCGCCGCCGCCGCCGACGGCAACGCACGTTGACAAGGCACCTCGCTCCGCCGGCGGCGTCGGCGGCGGCGGCGGGCCGAACCGGCGGCCGCCAGGGCGCGCCCCGAAGGGTGATAACGGCGAGCAGATGGTTTGGGATTCGATCGATGGCAAGTGGTGCGAAAGCGATGCCGCCGGCGAAATGCCGATGGTCCGGTAAGCCGCGCGTCGCCGCCCCAGCGCCCATCTCTCCCTGGGTCTCGTGGGTGTGAGGCTGAGTGCCTTTGCCATGGCGCAGCCTAACGCTCCGGATGCCGACCTCGCGTACGCCGGCGGACGGATTCGTCCAAGGAGTGGCTTCAAGTGCCGCCGCTGCGCCATCCGGAGGCAAGCGCAAGCGCACGCCGAGCGGCTACGAGTTCGGCAGTGGCATGCGAGCAGCCACGGGCGTCCTCGGGTGCGGCCACGGGGGCAGCGAGCGTGACCGTGGGCGCATCGCGGGCAAAATTCTGCGCAGATCGTCTCAGGGCCACGTCGACGGCGACGGCGACGACGGCCAGGGAGGCATCGGCTTGCACAACGTGGAAGACGAAGCGGCGGGATATGGTGGCCGCAGCGACGACGACGACGACGACGACGACGAAGGGGCAGACGCAGAGAGGGGCGACCGACTGGCACCCCTGGCGCAGCGAACTTACACGATCGAGGCGCGACCACGTACGGAGGAGGAGGAGGTGCACGACGACGAGCAGGTGGGCGATATCATCGGCGATCCCCACGAGCTCGACGACTGGGTGCCGCAGCTCGCGGCGGCGCCGCGAGCAGCATCGCCGCCGTTGTATCTTGAGTCTCGCGCCGACACGGCGAACAGCAGCGAGGCGGACGCGGCTGGCGCAGAGCCGCAGGAGATGGGGAAGTTCGGCCGCGCGCGGCCGAGAAAGAAGACGTGAGAGACGCCGGGCGGAGAGGACTGCGATACTACGTGCGCGAACTACGTTGGATGGCCCGGGCGATCTGCCTTTAGCGCCTGTTGCAGGGATTTACGGTGTTCCAAAGAGCAGGGTAGGAGCTCACCGCACAGTAGGACGTACTAGTACGCTGCGTACACAGCAGAAGACAGAACTTGGCTCGGTTTGTTGTGGTGCCGGCCTCAAGCCTTCGAAGGGCTGATAGAGGACAATGAAGCGCGCCGCAGACGTGCGGGCGGCGGCGAGGGAGGCCAGGCGCGTCAAGCGGCGGTACCTCGCGCCTCCGCGAGAGAAGGTGGACGGCACGTATGATGCCTGCGATCCTCAGCTGCAAGAACAGCGCTCGGCATGGCTCCGACGGCTTGAGATGTCGCGTGGCAGATCTGCCGCCGTAGCACGGTGGCGGCCGGGTGAGCGGCGCGCACAGGTGCTGCAGCCGAAGGGCAACGATGTCGCCATCCTCGGCAGCTTCCACGCGGGCACGCAATGGCTCGATCCAATAGAGGCTCTCTGCCTGCTCGAGGAGAGCAATCTCGATCTGCAAGATGGGGCTGGACGCCCGCTCTCGGTCCGCGACGGGTACCGAAAGTTACTCGCGCCCGGCGGCCGCGACGCTGCGCGCGTCTTTGCCGTCTTCACGCTACTTCACCGGTCAGGCTTTGTGTGCCGGCAATGGACGGCTGCTTCCACCTCCTCCTCAAGTGAGACCGGCACCGAGCCTCCGCTCCTGCGCGTCTTCCACCGCCACGGCTTCAAGCGACGTGCGTGGATCGACGGCAGCCCGCCCGACTTTGTCGCCGCTGTGTTCGCCGCGGCCGAGCCGATGCCGACGGTCTCAGAGCTCCGTGCACTGGCGACAAGGTGCCTGCCCGCGCCGCTCCGTTGCGCGTGCGTCGGCGAGCACGAGGAGGTGCTGTGCTTTGAGGTTGGGCTGGACTGTGAGCCGGAGATCTGTGCGGCGAGTTTTGAGGAGTTGCGGACGCAGAGAAAGCTTCCGGTGACGAGTACTGAGGCGGTGGCGACTCAGCCCTCGCCGGAGCTCGCTGTCGGCGTGCTTGCCCATGCGAGCGTGCATGTCGAGCGCGGCAACACACGCGAACTGCACGGTTGGCCCCGAGGGGGCTTCGGCGAGTTTGCTCTCGCGGCTGCACATGGCGCTGCGCCGCTTGTCCTCAGCCTGGTGGAGGCGTTCTACTTGGCGCACCAGCCTCCGAAGCCGTTGCTGCACGTCCGGCGCTCAGCGTCACCCGTTCTCGGGCCTGCGGCGTCGGCGGGAAGTTGCTGGCACGCCTTTTTGCGGCTGCAACCCTCGTTTGCACGGAAGTACGCGCTCTACCGCCATATGCGCGTTGGCGGCTGGAATCTTCGCTCGGGCGTGAAACTCGGCATCGACTACACCCTCTATGAGAGGCAATCGGCGAGTCCGCCTCAACCCGTGCCTTGCGAGGCCGCGTCTGAGCGCATGCATGCTTACGGCGCGCTCAGATGCCCGATCACGCAGCGTTTTGCGCGCTCGCGCTGACCGATGCGCAGCACACGTGGCAGTGGATGCAGCGCTTCTCGCGCGTGAGCAACCAGGTTGGTAAGGCGATCGTGCTGTGCTCTGCCGTCGGCGGCGAGTACGCCAACACGGCCGTCGAGTTCGTCACGATTTCGCCTTGGTTTGCGAAGGTAACCAACGCGTAAGTAAAAGCATTTTTCTTAGCGTCCCGCGAGGTCGAGGTGGGCCAGCCGCGGTCTGGCTAGGGCCCGCGGCAGTGTGAGCTCATGGAGCTCCCCGGGATCTTCCCAGGGGTCCCAGAGAAGCGGTCGGACCTCTGCCGGCGGAACTGCCACGTCGTGTGGCGAGAGGCGCGATGCCTGTCGCGCGAGCTGCATGTTCCTTCGCTCCAGGGACGCGCGGCGCAGCAGCTCCACCATGTACTTGTGACGCCACTTGCGCGCGTCGGCGGCCGTCGGTGCAGCGGCGGCGCGCCAGCCCCCCTGATGAAGCAGCAAGGTGAGCCTCTGCAGCAGCTTCGCGTTCTCGCGCTCGAGCTGCCGAATGCTGCGCGTGAAGCGGGCGGTGCAGGGTGTGAGAAACCGGGGGCGCACGCGGGCTGAGGCGAGCGGGAGGCGTTGGGTGTGCGAGATCGCACCGCTCATGGGCCTGCGACGCCGAGCCCTCGACGGCGCCTAGAAGCGCCGCGAGCGGCGGCCTTGCCACCGCCGACGAGCTCGCACGCTCCTCGCCGAGGTCTGCGTACTGCTCAACAGCGAGCTGGTTATTGTCAGGGGGTGCGTCTTCCCCGGTGACAGCGGCGAGCTCCTCCTCCACCGCCGTCAGTTGACGTTCTGTCTCCTGGTGGCGCGCTTGCAGTAGTCGGTAAGACCGCTGCCACGCGGCGCTCTTCTGCCGCTCCGCCCGGATCGCTGCGCGCAAATCCTCCGCCTCGCCCTTCAGCGTTGTCAGCTGAGCCTCCGCAAGCTCCGCGCGTGCCTCCGCATCCGAGGCGCCACTGCCGTCAACGTCGGCGGTGCTGGGGGAGGTGTGCGTTGATGACTGCTGGCAAAGGCAGGCGGCGGAAGCGGCGGAGGCGGCGAAGGCGGCGGCGGCGACAGGCGAGGCGGGCGCCGCAGCATCTGAGGAAGCAGCTGAGCCCGAGGTGGCAGAGTAAGAGGCGAAGGTGCGGAACGAGTCCGGTCGCGGTAGTGATCCGTTGAGGAAGAGTGCGCCGCCATCCGACGGCAAACCGCAGCGCTGAGCGTGCGAGAGAGCGAGCTTGAGTTCCTGGATCTGAGCCTCGTACCTGGGGTTGGCAGAGGACGCGTGAGTGCAGGGTTGGGGAGGTTGGAACGGTCAACACCGGCGATTCGTGCAATGCAGGTGGGTCGCCGGCGGGGAAGCACTCACTTTCGAAGGAGTTTCTCCGGCTCGATGCACTCCTGGCGGACGAGGACGGTGTGCAAGTTCTTGGCGCGGGCGGCGAAGCGAAGTGTGTTGTGGCTCTCGTCCGTGTGCCAATTCGCCGGCGTCACGTTGCACACGATCGTTGATAGAGCGTTGCCCCCGAGCGAGTTCTGCAGGATGCGCGTGATTTTCGACGAGCGGTACCTGCCGTTAGGCCGCGTGGGTCGGGAGCGTGCAGCTAGCTCTCGGGTGCGAGACGGTTCTGCCCGGCGCACGGGACGTGGACGGCGGCGCCCTTCGAATCTGAGAGCTTCTGGATGACGGTACCGAGCACGAGGAGGGACTTGTTGATGTGCCCACCCTCCTGCACATTCGGGTGGGGCGGGAGACTTGTGAGCGGGGCAACAGGTGCATGCGGCATTGCGGCGATGCGTTGGGCGCGCGGGTATGCGAGAGGCGGGCGACGGCAGGGCCGCGGCGGGAGTCGCTAGGGCGAGAAGCCACGCGCGACCTGCGACCGCATGGCGCGTTCGGCATCTTTGGGTCGCACGCGGGCGTGGGCCGACTGGCGCTCCGAGCCGGCGAGGTCGACAATGTTCAGCTCGCTCGCCGTCACCGCGCCGTCGGCGTGAGACCGCTCGATCGACAGCCGGAAGACGGTGTGCGCGCGCGACGACTTGTCGTTGCGCTCCGTGCAGCCGACGTGCTTGTTCGTGTCGCCCTTGAGAAGCAGCTCCTCGGCGCGCGCCCAGTCGTGGATGGTCTCCTCGCGCAGGTCCTGCACGAGGATCCCGCCGCCCTTCTTCTCGTAGATGTTCAGCCCCGTCGCACCGGTGAGCAGGTCGCCGATATTTTCATTGTAGATCTCCAAATACGCCATCCGCAGCCGCCAGCGCGTCCCGCCATCCCCCGCCGTCGCGCGCTCCGCCTCCACGGTTGCGAGCACCTGCTTCACGCAGAGAGGGATGAGGCCCTCGCCGCCGACGCATCCCTCTGTGCCCCGGATCGTCGTCGTTTTCCCAGACGACGTCTGCCCGTAAGCAAAGACAGTCGCGTTGAAGCCTTGCACCGCGCGGTCGACGCTGGGCGCGACGCACTCCTTGTGCAGCACCTCGCTCGACTCGTTGGCGCCATAAACTCGATCGAAGCCGTAGACCTGGGGAGGCACGTACGTACGGCCGACACCGCCCGGCATCGCCTGCCAGATGCGCTCCTCGTCGTGCGACCACGCCACCTTCTGTCCCTGAGCCGACTCGCGCGCCGTGAGCGGCCGCACCCGGATCACCACGTGGACCGGCGACTCGCCGTCTTCCTGCATCCTTCAAACCGCGAGGGCGCCTGCAAGTCGGTGACGGAGAAGCGTGCACAATGCCGCTGACGCGAGCGGCGCAGGAGGGGTGCGGAGCAGGATCAGCCGCAACTCGTGCACTGCTCCACTTGACTGCTGTAGGAGCTCCTAGGAATTCCTCCGCGACTATCCTCCTGCACGTGCCCTCCCAGCCTCTCACAAAGCCGTCTCGGATTTATACTCTCAGGCATGGGGCCCGCGCGACGAAGCGCGCTCCCGGGCCTGCCGCACCGCGTGAGAGACTGGGCCCGGGAGCACGGGCGCACTCCCACGCAGCGTGACGCCGACGAAGTTGTTGCTTGGCTCCGCGCGCTGGTCGGCTCGGAGTACGCGCGCAAGCCAGCAGACGGGCTCCGGCGCCAGGTGATCCGCGCTATCCAGGCGGACGGCACCAGTGGCCGTGCTGCCGGTGTCTGCAGCTGGGCGACGGACACGTCGCCGGAGCCGCAGCCGGCGGCGCAACCAAAGCGGCCGCTGCCAGCCCCGCATGCAGCCGACGATGCCACGGAGACAGCTGTCGCCAAGGTGGCGCGGTCGGGCGCGCCGGAGGCGCCGGCGGCGCCGGCGGCGCCGGCGGCGCCGGCGGCGCCGGCGGCGCCCAATTTGCTCAATGCTTCGCTGCGCGCGGCGTACGCGACCGACGCGGCGGCAGCGGCCGCTGGCGCGGCCACCGTGGCCGCGGTGGCCGAGGGCAGGGCGGCCGCGGAGGCGGCGGCCCCTGCGACGGAGGCGAGCACGGCGGCGGGCGGCAGCGCGGGCCGCCGCACTCGGACGCGCGAGCGGCGCGGCGAGCGGCGCGGCGACGGTGCGGCGGCGGTGGCCGCCGCCGCGGGAGACGCGAGCCGCGTGCGGTACACGGACGTCGGCGGGATCGATGGGGTGCTGCAAGAGGTGCGCGAGCTCGTCGAGTACCCACTGACCCATCCCGAGATCTACGCGCACCTCGGCGTCGACCCGCCTCGTGGGCTGCTGCTGCACGGGCCGCCGGGCTGCGGGAAGACGCTCCTCGCGCAGGCGATCGCCGGCGAGCTCGGGGTCTTCTACCGGCGCGTGTCGGCACCTGAGCTTGTGTCGGGCATGTCGGGGGAATCCGAGAGCAAGATCCGCCAGCTCTTTGCTGAGGCGCGCGAGCACGCGCCGGCGCTCATCTTCATCGATGAGATCGACGCGATCGCGCCGAAGCGCGAGACGGCGCAGCGCGAGATGGAGCGGCGTATCGTCGCGCAGCTCCTCACCTCGATGGATGACCTCGCCAGCATCGGCGGTGGCGCAGACAGCGGCGACGATGGCGGTGCTTTGGCCGGGGCGCAAGCGGCAGTCATCGTCCTCGGCGCGACGAACCGGCCCGATGCGCTCGACGCGGCGCTGCGCCGTGCGGGACGCTTCGACCGCGAGATCGCGCTCGGTATCCCCGACGCGGCGTCGCGCGTGCGCATCCTTAAGGTGCTCTGCCGGCGGATGCGTCTTTCGGGCGACCTGCAGCTCGACGTGCTCGCCAAGCGCTGCGTCGGCTTCGTCGGCGCTGACCTTGGCGCCCTCTGCAAAGAGGCCGCCGTCATTGCTGTCAATCGCATCTTCGGGTCCCTCTTCGCCGCAGCCGACGGCGGTAGTGCCGCCGCCGACGACGACGAAGAGGCCACCGACGCCGATGGCGACGCGACCACGGGCAGCGGCGATTGCGGAGATGCGGCCACGTCCGCGCCCGCGCCCGCGCCCGCGCCCGCGCCCGCGCCCGCGCCCGCGCCCGCGCTCGCGCCGTCGCTCGCGCCCGCGATGCTCGGGCGGGTAACAAGCGCGGCACTCAAGGCGCGGGGGACGCTGAGTGCAACGGAGCTTGCGCCGCTAGCGATTACGATGGGCGACTTCGAGGCAGGGCTCGAGAAGGTGCAGCCGTCGGCCAAGCGCGAAGGCTTCGCGACGATCCCCGACGTCGAGTGGGCCGACGTCGGCGCGTTGGGCGAGCTGCGCGCCGAGCTGCAGATGGCAATCGTTGAGCCGATCCGCCGGCCGGAGCGGTTCGAGGCTCTTGGGCTGCAGCCGTCGTGCGGCGTGCTGCTTTACGGCCCGCCTGGCTGCGGCAAGACTCTTGTCGCGAAAGCGATCGCCAACGAGTGCGGAGCGTCTTTCATTGCGGTTCGGGGGCCCGAGCTCCTCAACAAATACGTTGGCGAGTCGGAGAAGGCGGTGCGCCAGCTCTTTGCGCGCGGCCGCGCGTCGGCACCGTGCGTCGTCTTCTTCGACGAGATCGACGCGCTGACACCGCGGCGCGGTGGCGAAGGGACGTCGCAAGCGACGGAACGCGTCGTCAATCAGATGCTCACGGAGCTTGACGGCCTCGACGGTCGGACGCAGCTCTTCTTCGTCGCCGCTACAAATCGCCCTGACATCCTCGACCCAGCCATGCTCCGCCCGGGCCGCCTCGACAAGCTGCTGTACGTTCCGATCCCCCACGCCGACGCACGTGAGGCGATCCTGCGCACTGCCGCGCGCCGTACGCCACTGGACGACAGCGTCGACCTCGCCGCCGTCGCGCGCGACGGCCGCTGCGCAGGCTTTTCGGGCGCCGACCTCGCGGCACTGCTGCGCGAGGCTGCCGTCGCCGCACTGAGTGCCACCGACGGTACCGCCGGTCCGCCGCGTGTCTCGGCCGAGCACTTCGAGGTGGCGTTGCGCGTGACTCTACCGTCGGTCTCGCCGGCAGAGGAGCAGCACTACCAGAGGCTCGCGGCGCGACTGCGCACCTCGCGTGCTTGAGGAAGATAAGACCTAGTGCCAGCAGAGGAGTTTATATGCTACACCGGCGCCGACTCATCGGCGTCGTTGTCGCCGAAGTCGAAGCGAATTTCCGACTTCGTGGATCGACGTCGGTGCGAAGTCGCGAGGTTTTTGGCGACAGTATACAGCCGTACTATACGCAGCAGTAACCAGCAGATCATCAGCACGAGGACGACGAGCTCGAGATCTTGGGACGTTTGCCGTACGTACAGCACAAACGACAGGAGCGAGAGGCCGCTGACAGTGCAGTCGACGACATTTCCCCAAGCAGCCCAGAAAGCCGCACGCAGCCATGCCATACGCAGTAGGGTCTCGCCGAGTAGCCCGAGCGTGAGGTACGCCTCGACGGCAAGGGCGAGCGGCGATGTCGGGTACGAGATCCGGCAGCAGCCCTCTTCTGCCCACGGGTGCATGATCCACACGATTTCCGTGACTGAAGCTGCGAGCAGCGACACATGAAAGATCGGCATGCATATTCCCTGCGAATGGATGATCCGCGAGGCCAAGATTTGCGCTTTCTCCTCGAACGAAACGTCAGAGCTGCGCGAGTCCCCAAGCAGCGCGGTGGTTTGAGCCGGGCCCATATGAATTCACAACTTCTGAATTCCTCGGAATTCCTACTAGGAATTGCTAGCGTGTCGCTACGCATCGATCACGACGCCGACGAGATTGTCTTCGAGCCACTGCGGCACCGAGAGCCACACCGCCATTGCGAGCTCCCGGCGGGAGTTCCAGCCGATTTTCACGTCGTAGCAGAGGTGAACGAAGACAGGCTGTCCGCCTTGGAAGGCGACGCGCAGACCGTCAGCCGCGGCCGCGGCCGCGACGCTCTGCACGGCGCCGAGAATGGCTGCGTTAGTCGGCGAGCCCTTCACCCGCGCGAGTGCGAGGCGCTGCGCGGGGCGGCGGACGTATTGGATCGACTGCTCGACCACGTCCGCCGGAAAGGGCTCCTCAGACGCGCCGCCGTCGGGGTCGGGCAGGCCGCTGAGGTCAGCACCGCCGCCGTAGCGCATGGGCAGCGGCAGCACCCACCGGCGGCGCTGCGCAGGCTCGAGCCCGCCGGCCGCAGTGGGCCGCGAGAGGACGGAGCGCTCGAGGATGCCGGGCGAGACGACCGAATACCACTCGGTGCGCTTCACGCGGCCGGTGAACGCGAACGCGGGCGGCAGCGGCGCCTGCTCGGAGTACAGCGCCTCGCCCGTCTCTATCCATTCCGCCTGCACCGCGAGCATTGGCGGCAGTTGCACAAGCTCGTACGTCGCGCCAGCCGCTGTCGGCAGCGTCTCGAGAGGCACGTGCTCTGCTGTCGGCGCGTTCCAGACTGAGAGCACGTCGCGCAGCCGTGGCAGGACCTGCGTCGCGAACACCTCCCGCGGCGGCTGGTGCCACCGCTCGACAACCGCGCGCACTATCGGTGCGGCACCGTCGGTGCCACCGCGCCGCTCGAGGGCGAGCTCGCTCTCGCCGAGAATGTTGACGCGCGCGCGCCACACCGCAGGCCACTCGACGGCCAGCATCCACCGGACGGCGTATGTGCCCGCGCGCACGCGCCGGTGCGAGAGCACGCTGAGCACCGGGGTCGCGCGCTCGCTGAAGAAGGCAGCGACCTCAAGGAGCTCGCGCTCGTAATCTGTGCGGTCGGCGCACTGCCACAGCGGCGTCGTCACGGTCGCGTCGGTCGGCAGAACCTGCCGAAGCAGCGAGCTGTCGTTGGCACGCCACGCCAGCTGCAGGGCGGAGCCAAACCGCTGCGCAACCTCCGCCGAAAGATCCTCCGCTGCAACGCACATCAGCGGGGCTCGAGTCGCAAGCTGTGGTCGGCGAGAGAATCTCCGTACCCCAGCCGCGGGTTGCGATAGGCGCGCGGAAGCGAGGGGCGAACGGGCGACGATCACGGCGCCCACGCTCTGCGAGAGGAAGAGATAGAGCGTCGCCATCGTGGTCGCCCTAGGAATTCCTGGTGTTGCCACAGTCGCTAGGAATTCCTAAGTCGCTAAGTACGGTACTGAACCACTCTCTTCTTCTTTGAGATAGCTGACTTTTTTAGCGAAGACTGGGTACGGGCCAGGCGAGAGCCCTTCTTCTTTTCGTCTGCTTCCTCCCTCGCCCATCGACCACCATCGAATGCGCTCGACATTTGCCTGGCGAGAGCCCGACGTTGGCCGGCGCCTCGCGACGGTGCGCCGCACGTACAGCTGGGAGCTGCCACGAGCGCCCGTGTCGCCGGATGAGGGCGCCAGGGCCGCGGCGGTTTGTGGCACTCCGGCGCATGAAAGAGCGTCGGAGCCGACTGTGGACGTACGCGATGCGGGTGTCCAACTGCACGACCCGTCGGCGATCGTCGCCGAGGGCGGTCGGTACTTCCTCTACTCGACCTCGTACGCGCACGCCGACGCGCACGGGAACGGCGCAGCCATCAAGGCGTGGATGAGCTGTGGTGACCTCGAGCGCTGGTTGGATATTGGCCACGTGCTCGCCCGCATACCGCCGTGGGTGAGGCAGCTCGTCCCTCTCAACCAGGGTCTGATGTGGGCGCCCAGCGTCGCGCGGTTTGGGCGGAAGTGGAACCTGTACTACTCGGTCGCCGCGCCGCGCGGGCCGTATCAGGACGCGGCCGCGTGTATCGGTGTGCTGACGAGCACGGCGCTATGGCCCGGTGCGGCAGATTATGGATGGACCGATCGCGGCCCGGTCGTCTGCTCCAACGGAACGGGCACAGATTGGCTGCATCGACGCGGAGACGGGTATTGCGCCATCGACCCCGAGGTGGTCCGTGTGCCGGCCGGCGGAGGCGGCGACGGCGACGACGATGGCGGCGTGAGCGGTTCGGCGTGGCTCTCCTTCGGCTCGCACATGGGCGGAATCAAGCTCATCCCGCTGGCGGCTGACGGGCTCCCACTGCGCGGCGCCAAACCGATGGATCGCCCTGTTCCGTCGCGAGTGTACTCGCTCGCGACGCACGTCTCGCGAGGCAACGGCCGTGTTTACCCTTGGCTGACCGCGTTCGGCGTCAACGCGATTGAGGCGTCGTACATCCACCATGCCGGCGGCTGGTTCTATCTGTACGCCAACTGGGACATGTGCTGCATCGGCGCCGGCGCGACGTACAACATTCGCGTCGGCCGCTCGCGTCAGATCACCGGCCCGTACCTCGACGCGGCAGGCAAGGACATGGAGCTGGGCGGCGGCACGCTTGTGATCGGCGCGAAGGACGCGCACGGAAACTCGGCATCCGGCCACGCCGGCGTCCTCGAGCTGCGCCACGCGAGCAATCGCTCCGATCGCCGCCTCGTTCTCTCATCGCACTACTACCTCGCGCACGGTGACGGCCGCGGCCTCTCGTTCCTGCAGTGGCACGAGCTCGAGTACGACGCGGCCGGATGGCCACGCCTCGGCGCGCGGCATGTGCCGAAGTTACGGCTCTAGAGAGAAGCGATAAAGTTGCGCGTGTGCCACTCGAGACTTGTCCAGTGTACCCAGGAGCTCCTACTTACAGTAGGTACTTGTAGGAAGTCCTAGGAGAACTGAGTCCGACCGCGACAGTGTCTGCGTATTCCGACCCGACACCTTTTGCGTCTTTTGTATGTCGGAGTCGGACTCAGACTCCGATGGAGACGCTGAGGTGGGGCTCGGCTTCGCGCTTAAACCCGAGACGCCGACTGCGCTGCTGCGAAACCACTTTCCGAGCAAGTTGGGAGGCCTTCCCGCGTGGCTCGACCCGGTACACCTGCCGCTGCCCGAGCAGCTTGTGTGCGCGGAGAGCGGGCTTCGGCTGCGCTTCCTGCTGCAGGTTTACGCAGCGGTGAACGACGAGCCGCACGCCTTCCACCGCGCACTGTACCTCTTCGTTTCCCCGCAGGGCTCGCTGCTCGAGCGGGCTGGTGCGGTTCGCGCCTTCCGGTGCCAGCTGCCCCGCGAGAATCCGTTCTACGCCCACGAGCCACCGGAGCAGCACGAACGGCCTCGTCCGCTCTCGGCCGAGCAGGCGCGCGCAGCAGCAGCGCGGAACCCGTGTTGGGCGCGCTGGCAGGCCGAGCACGAGGCGGTGGCCGCTGGCGCGCCGCCAACGCCTCCGCGCATAGCGGAGGCCCCCGGCGCGGACGAAACGCGCACCTTTCCCGAGCACGAACTCGTGGTGTCGGCGGAGGAGGTGGAGAAAACGTCTGGACCACGCGACCCGCAGGCCACGCGGCTACTCGCAGAATTCGAAGCGGGCGGCGCCGGCAGCGGCGGCGCCGGTACCGACGCCGCGGACGCCAGCGAGCTTGCAGGGATCGCGGCCTCATTCGGCGCGGATCGGCCGAGCGCTGAGCAGCTCTCGTGGGCTCACTTCACCGCGCGCGTCGCTTGCGCGCCCGAGCAGTGCCTGCGCTACTGCTTCGAGCCACACGCGCGGCCGCTCTGGCCGGCGCGTGCACAGCGCGCGCCCGCGCGCGTGCCCCCGTGCGAGCGCTGCGGCGCGGCGCGGCGCTTCGAGTTCCAGGTGCTGCCGCAGGCCCTGCACTTCATGGGGATCGACTCGTCGCATGCCGAGGCGCCCGGCTGGGCAACGATCGTCGTTTACTCGTGCGAGGCCAGCTGCGCGCCGCCACCGCTGCCGCTCGCTGACGGGACTGGTACGCTCGCCGACGTGGCGGAGGGAGTAGCTGGCGACGCCGCGCGATGCGCGGCGATCGGACTGCGCGTGCGTCTGATGGACTTGAATCGACGCGCCGAGCTCAATGGGCAAAGTGGGCTCGTCGTCGGCTGGAGCGCGGCAGCCGAACGTTGGGAGGTGTGCCTCGAAAGCGGCGAGAAGCTGCGGGTGCGCTCGGTCAACTTGCGGCCCGTGGACGGCAGTGCGGCCTCGCGCTCCCGGGGCTACGTCGAAGAGTATGTGTGGGTGCAGCCGCAGCCGGAGGACCCGCGGCTCGGCGTGGACGGCCTGCAGCCGTAGAGAGCGGCCGCCGTGCTCCGGCTCTGAGCCGCGGAGTGTCGGCAGCCAGGGTAGCAGAAATAATAAGATCGGAGGAGCGATAAACTATACCTCGTGTTTGTGCGGGCCGGAGCGAACCGCACGCGCTCATTGGATCGTGTCCATGGGCGCGAACTGCATGCCGAGGCCGTCGTTGCCGATCATGATGAACTTGTCGATCGCCGAGATGCCCTTCGCGTACGCCGCTTTCGCGAGCTGCGCGCGCTGTGACTCGTCGAGCTTCTTCTCTCCGAAACCGAGGAAGCCGCCGGACGTCTTGCCCGCAGCTGCAATCGCCAGGCTGTCCGCCGCCTCGCGGAGCTCGTCAACCGCCGTGTTCATCGCGAGCGTCTTGTCTGAGATGGTCTTCGACGAAAACGAGCTGGCGAAAAGCCCCATCGGACCGAAGATCCGGTCGATGCTTCCCTTCTTGTCGACGGCGGCGCTAATGCTCTTCCAGTCCTGCGCGATGATGAGCTTCTTGAGCCCGGTCGCCCAATAGTCACGACCGCGCTCAATGCGTGGCACGTACCGCGTGTACGCTTGCTGCCGCGTGATCAGCGTCGACTCGGCGAAGACCGCTGCGGGCAGCCCTGAGAGCACTGAGAGCGAGCTGCCGGCGGTGATGGCCGAGGCGAGCAACTCGCGCCGCGTCCGCTGCTGCTCTGCCATCGCGAGAATACCGCTGCGAGGGAATGCCGTCGGAGCAGGGGCAGACCGCAGCGGTGTCGGCAGCAGCCCCTCCGCAAGACCGAATGACAGCAGGAGCACACGGCAAAGCATCCTGAGGATGGCTGAGATTGTGGCTCACGTACAAGAACTTTCGCCAGTGAGCGCGTCACTCACGCTGAAATTAGTGTCGCGTCTGTGGCTCTCGGTGGCCGATGGGATTCGGCAGACCGGTTCCGCGGCTGGTGAAACTTCACGTCAGTAGGCGAGTAGGCCCAGGTGATCGAGAGCTTCAAGGATTGTCTTCGCGCTTGTACTGTGATGGCTGATGCCTGGATAAGTAAGTAAGTAAGTGTACTGGAACCCGATCCCCCCGGGCAAGGTGAGAGGTCCTGCCCCCCACCCTCCTTTTTTTGTAGTACGCGGACATCCCGAGGCGCGACCGCATCAACCCGCCTCCTTCCTAGACCGACGGATCGCGTCGATCAGCCGGCCCAGTTGCACCCCGATCCGCGTCCGCGCCGTCACGTGCCCCCCTCGCACTCGCTGATGCCTGGATGGTAATCCAGGACGCTATGACGGATACGCGCGGCGCTCCGGTGGGAGCGCGCCCGTCAAGCGACGCAGGGGCTCGTGTAGCCTTTGCTGCGTAGATAGGCCACCCACTGGACGGGGGAGCGAGGAGGAGGATGTAGGCGACGAGCCTCCGTGTGTCTCTCTACACTCGTGTGTGTGTAGGCAGAGTAAATATTGATTGTTTTTGACGCCTGTCCGTAATAAAAGGATGTCGACACACGCGGGCGATTCGCATGCGTGTCAGTCGCGTCTGTCCTTGCGCTGCGTGGCGGCAACGGTCTGCAGCGCGAGCGCGAGGGGGAGGGTGAGCGAGTTCATCAAGACGACCGCCTGCCACCCGCCGACTGAGCCGAGGCGCGTGCCGCCGGCGACGACGAAGTTGAGCGGCAGCCGGTACAGGTTCATCACCGTGGACTGGATGCCGGGCGGTATAGCCTCGGCGCGAAGCACGCCAAAGGCGGGGTTGAACGCGCCGATCGTCGCCTCGAAGAGGCAGAAGGCGGCGAGGACGCGGCCGAACGACGGCGACGGCGAGACGAGAGGCAGCAGCATCGAGCCGAACGCCGCGCAGAGCACGAGCGAGGCGACGGCGGGGACCCCGAGACCGAACTGGCTCGCGGAGAAGAGCGAGCCGCCCGCGGTGATGCACAGCATGAACATCGCGAAGATGAGACCGTGCGGAAGGCCCTCGCCGTACAACGCGCCGAGCGCGGGGACCCACACCGAGACGAACGCATAGCTGCGGGTGAGAGGGAGGGGCGCGGGGCGCGCGTCAGGAGCGTTGTGGGCGCGGGTGGGACGCCCCCTCGCGAGCGGCTCGCAGCGCACGCCGGAGGGGAGGGTCGGAATGGGAGGGCGGAGGCGGCGCTGAGGCGCACGTGCCGCCCTCGAAAAGCGCCTGCACGCCGCCGATGAGCCAGACGCGCCGCTCGCAAGCGAGAATGCGCCGGCGGAGAGCGCCGAGCCAGTCCTCCTCCGCCGCAGGGGCGTCGCCATAGTTCTCGGGCCAGCGCGACACGAGTGCAATCGCGAGCACCGTCAACGCGATGGCCGCCTGGAAGGGCGCGATGTGGCCGAGGCCGAGCGTCTCGGAGAGAAGGTGGGAGAGCAGGCCCGAGCCGACCGCGAGAAGCCCGTTGAGCACCGACATGAGCGAGAACGTGCGCCTCAGCAGCTCGTCCGAGTAGCCGCGCGCCTTGTGCGCGGTCACCATCCAAGACTCGAAAGCGGAGAAGAGGAGTGAGGTGGAAATGCCGCCGAGGATGCGGCCCACCCAGAGGAGCTTGAAGTCGGGGCTGTGCTCGATCGCGTTGATGAGCACTTCGAGCACGCAGTAGAGGATGCAGCCGCGCTTGCGCCCGACGCGGTCGACGACGCCTCCCACGAAGGTGCCAAAGACCGCCGACGACACAAAGCCAGAGAGGAAGAGGTTCGCTGTCTGCTCCTGCGTCAGCCCGTGCGACTCGTACAGCGCGTGGAAGTGCGTTCCTTGCAACCAGTCTGCGAGCGTGACGACGGCGTACACGAGCAGGTAGTCGCGCTGGAAGAGCGAGTACTCCATCGATCGGAGAGAGCGATCTCCGCCGTCTCCGCAGGAGATGTACTGCGGCGCGTACAAGCCACTTTTAGGGGGTTGAATCCACGGGGGTG
>Ga0163111_10000785_pt1 | contig 19019 bp, 19 predicted proteins | sample CRUFie1St18metaG_FD_109645 | JGI IMG/M metagenome (GOLD analysis project Ga0163111, IMG submission 109645) | Marine microbial communities from the Costa Rica Dome - CRUD Field 142mm St18 metaG | ecosystem: Environmental > Aquatic > Marine > Oceanic > Photic zone | place: Costa Rica: the Eastern... | reverse complement strand
TAGGAACTTCAAGTTTTTCAATATGTGCTTTAGCAAGATCATCGAGGTTATTTGTTTGAAGAATATTGATATATGACAAAATAACCAGCTCATCATTGTAAGATGACAAATAAATTTCAAAATATTTCACTACATTGTTGATGATAATATTCCTGGATAGGATATCTTCAATATCCACATAAGATTTTTTATTGTTATTACGATAAAGAGTATATAGAAAATTAAAATGTTCATTTGCTAATTTATATCGTCCCAATTCAATATATATAGAAAAAGCAATCTTATGCGCAAGGGTATTTTTGCTATCTGTATGAAGCCATCTATCTAATATAATTTCTATTAGGTTGTATTTTCTTAGTTCTCTAGCCGTATTAATCATATTTAAGAACTCGCTTTCACTATCAAAATATTCAATATTACTTGTAAATACATCCAATGCTTCGTTGTATTCTTCTCTATGAAGCATTAAATCAACAATAATCTTGTAGTATATTGAGCTATATTTTGGATTTGAATCTGGATATTTAATTTCTTTAATGCTCTTGTTTGAGGGCATATCATTAGATGAGCCACATCCAACAAGGAATAATAGGGAAATCATGGCCAAAAATTTTGTATTTTTTATCATAGATGTATAATAGCACATGCTAAAATGCATTTAGGGATACATAAATGACCATATCAGTAATAGGGCTAAACCATAAATCTGCAAGTATAGATGTTAGAGAAAAATTCTCTTTCACATCAGACACATCTGCTCTGTTAATCAGAAGAATAAAAAAACTGCGTAATATAAATGAAGTTGTTGTTGTTTCAACTTGTAACAGAACAGAAATTTATATAGATAGTTTGTTTGGATCAAAGGATTTACAAGAATGGTTAGATTTAGAAAATGACTTTAAATTTTTATCAAATCATATGTATGTTTACGAAGAAGAAGATGCAATAGAACATTTATTCAAAGTAGTCTCAGGATTAGACTCTATGGTAGTAGGTGAAAGTGAAGTTTTAGGCCAAGTAAAAACTTCTTACAAAGTAGCTTTAGAAAATAAAACAATAGATAGTAAATTAAAAAGACTTTTCGAATATTCTTTTTCGGTAGCTAGGAATGTTCGTTCCAATACAGATATTGGAGGTAATGCGATTTCATTTATGTACACATCAATTTTACTGATTAAAAAAGTATTCTCGAATATACACGAAAAAAAGTGTTTGCTTATTGGTGCTGGAGAAATGACACAATTAGCTTTGAAATATCTAAAATCTAACAACGTAAATGATGTGACTATTTGTAATAGAAATGAAGATAAAGGTAAAAAATTAGCAGTGGAAAATAGTTGTGGATATAGCCATCTTAATAACTTAACAAATATTATTCATGAACATGACATTATAATCACCTCAACTTCAAGTACGCTACCCTTAATAGGGAAAGGGAATATAGAGAATGCATTACAAAAAAGGATAAATGAATCAATGGTGATAATTGATTTAGGTGTACCCAGAGATGTAGAATCTCAGATAAAAAAACTAGACAACGTGTATCTTTATACTATCGATGATTTAGGAGAAATAATTGAAAAAAATTATAAAATTAGAGAAAACTCTATAAAAGAAGCTGAAGACATAATTAAATTTAAAATCATTGAATATAAAAACTGGCTATCAGAAAATAATAGCTCCGAAATTATTAAAAATTATAGAGAATACGTAAATGATATTGCTAATGGTATTGTTATAAAAGCAAGAAGAATGTCTAAAAATGGTGATGATATAGATGATATTATAAAGTATGTTTCTGAATCACTAAAAAATAAACTTGCTCATGAGACAACAATTAAGTTGAAAGAATTATATGCTCATCTTGATGAGGAAAATATTCAAAAACTTAATGACATTTTCAAAGAAAACTAATGAATCCAGATTTAAGAGCTAAGCTTGAGAAGTATCTCTCAAGTTATAAAGATATTACTGAAAGATTAAGTACGCCAGAAGTTTATTCTGACAGAAATCTAATGAAAACCCTTAATCAAGAATTAACTCAGCTTGAGCCTGGGGTAAAACTATTCCAAAAATATCTCGATCTAGAAAAATCTATCAAGGATACAAGCGAGGTTTTAAATGATGATGATAAAGAAATTCGCTCCATTGCACAGGAAGAATTAAAATCCTATGAGGAAGAACTAAGTAGCACTGAAAGAAAAATTATTGAAGCAACAGTTGAAAAAGATCCAAATGATTCCAGAGATATTTATATGGAGATAAGAGCAGGTACTGGAGGCGAGGAAGCTGCTATATTCGCAGGTGATTTATTTAAAATGTATTCTAAATTCTCAGAAAAAAATAATTGGGAAATTGAAATACTAAACAGCAATATAAGTGATCATGGAGGTTTCAAAGAAATAGTATTCAAAATAATCGGTAATTCAGTTTATAGTAATTTGAAATTTGAATCAGGAACTCATAGAGTTCAAAGAGTACCTAATACTGAAACACAGGGACGAGTACATACTTCTGCATCAACAGTTGCAGTTCTGCCAATAATAGATAGAGTTGATGATATTCATATTAATCCTGCAGACTTAAGAATAGATACTTATCGTGCTTCCGGCGCAGGAGGGCAACATGTGAATAAAACTGACTCTGCTGTAAGGATTACACATTTGCCAACTGGTATTGTTTCCGAATGCCAGGATGGCCGCTCTCAGCACAAGAATAAGGCAAAAGCATTAGAATACTTACATTCAAGGTTGTTATCTGCTGAACAGGACAAACAAAAAAAAGATACTGATGAAACTAGAAAAAAACAAGTTGGGACAGGAGATAGATCGGAAAGGATTAGAACTTATAATTTTCCTCAAGGAAGGGTTACCGACCATAGAATAAATTTAACTTTATATAAACTTGAACAGCTCATAGAGGGTGATATTGAACCTTTGATAGAGGCATTAACTGAAGAATCACAAAAATAATGAGAATTTCAGAGTCATTGAAAAAATCTGTTAGTTTTTTAGAACTTAACACTAGTCAATCGCCAGAAGAGTCAAAAATAGAGGCTCATTCTATTTTAATGCAGGTACTTAACCTTAATAAAACGGCTTTGTATAAAATATACGACCATAAAATTGATAAAATCAGTCAAGAGAAAATTGATGAAATACTTGAACTTAGAAAAAAAAATATCCCTCTTTCATATATTTTAAATTCTCATATATTTTACAAAGATAATTTTTATGTAGATAAAAATGTTTTAATTCCTAGACCAGAAACAGAATATATTATAGATAAGATTATTGAATATGGTGATCGAGTATTTGAAGAAAAAAAAAGATGTATCTTTCTAGATACTGGTACAGGATCTGGTTGTGTTGGTATAACAATTGCTAATCAAAGACCTGCTTGGGATATATTATTATCAGATTTATATATGGATACTCTAAAAGTTGCGAAAATTAATATGAGTATATGTCAAAATTGTAATATTAATTTGATATGCGCTGATTGGTTATCTTCCTTTGCTGATGAATCGATAGATTTTATATTTAGTAATCCTCCTTATATTCCTATCAGTGATAAATGTTTAGATATTTCTGTGCAGATTAATGAGCCAGAAAATGCCCTCTTTTCAGGCATAGAAGGACTTGATGATACTAAAAAAATTATTTCTCTTTCAAAAAATGTTTTATCTCCTTTAGGTATATTGTTTCTGGAAAATGGCATGGGGCAATCAAGCAAAGTTATCTCTCTGTTAGATTCAAATGATTTTACAGACATAAAGGTGCACTTAGATTATAATGACATGGAAAGATTTACTTCATCTCGAAGATATTATGGATAAAAGTACTATAAATAAATTAGCTTACTTGTCAAAGCTAAGCATACCTGATAGTGATATAAAAGAATTATCACAAAATTTAGATAATATATTAAAACTAATTAGTGAAATTGATGCTGCTCCAACTGATAAGATGGATCCAATGGCACATCCACTGGATTTTAGTCAGCCTCTGAGAGAAGATATATCAGCAAATAATATCAACAGAGAAAGAAATCAAAATGATACCTCCAAAACAAAAGATGGTTACTATATAGTTCCTAAGATACTTGACTAAAAATGACATATGCATCTGTAAAACAAATTCTTACTGGGATTAAGAACAAAGACATAAGCGCTTCAGAACTTACAATGGAGTACCTCAATAGAATCAAAAAAAGTCAATCTGACTTAAATTGTTTTATAACACTAACAGAAGATACGGCGTTAGAAGCAGCTAGGAAAGTTGATAAAGATATCTCTAAAAATATATTCAAGCCTCTATCAGGATTGCCTATTGCTCAGAAAGATATTTTTTGTACTAAGAACATAAAAACCTCATGTGGATCTAAAATGCTTGATAATTTTATCAGTCCGTACGATGCAACTGTTATTGAAAAACTTAATGATGCTGGGACTGTAATGCTAGGAAAAACTAATATGGATGAATTCGCAATGGGATCCTCAAATGAAACAAGTTTTTACGGGCCAGTAAGAAATCCATGGAATCATGATTATGTACCTGGAGGATCATCTGGTGGATCTGCGTCTGCTGTTGCAGCTAGAATAAGCCCATGTTCTACTGGCACAGATACAGGCGGATCAATAAGGCAGCCAGCGTCACTGTGTGGTATTTGCGGCCTAAAACCAACATATGGAAGGGTATCTAGATTTGGAATGATTGCTTTTGCATCAAGTCTAGATCAGGCAGGTCTTTTTACAACAGATGCTTTGGATGCAGCTATACTTCTCAAAGAAATATCAGGTCATGACAAAAAAGATTCAACAAGCTCACAAAGAGATGTTCCTGACTATTATAATTATTGTATTACTGAAGATAAAAAGAAATTTACAATAGGTATTCCAGAAGAATTTGTAAAAGAATTAAATGATGATGTTAAAAATACTTTTTATGATGCAGTAAAAGTACTGGAAAAATTAGGATGTGAAATAAAAAAAATTAATCTTAAATATACCGGACTCGGGGTATCTGCATACCAAGTAGTTGCGCCAGCAGAATGTTCATCTAACCTTTCGCGATTTGATGGAGTAAGGTTCGGGCATAGATCAAATAATTCATCTAGTCTTGAGGAGCTATACAGAGAATCTAGATCCGAGGGATTTGGTAAAGAAGTAAAGAGAAGGATTTTAGTTGGTACATATGCTCTATCTGCAGGTTATTATGATGCGTATTATTTAAAAGCACAAAAAGTTAGAAATCTTATTGCTCAAGATTTTGAAAATGCATTTAAGGAAGTTGATCTAATACTCGGACCAACAACACCTGATATTGCTTTTAAGATAGGTGAGAAAATGAACGACCCAATAGCTATGTACCTATCAGATGTTTACACTGTAAGTACAAATTTAGCTGGCCTTCCAGCAATGTCCATCCCTATGGGATTTAAAAATAAAATGCCTCTTGGTTTGCAAATAATTGGCAATCATTTTGATGAAGAAAATATACTTAAAATCTCATACCTATTTCAAAGGGAGACAGAATGGCATATAAAGGAACCAGGAAAATAATATGTGGGAAACAGTCATTGGTTTAGAGATACATGTCCAGTTAGCAACAAAGAGTAAGCTATTTTCTTCATCCTCAACCTGTTTTGGCTCGGAACAAAATACTCAGGCATCTATTATAGATTTAGCCATGCCTGGAGTATTACCGGTTTTAAACAGAAACGCTGTAGATATGGCTATTAGATTTGGATTATCTGTAGATGCAAAAATTGCAAATAAATCTATATTTGCTCGAAAGAATTACTTTTATCCTGATTTACCAAAAGGATATCAAATATCACAATATGAGCTACCAATAGTTCATGATGGTAAATTAGAAATCATGCTAGATGGTTCGACCAAAGCTATTGGAATAACACGAGCTCATCTAGAGGAAGATGCTGGCAAATCAATACATGATCTTTATGATGGAAAAAGCGCGATTGATTTGAACCGTGCTGGAACACCATTAATAGAAATAGTTTCAGAACCAGATATGCGTTCGGCTAAAGAAGCTGTGGTATATCTAAAGAAAATTCACTCGATTGTAAGATGTTTAGGGATAAGTGATGGAAATATGGAAGAGGGATCCTTTAGATGTGATGCAAATGTTTCTATAAGGAAGCCGGGTGAAGAATATGGAATTAGAGCTGAGATTAAAAATATTAACTCTTTCAAATTTGTAGAAAATGCAATCAACTATGAAGTTGATCGGCAACAAGAAATTCTTGAATCTGGTGGTTCAGTAAAACAAGAAACAAGATTATATGATCCCAAAAAAAATGAAACAAGACCCATGAGATCAAAAGAGGAAGCTAATGATTATAGATATTTTCCAGATCCTGACTTATTGCCAGTAGAAATAACTCGTCAACAGATTGAAGATATTCAATTATCTCTTCCAGAATTGCCAGATGCAAAAATGAAAAGATTTATGTCTGATTACTCATTAAAAGCTGATGATGCTGAAATCCTTTCTTCTTCAACAGCTCTGTCAAATTATTTTGAGAATTGTATAAAACATGTATCAGCTGAATATCAGCTTCTAGCAAACTTTATACTTAGTGAAGTTATTGGGCTTTGTAATAAAAAAAATATTGATGTATCAGAGGCTCCTGTTGATTATAAAGATATTGCAAATCTTCATAATTACATAAATGAAGGCAAAATATCTATAAAACAAGCCAAGGATATACTTCAAGATGCATGGGATAATGGCTCTAAAGTTGATGAAATAATTAGTGAAAAAAATATAGAACAGATATCTAATCCTAATTTGCTTGAGGATGTAGCGAAAAAAATACTGGAAAAGCATCAAAAAGAAGTCCAAGATTATAAAAATGGTAAAGACAAGCTATTAGGGTTTTTCGTTGGTCAAATCATGAAGGAAACAAAAGGACAAGCCAACCCTAAAATATTGAACCAGGTACTAAATAAATTATTAAAAGGTGAATAAATAATGATGAGCTTTGTGAAACAAATTTTAGGTATGTTCTCAACAGATATTTCTATAGATCTTGGAACTGCAAATACACTTATATATATGAAAGGCAAAGGTGTCGTATTGGATGAACCTTCTGTTGTTGTGGTGAGAGATGAACAGGGTGCTAACAAAAAAGTAGAGGCGGTAGGTATAGAGGCAAAAAATATGTTGGGAAGAACACCTGTAGGCCTAACTGCTATTAGACCTCTCAGAGACGGCGTAATATCGGACTTTACAATTTGTGAGAAAATGCTACAACATTTCATAAAAAAAGTTCATAAAAGTGCATGGTTTAGACCAAGTCCAAGAGTGTTAATATGTGTACCATGTGGAGCCACTCAAGTAGAACGAAGAGCCATTAGAGAATCTGCTACCGGTGCAGGAGCTAGAGTAGTCCATTTAATTGATGAGCCTATGGCTGCAGCTGTAGGTGCAGGCATGCCTTTAGACGAACCAAGGGGTTATATGGTGTGCGATATTGGTGGAGGTACTTCAGAAGTTGCAACAATTTCCCTCAATGGAATAGTTTATGCATCTTCAACTAGAATAGGTGGGGATACCTTTTCTGAGGCCTTAGTTAGTTATGTCAGAAGAAACTATGGATGTGTAATCGGTGAGCCTACCTCAGAAAAAATAAAACATGAAATAGGTTCTGCATATCCAAGTAGTGATTTATTAGAAATTGAAGTCAAAGGAACAAATTTAGCGGCTGGTGTACCTCAATCATTCACTATAAATAGTAATGAAACGCTTGAAGCTCTTCAAGAATCACTCCAAGGTATTGTAGCCGCAGTTAAAACTGCCTTGGAAAATACACCGCCTGAATTAGGAGCTGATATACATGAAAGAGGAATGGTGCTTACTGGTGGTGGAGCTCTATTAAAAGATTTAGACATGCTTATAAAAGAGGAGACAGGGATGAATGTTATTGTTGCGGAGGATCCTCTTAGTTGTGTTGCTAGAGGTGGTGGAAAAGTATTAGAAATAATCGATGAAAAGGGAGTCGAATTTCTTTCAATGGATTAACTTGTGTCTACATCAATCTTTAAAAAAAGTGTGGCTGATTTTTATCTCTTAGTGATATTAGTTGGACTTTCTATTACTAATATTGCTCTTGATATTAGATATGCTAATTCAAATTATATACGTATTTTGATTAATGACTATTTAATAAACCCAATACAATACATTGTTGAAACACCCTCTAGTTTTTTTAACCATATTATGGAAGAAAAAAAGAATATTGCTGAATTAAATAAGAAAATAATACTTTTAGAAAAAGAAAATGTTGCTCTTAAAGCTAATATACAAAAAATTGATATCTTAGAAAATGAGATAACAAGATTGAGGTCTATAGAAACTAAAATCGCCGATAGAATTAAGGATATCAAAATTGCTAATGTTATAAGAAGAAACATATTACCAGATAAAGAGTCTATTCAAATAAACGCTGGCACTAAAGATAATGTTCAACTTGGACAAACCATTTTTGGGATAGACGGTCTTGTTGGACAAGTAGTAGAAGTAAATATGCAATCTAGCAAAGTACTTTTAATCACTGATGCAAATAGTAATGTTCCTGGAATTATTGCGCGAACAGGTAAACAAGTAATCGTTAAAGGTCGATCACAAGATAATATGCTAGAAATTTCTTTTATTTCCAATGATTCTGATCTTAAATCTGGAGACTTAATATCTACTTCTGGTCAAGCAGGACGATATCTCGCTTCATTAAAAATTGGAAGGATATCAGAAATTACAAAAAATGAAGGTGAAAGGTTTGCTACAGTTATAGTTGAGCCTACTGAAAATATTAACGATATTAATGAAGTTATCTTAACTTTTAGCAAACAATGAGGCATTAGAAGTGTTTACGATATTACTAACTATCTTTACTGGGTTATTATTATTATTAACGACACTACCTATTGGGTATTATGCACCTGAGTGGTTGCTATTAATAAATGTATATTGGGCAATAGCAATACCATCAAATAATAAATTATTTTTAGCGTTCCTTTCTGGGTTCCTTGTAGATATAGCTTTCGCACAAATCCTTGGTGTTACATCTCTACTTTATGTTATTTTTGTATATATAATACTAAAGCTATATAACTCTCTAAGATATATGACTGTTACACAACAAATGGTTGTGATACTTTTTTTCATATTGATTAAACAACACATTTTTATATGGTTAAATTATATTTTAAGCATTGAATCAAATTATTGGAGCTTAATAATTAGTGCTTTCATAACAGCAATAATTTGGCCAATCACATATTACATCCTAAGATTTATTCGCAGGAAGTTTCAAGTAAGTGCTAACTAAAAAAACTTCTGCAGAAATTTTTTTAGGATTATATTTAAATAAAAACTATCCAGAAATCGCTATTAAAAAAAGAAAGGATGGTTATCAACTAGAACTAAAAAAGAGTGATATGAGATTTACTCTTATTCTTGATGAGTATCAGAGTATTGTAAAGCAAAATAGAATGCATATTTTCAATAAAATACTTAAGAGCAATAATCTAAATGTTCTAGATTGTACTGGTGGATTTGCAAGAGATGCTTGCATTATTTCTTCGTTAGGAAACAAAGTAACTCTAATCGAAGAAAATCCAGTTATGACAATTATATTAAGAAATGCTATTAATAATATACAAAGTGATCATATAAAAAACATCTTTGATAATATTTCTATTAGATTTGGTAATTGCTTAGACTTTATTAGACAGGCTGATAAGCATTATGATTATATATACTTTGATTTCATGTTTAATGTAAATAAAAGCGCTTTACCCAACAAAAGGGAGCAGTTTTTAAGAAAATTAACTACAAACGATATACGAATTAATAAAGAAATTATAAAAGAAACAATACAGAGAACGAATTGTAAGATTATAATTAAAGAACATATTAAATCTAATGATTATAAAGATTTGAATATAATAAATATATATAAAGAAAAAGTAGTTAAGTATAATTTAATAGATAGCAAAAATGGATCTTAAAAAGTATATAAATAGTAAAGAAAATGTAAATATTTATAATTTAGCAGAAAACGAGGAAATAATTTCTAAATATAATTTAGGAAATTATCCTGTATTTAACAATATGGAAATAATTAATCCTAATCTATTTTCGGAGAAACAATTATTTATTTTTATCTTAAAACCTAACAAATTAAATAAAATATTCTTTACTAAGCTTAATATGCTCAACAATACTCTTCTGTTAATAATTAATAATAATGATTTAAAAACTAATGATACTCATTATAAGAAATTACTAATAAGTTATGGATACAAACACCAAAAAGTAAATGATAATAAAATAAAGGTTTTTATTTATGACATATCAGAGTATAAAGATAATCCAGATTGGTTAAATAGTGAAAATTGGGCGAATCCTGATCTATGGGAGAAATAATAAAAATGAAAGACAAAATTAAAGAAATTATTACTGAAAAAATTAGATATGAAAGCTTGTCTGTGGATGGTGCAGAATCTAAATATGAGGTAGATATTGTAAGTGATGAATTTAATGGTAAGTCTATAATTCAAAGACACAAGCTAATTTATGCATTACTTGATGATTATATTAAAACTGGCGAAATACATGCCTTAAGTATTAAAGCAAAAACATCAAGTGAATCAGACTAGTAAACTCTGGAAAACAAGAAAAATAATTCATGTAGATATGGATAGTTTTTTTGCGTCCATTGAAATAAGAGATAAACCGTCCCTTCAAAATAAGCCAGTAGCAGTCGCAGGAAAAGCTGATGAAAGAGGAGTTTTGACAACATGTAATTATATTGCTAGAAAATTTGGACTTCATTCTGCAATGCCAACAAAAAGAGCAGTTCAGTTATGTAAAGATTTGGTTGTTGTACCCGTAAATATTGAAAAATATAAAAAAGAATCAAGTGAAATATTTAAGATATTTAAGTGTTATTCAAAAAAAATAGAACCAGTATCCATAGATGAAGCTTATATTGATGTTACAGATTCCGATTATTGCTCAGGCAATCCAGAAATTATGGCAAGTCAAATAAGATCTTGTATTGAAAAAGATTTTGGAATAACTGCATCAGCAGGGATATCAATTAATAAATTGATTTCAAAGATATGTTCTGACTGGAAGAAGCCAAATAATCAATTTTCTATATGTGATTATGAAGTAAGTTCATTTATTAAAAATGTAAATCTTAAAAAAATCCCAGGAATAGGAAAAGTAAATTTTGAAAAATGCAAAAGTTTAAATATGAAAGTATGTGAAGACATGTATCGTTATTCAAGTGATGATCTTTCAAAATTTTTTGGATCATATGGGGGAAATCTTTATGAATTAATTAGAGGAATAGATCATAGAGATATTGAAACTAATAGAGCCAGAAAAAGTATAAGTGTAGAGGATACCTTTATTAAAGATATTAAAACTATAGAAGAATGTAAAAAAAATATATCATGTCTTTACAAAAAATTAATTTTAAGATGTCAAAATCTAAAAATATCAATAGGATTAACTAAAGAAATATTTATCAAAATAAAGTTTAATAATTTCGAAACAACAACCAGACAGGCTAAATGTAATAATTTAAATCTTGACCAATATATTAAACTGTTTGACTCCAACATAGATAAAATTACTAGACCTATAAGATTGTTAGGTGTCGGTTTTACTTTAAAACAAGATAATGGAAATATCCTTCAATATGATATTTTTGATAGATAAAATTACTTTCTTCCATTAGAATGGTAAAGACACTTTATGGGGTAAAAAATGAAATTCGAGACAATAGCAATCCATGGCGGATATTCACCTGAACCAACAACAAAATCAGTTGCAGTTCCGATATACCAAACTACATCATATTCATTTGATGATACTCAGCATGGTGCTGACTTATTTGATTTAAAAGTAGCTGGAAATATATACACAAGAATAATGAACCCCACCTCAGATGTACTTGAAAAAAGAGTCGCGGCGATGGAAGGAGGTATAGCAGCATTAGCACTAGCCTCAGGTTCAGCTGCAACAACTTATGCAATTATGACCATTTGCGAAGCCGGAGATAATATAATTAGTACCAGTACCCTTTATGGTGGAACATATACTCTATTTGCACATCAGCTACCCAGATTTGGGGTAGATGTAAAATTTGGTGATCACGATGACATATCAGGTTTAGAAAAATTAATTGATAAAAAAACAAAAGCTATCTTTTGTGAATCTATAGGTAACCCAGCTGCAAACATAGTAGATATTCCAGAAATGGCTCGCATAGCACATAAACATAATATCCCGCTTATAGTTGATAACACAGTCCCGTCGCCTTACCTCTTTAGACCGATTGAGCATGGAGCAGATATTGTTGTACATTCTCTTACTAAGTATATGGGAGGTCATGGAACAACAATAGGTGGAATAATAGTTGACTCTGGAAAATTCCCTTGGGCTAAAAATAAAACAAAATTCAAAAGATTAAACACTCCGGATATGTCTTATCACGGTGTGGTGTTTAGTGAAGCCATGGGAGATGCTGCGTTTATAGGTGCCGCAAGAGTTGTACCGCTTAGAAATATGGGGGCTGCAATTTCTCCATTTAATAGCTTTCTGATATTACAAGGTATTGAATCTCTTCCAGTGAGAATGGATAGACATTGTGAGAATGCTCTAAAAGTTGCAAACTTCTTGGAAAATCATAAATGTGTGACTTGGGTAAATTATCCTGGGTTAAAATCTCACAAAGAGTATAAGCTCGCAAAGAAGCTTATGAATGGAAAAACATCAAGCGTTTTAAGTTTTGGAATTAAAGGGGGTATTAAAAAAGGTGGAGTCTTTATTGATAATCTTAACTTGATAACAAGACTTGTTAATATAGGTGATGCTAAATCACTCGCATGTCATCCTGCGAGTACGACTCACAGACAATTGTCTAAGTCAGAATTAAAAGCCGCAGGTGTTCCTGAAGACTTGGTAAGGCTTTCAATTGGATTAGAAAATATTGATGATATTATTGAAGATTTAGATAAAGCACTTAAAGCATCACAAAAATAGTTATTTTTTATAATAAATCTTATTGTTAGATTCAGAAAATTCTTTAGTTTTTTTCTTTAGTCCATCACTAACAACAATTTTTATATCTTTGATATTTTGAGTAGATGCATAATCTCGTATATCTTGAGTAATTTTCATAGAACAAAAATTTGGTCCACACATAGAACAGAAATGTGCTGATTTAGCACTTTCTTGAGGGAGTGTCTCGTCATGGAATTCTTTAGACTTATAAGGGTCTAATGATAGATTAAACTGATCAAGCCAACGAAATTCGAATCTTGCTTTAGACAATTCATTATCTCTTTCAACTGCAAATCCATGTCCTTTAGAAATATCAGAAGCATGTGCAGCAATTTTATATGCTACTAATCCATCTTTTACATCCTCCTTATTAGGAAGACCAAGGTGTTCTTTAGGTGTGACATAACATAATAATGAAGTTCCATATGAACCAATGTTTGCAGCGCCGATTGCAGATGTAATGTGGTCGTAGCCTGGTGCAATGTCAGTCACAAGAGGCCCTAGTGTATAAAAAGGGGCTTCATTACAATATTCTTCTTCTAGAACTACATTTTCTTTTATCTTATTTAAAGGAACATGTCCTGGTCCTTCTATCATTACCTGAACATCCATGTTTTTAGCTCTTTCAGTTAACTCTCCTAGTGTTTTTAGCTCTAAGAATTGTGCCTCATCATTAGCATCAGCTATTGAGCCAGGTCGTAATCCATCTCCAAGAGAAAAGGAAACGTCATACTTTCTCATTATTTCACATAAATCATCGAAGTTATCATATAGGAAATTTTCCTTATGATGAGCTAAGCACCACTTAGCAATAATCGAACCTCCTCTTGAGACTATGCCTGTTAATCTGTTTGTCGTAGTAGGAATGAAGCTTAGCCTTAATCCAGCATGAATTGTGAAATAGTCTACACCTTGTTCAGCTTGAGAGATTATGACTTCTTTAAATATATCATATGTAAGATTTTCTGCTTTTCCGTTCACTCTCTCTAAGGCTTCATAGATAGGGACAGTGCCAATAGGTACAGGAGAGTTTCTAATAATAGCTTCTCTAGTTTCAAAAATATTTTTTCCAGTTGATAAATCCATTACAGTATCCGCACCCCATCTCACTGACCATAATAATTTATCTAGTTCTTCTTCTATATTTGATTTGACAGGAGAGTTTCCTATGTTTGCATTTACTTTTGTAAGAAAGTTTTTACCTATAATCATTGGTTCAAGTTCAGGGTGTTTAATATTCGATGGAATAATAGCTCTACCAATTTCAATCTCACTACGAACGAATTCTGGTGTAATTTCAATATCTTTATTATCTAAGTAGCTATTTTCTCTGGCTGCAACATATTCCATCTCTTTTGTAATAATTCCGCTTTTTGCATATGCGAGTTGAGTTTTATTATTTTTGAATTTCTGTAGGTCACTTTTAGAATTACTTCTTTCTTTAATCCAATCGTTCCTCTTTTTAGGTAAACCCTGCTTCAAATCTATTTCATAATTGGGTTCAGTATAAGGACCAGTTGTATCATATACATGAAACTCTCTATTACCACCAGAGGTATCAGAAATTGTTATGGCGCGGTATGGTATATCTAGGTTGTAGACACTTTTATAAACCTTTCTGGAATTAGGAAAATTTGTCTTATACTCCTCGAGGTTAATTTTATTCTCTGACATAGTAATACAACTATACTACAATACACCGATAAACATCTATATAATTATGAGATGAATAATATAGAAGATAAATTAAATCAGATTTATAGATGCCATGATATTCTTGATGAAATTGTTTTAGGCGTTATCAAGAAAGTAAATAGAGAGTTATTTGTCCCTGAAGATTTCAAAAGCTTTTCTAATTCAGATTATGCTATACCTCTAGAAAATAATCAAAATATGCTAACCCCCTCTACAGAAGCGAAGATAATTCAGGAAATGAACTTTAATAATAATGACTATGTTTTACTAGTTGGGATGGGTAGTGGCTATCTAACGGAATGTATTTCAAATTTGTGTAAATCTATAACCGCATATGAAATAGATGGAGCTTTATTCAAATTTGGGGAAAAAAATCTAGAATTGTACAGTGAAAATAAAGACAAAATTCATTTGAAAAATAAAAATATCATGACGGATTTAAAAGAAATAAAAAATTATACAAAAGTTCTATTTACCTGTTCACTTGACTCGTATAAAGCTTATGTGAGGTTTTTAGGAGAGAATTCAAAATCATTCTTCTTTATAAATCAACCTAATTCACCATATAAGCAAGGAATTATTATTGAAAAGACAAGAAATGGTTACACAGAAAAGAAAAATATAGTAACATCGAAGACTAATCAATTAATGGACTAAATTATGCAAGAAAAGACACCCAGGGAAGTAGAAACAATGATAAACGATAAGCCAGATCTAAAAATCATAGATGTACGTGAACAATGGGAATATGACAAATGTCACATTGAAAATAGCACTCTTATTCCGATGGGTAAAATACCAGATTCTGTAGATCATTTTGATAATGATTCTGAATATGTAATTGTTTGTCATCATGGGATTAGAAGCAAAACTGTTGCTTTATGGCTGGAAAATAATGGGGTTAAATCTTCAATATACAATTTGACAGGTGGATTAGAACAGTGGTCTGATGATGTAGATCCTAGTATGGAAAAATATAAGTGAAAAAAGTTTTATTTCTATCATTACTAATCTCTGTAAATGTTTGGGGCACTGATCTTATGGATCTTCATAGTAGAGCATTACAACATAATATAGATTTGATACATGACAGATTGAACTTAAATATCGCAGATGAAGATCTTATACAAAAACGCTCAACAGTTTTTCCTGAGATTAACTTTACTGCGACAGCGAGTGAAACAACAATAGAAAGATATGATTCAACTGGAGCTTATAACCCATCTGATTATGATAGAGATACATATAACCTCACAATCAAACAACCCATATTTCATCTTTATGTATTTGATGAAATTAGAAAATCAAAAGAGACACGTCGTAGAAATGAAATAACTAATGTAAACTCTGAATCTCTTATTATTTTGGAATCTGTAAGACATTATTTTAATCTTATAAAACATAAAAATTTAGTTGAGCTTAATAAAATTAAGCAACAGTATTTTAATACAAAATATAAATCTTCACTACGTTTACTTGAGACTGGGAATATATCAATCCAAGAGCATGATAAAATTAAGAATAATTTTGATGAATCTATAGTTAATGTTCAATTTAGCAAAAATGAATTAGCAGCTATAAAGAATCAAGTTTATATTTTTTCTGGAAAAGAATTAAATGATATAAATGATATAAAAATAGTAGATTTAAAGCATGAGAAATTTAATGCCGATGATTTAATAAATATAGCTAATAGGAATAATAATTCTCTCAAACTCTCGATGCAAAATATAAAGATAAGTCGAAGTGATATGTCCTCTCAAAAATCTAGACATTATCCTACATTAGATATTTTAGCTGAATATGGATACTCCGATATTACTCAAGGTGGCTCTCAGTTTGGCCCTACTACACGAGAAGATTCTACGATTTCATTGGTATTGAAATTTCCAATTTATAGTGGTGGATATCAGAGTTCAAAAACAAAAGAAGCAAAATTAAACTATGAAAAAGCCAGATATGACTATCAAAATACTAAGAGAGTATTAAAAGCAGAAATTATGGATACACTTAACAAATATAACATAAGTAAAGATCATTTTGAGATTTCTAAGCAAATTCAAAAGACACAATATAAAAAATACTCTAACGCACAATTAGGTAATGAAAAAGGTATATACTCTGATACTGATTTACTAAATGCTAAAATCGATTACTATGAAAGTAAATTTAATACAAAGAATACTATGATGGATTATATATATAACAAGTTAATGCTTGACTACCTAAGTAATAATATAAATATTTCAAGCTTAAGGAAGATTAATACGTATTTAGTTTGGTAATGTTCAAGTACAATTTACTTTTGTATGTCCTTTCCCCTTTTATAATAATTAAATTAATATTGTACTCATATAAGAATTCTATGAAAGGTTCCTTCATATCTAGTAAGTTATTTGGTTACAAGAATATAAGTAAAAAATCTATATGGGTACATGCTGCATCTTTGGGAGAAATGAAGATAGCTATAAGTGTATGTAGATATCTGATCGAGAGTGGATACAAAGATATTTTAATTACATCAAACACTCCATCATCAAAAAAAATTTTTGAAGAATCTAAATTAAATGATGTTCAACATTATTATTTACCATTTGACTTTTATTTAGCAACGAAAAGATTTGTAAAAGCAATTTCTTCAAAAATATTAATTATTATCGAAACAGAAATTTGGCCAAATCTTTATAATTTTTGTAAAGAGAATAATACTAAGATGATAATTATTAATGCACGATTCAATCCACCTAATGGATTAATTAGGTTATTATCTAAGAGTATTTATAAGAAGACACTTAATCATTTAGATTATATATATTGTAAATCAAATAAAGATAAAAAATCATATTTAAAATATGTTAATGAGGATAAAGTCAGTAACATTGGAAATATTAAGCATGCCCTTGTTGACGAAAACGTAACAGCTGAAAATATAATTAATAGAAAGTATGTCCTATTAGCATCCTCTCACCATAGGGAGGAAATCATAATTATCAAAGAATGGCTAAAACTTAAATCAAACAAGTACCTTTTAGTTGTTGCTCCAAGACATCCAGAGAGGCTTGGGGACATTTTATCCGATATCCCTCTATCAGGTATTAATCTAGCAATTAGAAGTAAAGGGGAAAAAATTAGAAACTCAACTCAAATATACATAGCTGATACTTTAGGGGAAATGAATTCATTAATAAAGTTTTCTGAGTACACCCTATTTGGAGGATCTTTTGTTGATGTCGGCGGTCACTCTTTTATGGAAGCAGCAGTCCACTCTAAAGCTATAATCGTTGGTCCATACATGTATAATTTTGTTGAAGAAACAGAGGAGTTTTTGAAAAATAATGCATTAATTATGTGTCAAAAACCTGAGATGCTTAAAAATATTTTCGAGAAACTATTCAGATCTAAAACAAAAAGAGAGGTTTTTGAAAAAAATGCTAAAGAATTAGTCTCATCCAAAAAATTAATTTTTAAAAACTATATGAGTGTGGTCGAAAACCATATTAAGATCTAAAGTTTTGATACAAATTCATTCCAAATAAATTTATTATCAAGATTAAATTTTACTAATGAGCTTTTAAATTTATTTAATACTATATTAGAATATTTTTTATTATTTTTAATTGATGGGTTAATAATTATCTTATCAAAATCTATAAATGTAATTTTCTTATTAGAATCATTGTATAATATATTTTGTATATTCATATCTGTATTATAAATCCCATTATCAAATAATACTTTAAAACATTTTCCTAAATCACTATAAAAGTTATAATCAATACTTTTTTGTGTAAGGTAGTTATTTAGGGTCATTCCCTCAATTTTGCTGAGAACTATGTCTCCTTTGTATGAAATCGCATTTTTACTCACAAAAGCAAATATAGGAATACATAATTCAAATATACTTGCTATTTCAGTTCCTACATTTGTTTTAATAATATGATTAAAATCAATATAATTTTTTAATTCTCTTACTGGTCTAGTATTATTTAAGTTCATGAAAATATAATTATCTTTAAATAGTGTCATCGCTCCTTTTCTCCAAAAATGCTTTTTTATAAAACCATTATTGAAGTCTAGAAAATTACTATCATTCTGTAGCCTAAATTCGTCATTTTCATAACCTGATAGGATACGCTCTTTAAGTATAGGTTGGACAGATGAATCGTAACAGATATACTGATTATTATATTTATGAGAGACTATTGAACCGAATCTTGT
>Ga0163111_10000784_pt1 | contig 19028 bp, 23 predicted proteins | sample CRUFie1St18metaG_FD_109645 | JGI IMG/M metagenome (GOLD analysis project Ga0163111, IMG submission 109645) | Marine microbial communities from the Costa Rica Dome - CRUD Field 142mm St18 metaG | ecosystem: Environmental > Aquatic > Marine > Oceanic > Photic zone | place: Costa Rica: the Eastern... | reverse complement strand
TGTTTGCTGAACCAAAGAGACCAAGAGGTAGACCTAAAAAAGAAACTACCGCAGAAACAACTGCATAAGTTTATTAAAACCTGCCTATGATAAATACTATTATAAGGCAGGTTTTTTAATGACAGAACAAAATCCAAATAGAAAATTTATTCCATCAAACAGTGATCAGAATCATGATGACTTTGATAGGATCATGCATGAAATCCACCCAAAAAAAATACCAGCTCACTTTGTTGACAAGATCAAATTGTTTCACAGAGATGGTCATACCAGTTTAATGACTAAAGACGACATATACAACACCATTCCTGTAAGAGGACAAGTTGATTGGGAAAAGGTTGCTGAGAATTATCATGATATCATAAACATGGAAATCTACATAGACATGACATCTTTGGAACATACTGTACATGAAAACGTACATCGTATGTTTAATAACGCATTTAAAAAGAAGAATTAATTGACTTATTAAATTATTATTGCTATAATTATTACAAATGAAACTGTACGATTTAAAAAATAACTTTAATCAATCTATCTATGAAAAACTAGAAAGACTGGTTCATTGGATAGCACAAGAAGAAACACATCGAAATAAAGACAATTACAAAAACATCCATGAGCATATAAACGATTATCTTACGTTTGATGTATTGGTAGATGAACATGACATTGTTGGATTTAGCACAACACACAACGACGGAAGGTATCCTTCAGAGTCAGCCAGAGTAGCAACAAGAACATATTATCATCCTATGTTTAGAAATATTGCTAATCATTTAAAAAGACCAAGTTATGCTGAATTGTATTTTATTCCTTATCAAATTGAATATTGCAAGAATAACAATATAACACTTCCATTCTTTAGTGTAGAGTACTACAGAAGAAGACCAGCAATACAGCGAATCGTTGATAATTTAAATAACCTTTATGATCAAAATTGGCAAGTTCTACCAGACATGTATAACACTTGCAGGCAGTACAACGAAAAAGGAACATTTGTCGGAGACAGTCAAGGAATCAATTGTTGGCAGAATGTTGCTGTGTGTAAACTTGATGATCGAGAATTGAGTTTACCATCAATGACAGTTGATGAATGGCTAAAAAGATTTAACTAAATTAAAGAAATGCTCTTGTACTTGTTTTGATGCTTCTGCATTATATTCAACAGTGACACCTTTTTCCCAACTATCCTCGAACTTAATCATATTAGACATATTGTATCTATAAGGAATAGGAAAATCACAGTTTCTAAATGTTACAGTATCTGGTAGTTTTCTTCCGATTGGATTTGTTCTTGGTCTAGTAAAACCGTGATGGCAATTCTTATATGTGTGAAGATGTGAACCAGTTCGCTCACTGAACAATCTTTGTTTATCATAAGAACACCAATCATCTAAATCTCCACAATATAAGTGCAAACTATCTTTGTTTCTTACTTGATCAAATTCTGGCAAGTAAGGCCAAATACATGGATTGACTGAACCAAATAGTTTAATCTCATTCACCATGGTTGACAGTAATATACTTGCAGTACCTCCTGCTGAAAATCCAACAACAGCAAGTTTATCAAAATCAATAAACTCAAACAATGATTCATTGGTATACATGTGATCAATAACATTTACAACATCATTAGCCATATCATAGAAACTAGGATTAAATTCTGGTTCGTGCCACCACCAATCTCTTACACCCTTTTTAGTAAAGTGATCGATGATAATAGCATTGCAATTATTTTTTAATGCTAGATCATGCCATTCCCATTCACAGGATCCTATTCCCCCACTTCCATGCACAATAATAACTGTGGGCAGTTTGGAAACCCTATCTGGTGTGCTTATAATTGCTGAACAACGTTCTATTTCTATTGCGTTTGTTTTCTGTTGCATATTAGTATTTAACCCTTTGTTGTTAATGACATAGCATAAATAAGTGTGTACTATTAGTTTAGTATAACTTATATAAGTGAAAAAAGCAATATCTATATATGGAGAAATAAAATGGCACACATCGAATATAGAAAATTAAAAGGCAATACGCCAGGTGCTACATATACAAGTGCTGAAAACTTTTTTGAGTCACACTCAAGAGATGATTTTGACGCATTTATGGCATCTAATGCCGATAAAGTAGAAGGTACACCAGAATACAAACTTGCATCAGATGGCTCAGCAGTAATGATGAAAGTTACTTTCACTGATGAAGCGGCTCACACATCACTAGTTGATGCAGAAGCTTCAGCAGGTAAAGACTATCCATTCTCATTCAATTGGGAAAGAATTACTGAAGACGAATACAATGCAGGCTAATTTTGCATTTTGATTGCAATCAAAAAGCAGGTCGGAAGGCCTGCTTTTTACATCTAAACTTTCTAGTTGACATCACATAACAATATTATTATAATACTATAAATAATAAAAACACTACGGAGTCAAACAATAATGGAAAGATTATGGTTCACAGGAGCACCTGGATCACAGTGGTCAGGAATATATGCTCAAACACAAAAAAGATTATCTTCTATAGACAACTCAGATAGAGAAAGTTTACCAACATACACGACATCAACAGGACACGTTAGCCATTCTGGTGCATACTTCGATCCTGGTATGCAGTATGGAACCAATTGGGACAAGTTTACAGAATTATCAAAAGATCAAATATTAGAAGAAATTGATAAGCCATGGTCGGGATCAGGAACCAAAGTTGTAAAATTTCATGAGCTAGGAGTTTATGAAAACTTGCAACATGTTGTAACTAATTTTCCTGAAGACAGAATAATGTTTGTGTACAAAGATGATGACGAGTCATTGGACTGGTGGTTAAGATGTGGAGGGTTTGATATTTGGTATCCTGATTACAAATGGTACAAAGATGAAAGCACAATGCTTGAGAGAATCAAAATACAAAATCAAGGTATACTTAAATTTACAAAAGAGCACGACATCACACTTGAACCTTTTACTAATGAGTGGTTATTAAAAAATATTCCAACAGCATCGCAAACTCTTATCGATGAGCAAAGTGATACATTAAAAGAATTTCCTTTGGTTACAGTTGGAATGTATACACCAAAATGATAGACGACTCCAAATTTATACATATTAGTTTTGTTAGTGACACACTAGGACATGTATTGACCAGATGTTTGTCGTTTTCGAAAGATGTTTATTGGGTCGGTGGCGACAACATAACTTCACCAGCAGTATCTCATCAAGGAGAAAAACATAGTCCTGCACACTTTGAAAATTATTTGCCAAGACCGCACTACAATATAAAAGAGTATGATGGTGTTGAGTTAGATCTAAAAGATGATTCTACACACGCAAAATTTTTAGAAATATTTGAACAGTCATACACACAAAAAGAATGGTACAATGATTTTATAAACAGTGGAAAATATCTCGTACTTCCGTGTCATGCAGATCCAGATATAATAGAGAAACTTTTTCCTAATTGCCAAATAGTAAGGATACAGTTTGACGAGTCTAATTATGACATGATGTGTAAGTCAGCCAGAAAATACACTTTTAATTTAATAGATGAAGTTGGCGATGAAGAAGAATTCAAGAAAAAATATTATGAAATTAAAATTCCGATGTTGACAAAACGAAATAATTTGTGTAATATAAACATACAAATGTCCAATTTGTATCCTGAACTCAATGAACAGGAATACAAAAGGATTTGTAATGAACTAGGAATAACAGAAAATTATAAACAAGCAAGTCAATTTGTTTTAGAGAGGTTTAAATGAATATAAGAATTTTAAATGAGCTAGAGAGAGTGTTACAAATATCTCCTCAGGTACTAAAAAATGAAATGAAGTTGAGGCAACTGATACAAGCAACTTTTAATGTTAGGGTAGATGATGTCAGTTTTAAATCAATAGGAGATTTAGTTGACAGGATTGACTTTGCAGTATTATCAAAATACTTTGGTGAAGTATGGCAACCAAAAACAAAACAATTCAAGTACAGTGGACTAAAACTAATTGATGAAATCAACTCTTTGAATCCAACATCTGTACTAGATTTAGGTTGTGGATACAATGAGTTCAAGACAAAGATACCTAATTTGATTGGTGTTGATCCATACAACAAGAATGCAGATGTACAACAAACCATATTAGAATACAATCCAGGCAAACAATTTGACGTTGTTATTGTGTTAGGATCAATAAACTTTGGATCAACAGATAAAGTATTTGCTGAACTAGAACACGCAGTTGAGCTGTGTGCACCAGGTGGAACCATGTTCTTTAGGGTCAACCCTGGAGTACTTCATGAAGCACCTGAATCGGATTGGATAGTTTTCTATCCATGGAATGCCAACTTTATACAGAACTGTGCAGATCATTTTGGTGTAGATATTTTAGATCTACGTAATGATTCAAACAACAGAATGTATTTTGTGTGGCGTAAGAAACAAAATTGATAAATAAAAAGTAACAAAAGAATAATTAAAAACATAATGTTAATAACGCCTGTCGTTCAGAGTTCATTAACAATCCATTCATAAACACAAGAAAAGGAGGATTGTACAATGATGAATGAAATTCTAGCACTATTTGGCGGAACACTTTACGGATTAATAGTTGGTTTAATACCCAGTGCGGGTGCAACCACAGGACTAGTAGCCATGTTTGGCTTCATCAGTTACTTTGGTGCAGATCCGTATTTAGGAGTAATATTTTGTATGGCAGTTGTTGCCGCCAGTACAACAGGTGATACATACGCAGGAATACTATTAGGGATACCGGGAGCAAATTCTGCCGCGGCAACCATGGTAGATGGATATCCATTAGCAAAACAAGGCAAGGCAACTTATGCTCTAACTGCCGCAATCACAACATCAACATTAAATGGATTGATTTGGGGGACATTGACATTCGCATTACTACCTTGGTATGTTCAACTTATTATGTATTTTGGTATACCTGAACTTTGGGCTTTCATAGTAATGGCACTTGCCTGTGTTGGATTTGTCAGTAACAAATTTTGGTTTAGAAGTTTGATAGCAATATCTGTAGGTCTTTTATTAGGGTTGGTAGGAACAGATCCATTGACAAACTTTGATAGATACACACTTGGTTGGGAGTATTTGGGAGACGGAATACAGCTCATGCCATTTGTTGCTGGTCTTTTTGCTGTACCAGAAATATTAGATGGCTGGACAAAAGGTCAACAAATAGCAACAATGAAAGAAAAGACTCATGCTAGACAAACCTGGGAAGGTATGAAGATAGTATGGAAGATGAGATGGGACGCTTTGAGAGGAGGAGCCATAGGAGCATTTATAGGATTTCTTCCTGGTATTGGCGGTGCTATGGCAGACTGGATGGCATATGGATCAACAGTTGCAACACATCCAAAAGAAAAATTTGGTAACGGAAACATTAGAGGAGTTGTAGGACCAGAAGGTGCAAACAATTCACAAAAAGCAACATCAATGATTCCAACAGTATTATTTGGAATACCTGGAGCAAGTTTTGCCGCAGTACTAATGGGCTTGTTTATGTATCTTGGATTTGAGTTAGGTGCTCAAGAAATTGCATACGACATGAAGTTTTTTGACAGTTTGACATTTGGCTTTATGTGGGCAACTGTACTAGTTGGTATTATATGCGTAGCATTCAACAGATATATTGCTAGGATTTGCTATGTGCCTTACATATATTATTTTCCATTGATTGTAGCATTTATAATTTGGGCATGTGTGCAGTATACAGGCGGCTGGGAAGATTATGCTATATTGGCATTGTGTTCTGTGTTAGGTGTTGTTTGTAAAAAATATAAGTTTAGTAGACCAGGTATGCTAATGGCTTTTATACTTGCTACTAAATTTGAATCATTGACATTGAACTTGATACACATATACAGTATTGAACAATTATTACAAAGACCTATTTTCTTAACTTTGTGTGTTGCAATACTTTGTTTATTTGTGTATGGAGTTTCGAGAAAGAATAAGTTGGAGTATGCATAATGAGTAGAAAAATTGAAGACTGGGGTGATAGCCGTTGGGAGTTTACCAAAAATCAAAGTCAATGGCATTTTGATGCTAGTATACAATCAATTGACTATCAACCTGTTTGTACATTTACAGGAGATTGGACTAAAGAAGTTGAAGATTGTTTGAAAGAAGTAAAACCAAATACATGGGCAAACAGAAACATAGAAGTTAATGATGATGTGTACACAGCATCTATAGAACAAAATGATTTAAAAAAAGCAGGAGCAGATCCTGACTCACAGATTTTTAGTAGAGCGAATGCAAAAAATATTCCTATTTTTAAAAGCATAGCAAACTATTTTGGTATGAAAGATTCTGCGATCAAATTTCATAATCAAACAACAGGACAGATGTTGCATTGGCACATCGACAATTTTGCTGGTCGCAAAGAAAGAGATAATTCATTTACAGAAATTGAAGCAGATAAAAATCCACAATTAATGAGAAGATTTGCTATCATGTTAGACGATTGGAAACATGGGCAAGTATTTCAATTGGGGAATAGTAATTGGCATCAATGGAAACGTGGTGAATGCATCACATGGGAGTGGAGAGATATTCCACATGCCACTTGTAATATGGGCTGGAATAATAGGCCGATGCTACAAGTAACTGGTTGGACAACAGATACTACACATGATGTTGTCAAGTCAGGAAGTTTTAAGAATATAGTAAACATATAGGAGAAAATAAAATGAAAAAATTAATAGCGAGTATAATTCTTACACTTGGTATTAGTGGTTCGGCTTTTGCTGAAACATTTACATTTGTTGTTCCACAGAAACCTGGATCAGGTACAACAATTTGGACAGAGATTGTTCTTAAAGAATTACAAAGATTCTTACCAGAGGACACTCTTAAACTTAGAAACTTTCCAGGTGCTAGAGATATTCCAGCAGTTAACGCCTTTCAAAATGAATTAAGGTTTGATGATACAGTCGTTATGGTATCACATGGTGGTAATGGTGTGTCATTCTTACAAGAAGATGTAGATTACAACTATGCTGACTGGGAATCAATTGGTATGATGAATCTAAACATCATTGTTGGTAAAAGATTAGATGCTGATATGGAAAACATTGTCTTTGCATCAAAGTCAGGTCGTGTGCCAGATGCAATGGGCATGGCATTATTATTATGTGGTCCAGACAAAACAATTGATGAATATACATCATGTTTTAAAAAGCACGTTAATTGGGTACCAGGTTTTGGTAATGGTGGTGCAAGACGTTTAGCATTTAAACGTGGAGAGCTAACTGTTGACAGAGAAAATCCTGCGGCATACAAAAAACATATTGGACCAAACCCAGATGCAGAACTTTGGTTCCATCATGGTATTCTACAAGCAGACGGAAGTCATGCCGATGATCCAAACTACCCAGGTTACCAGATGGAAATCCTATTTGAAAAGAAATGGGGTGTAGCACCATCAGGACCAATGTATGATGCTTATAAACTTGTAAAATCATTCCGTGATTCGTTACAAAAAGCATTTTGGGTAAATGCAGGTAATCCTAATGCAGAAAAATTACAAAATGCATTAATGGAAATGTCTAAAGATCCACAGGCAATCAAAGCAATATCAAAAAAAGTTGGTAACTATGGTTGGATTATTGGTGAAGCAGGCAACAACCAAAGAGATACTTTAATGTCATTCATTACAGAAGACTCATTGAAGAACTTAATTAAGTTTTCAAATGATGCATTAAATATCCCAGCAGTATACAAAGAGAAACTTGTAAAATAATGCCAAACATCTTATTGCTTACAGGTCCACAAGGTAGCGGGAATCATCTCTTTTCAAAGGCATTGTCAATGCATGATGATGTCTCTGGATGGGATGATCTGCTACGAGAATACTGGATAAATCACGATGCGGCTCCATTTAAAGACATATGGTCAAAGCCAGATACTATAAAAGATTATGATTGGACAACTAATGATAATTGGCTTCTTAGTGTCAGCGGTCCATACGTGGATATTATAGATGGCAAGAGGCATACAGTTTATCCTAACTATAAGGAAGTTATAGTAGAGTTAAACAAAGTAGGTAATGTGCAAGTTGGTATTATTGGTAGAGACCAAAATATCATGGCACAAGGACAGTTGAGAAAAAGGGGAGTTGAGAGTTATCACAACTTTCTTAACAAAGTAGATGATTTAACAAGTCATCCTCATGTGTTCTTAAGTGTAGAACTGCTTTATCTATTTAGACATCAATACTTGAAGTCATTAGATGCTTTACTTAATATTCCTGTAAATGCAAGTGATGAAAGGCTACATTACATATTGAACAAGGATCCAAATGCCAAGTACGTTCATTATGTGGAAAACAGTTGGCTTGATAAACGCAAAAGAGATGGTTTATTAAATGACGACAGCATACCACATGATGAAGCAAAGGCAAAATAAATGATCGAGTTAGCACTCGCTAACGCAACTTATGTATTCTATAGACTAGCGGTTTCCGGACCGCTAGTTAAATTTTTAAATTACAAACTTAATTATTATGTGGCTGTGTTTGTTATGGCACAGTTGAGTTTCATATATGACAACTTCATTTTTTATAATTACTTTAATGCATCAGGATTTGAATGGTTAGATCTGTTTGTTGCAGATTTCTTATATACTGCAAGGGTTATTGTTGCTTGGTGGATAATAAAACAAATATGGAATAAAATAGGAAACTATTGGATAGCAGTTTTCCTAGGAGCAGAATTGACATTTGTTGTAGATTACTTTATAATAGGTAGTGTATATAGTTAAATATAGGTATAAGATGAAAACAGAAAATTTAGTATATGTAAGTTATCTAACGGATACGGGTGGCCATATGATGGCAAGGACTATTTCATGTTCACCTGAAATGCATTGGCCTTTTGGAACAGAATGGTACAACACGATACACAAAAAAGAAACAGAATTATTTCCACTAGAACTGGTATCTAAGTCAGTAGATGATTTAAATTATGGCCCATCAACAAGAGCAAAAAATATTATTGATTGGTTAGAATCAGGAAGGGTAAAAGACTTTCCAGTTTCGATAATGGATTACAAAACTGATCAAGTTTTAAGAACAAGTAATGTGACCAAAAGGTTTTATGGTAAAACATGTAAACTTGGTGATCGCAATCACTTAGATGATTTTAAATATATTTTTGAAAGAAGATTAACTGAATTAAACTTACAAGACAAACGATTTGTTTTGCCATCACATACTTTCCCAGATAGAATAGCACAGGCTTTGCCGGGATGTAAAATCGTTTATGTTGATTTTGATCCAAACGAAATACATTCTTGTATTAGAAGTGCAGTAAATTTTTCTCATGCCAAAGACTTGTTGGCTGATGACATGTACAATCCATATAAAAAATATTCAAAGCAACAATTGTTTGATATGGGATTCACACAAGATGACATATATGAAGATTATCAAATGATGTGTGAGTTTAGAGATGAGTTTGAAAATCATTCAAGGCTTACTAGATTAGACTTTTATGCATGGAAGCATGGTGGTGATAACTTTGATATCGGTAGTGATTACAACAGAATACAAACTGCAATAGATTATTACTTGTTGCCGATGTTTACTAAGAAGCAAAAAACTAGAATGAAACTTAAAGAATGGTTGTTAAACAATTATGCAGAAAATACATTCGTTATTAAACTAGAGGACTTTATTAGAGGAATATCTAAAGAAAAATATCTAGAAGTTTGTGAGTTTTTAAAAATTACTCCACAATACGATCTAGTAAATACATTAGCAAAGAAGAGAGAAGAACACAATAGAGTATACTCGAGCAATTATGAAATTGAAGGAAAGAGGTTGAACTTTCATGAGTGAGATAACAAAGACTGAATTTAGTATTGATTATGATCAACTTTTAAATGATTATAATAAAGTGATGTCTAATCATAAATTCAATGAGCATAATCAAATATGCTTTGTCAATACACAAGATAGTGATAATGATGTGTATCAAGGAACAGGTGATATTAGATTGTCCCACAGCAACTCTTATGGTTTAGAAGAAAAGGATTTTACTAAATTTAATACTGATTTTAATGGTACAGTGTTTGAAGAAATATATAAAACATTTCCACATAAGATTGGTAGAATGAGATTAATGAAAATGGGACCTAAAAAATGTTATTGGTTACATAATGATCCTGGATTAATTAGATATCACTTTGCTGTGGTAACTAATCCTGGTGCTTTTATATTGTATGAAAAAGGAAATCACTATCATATACCTGCAGATGGTTATGCTTATGAAATGGATGCCAACACTAATCATACAGCATTAAACTCTGGTAGAGAAGATAGAATACATTTGGTATTGAATAAACTATGACAGAAGAATTTATAAACTTTAAGAACTTTCAACGATCACAAGTAAGACATTGGTTTGACTTTCCTAGTGAATATAAGAACAAAACTGTACATTTTTATGCAAGTGACAACGAAGAAACATTTGATAAAAATGCTAGTATGGATTGGAAAGTACAAGGAGGAGAAACACCTACCAGTCATATAACACAGGACAGAACTTATACCAAAGATCAAATAACTTACAAGTTTAACAGTGAAGGATTCAGGGGACCGGAAATAAAACCAAGTGATGCAGAATATAAAGTTTTACATTATGGCGGAAGTTTTTCTTTTGGTTCTGGTTTAAATGAAGATGAAATTTATATACATCATTTAGATCAACTATTAAAACAAAAGTATTCATCTACACATTATTGGAATATATCTCCTGCAAACACAATGTTTGAAATAGTAAGACTTATAGAGCAACATGTAGTAGAACTGAAACCAAATGCTATTGTTATATCTGCACCAAGATTTATACAACCTTTTGATTTTATGACAAAAGCAATACGAGAACATTCTAAAGATAAAGAAATACCAAAAGTATTTTTAGATGTTAAGATGCAAACCAAATTACATTTTAGAGATATATTTTTTAAATATCTAAACCTAATTTGTTCTCAATATGATATTAAAATTATAATGCAAATGCATCAGTACAAAATGTGGATAGGTTTTGAACCAAAAGTTGAACTACATAAAAATCTTATTAATATGAAAATTGAAAACAGTGACTTTATTGATCTTGCAAGAGATTGTAGACATCCTGGTACTAGGTCACATGAAAAAATTGCACAAGAAATATTTAAACTTTTATAATTAAATCTTTATGACCGTTTTCCATTAGGTCTCTAGTTTTATCAGTAATAAATCCTGTTAGTTGTAATGTAACTCTATCTGAGTATCCCATGTTTGCAGTAGCATGAGGCATGTTAGTCCAATCATAAACTACACATTCACCTGCATGGTATTGATGATAGTAACTATTCCCAAACTGCCATACATGACCATAATCCCAATCGTTTAGTGCGATTAAGAATCTTCTTAGTTTGAGAGGATCTTTGTCAGCACCAGCATTTAACCAAATGTCTCTCCACTTGCTTCTTGAATAACGCATCTGCTGATCAATATGGAATGGAGTCGATTGACCTAGTTTCTGTATATGTATCCTACCTTGATGGCAGTCTAACCCCAATGCTTCAACTATATTAACAAATGTTTTAAATCCTGGACGGTACCAGCAATTACCTTGCTTGTATGAGTTATCTGATTTCTTTTCAAAACCAATTGCACTGGCGAACTTATAATTAAACATAGCAGAGTGATCATTTCTACCAGATGCTTTTTGTATATCTAAAAGTTCTCCGTCATGTAGATCTTTATCTTGTCTACCTGCACTTCTTGGTCGATAGTGTAGCAACGTTTCTTCATTGGATCTTTCTTTTCCATTTTGGACATCTAGTGACCAATCCCCTTGGAATTTACAAACAACTTTGAATTCGCTGTCTTCTGGTTTCTTGAACGGATCAAAATGCCATTTACTCATCTTTTTGTTATGTTCCCATCTAGAAGGAACACCATCTACTGAAAATACATTTATGTCTGATTTCTCATGCCTTGCTTTTTGTTCTTCACTGTACATTTCATCTGAGTACATTGAATCTTTAATATTTTTAGTAGTGTCTTTTTCAGGTATGCTTTTAGGAATTATGTCTTCTATCTTTTCACCTGATTTATGATATTCTTTATCTTCCATTTATTTGTCCTCGTAATAATCAAATTGATCATGATACAAACCTAGTGTAGCCCATATGGCATCCGGATAAAGATTTGTATATTTGTTACCTCTATTTTTATAGTTTTCCCACAAAGTTTTTCTAACGTCAAATTTGCTATAGTATTTCCAAAAATCTGTATCTGTTCGATTACTTAACATGTAGTGATGAAGTATGTAATCTGAATTTTCTTTCCATACTCTTCTCATGCTTCTGTTGTATACTTGTGGTTTACTATTTCTTTTAATACAATTAACTAAAAGTGTGATACTGTATTGTGTCATAAACAATGCATTTGATTCTAATGGATCTATAAACCCATTAGCAAGACCAATAGCAACTACATTATCTTTCCATGGATTAGTTAGTATGTTTGGTCTCCATTTAAGCATTCTTGGTTCTTTACCCATAAAAGGAGTTCGGTGTGCGTTATATTCTTTAAATTTTATTAAAGCATCTTCTTCTGATATGTGTTCGTTTGAAAATACATAACCAGTACCAATTCTATTTGTTAGATCAATAATAAACTGCCACCCGTGATCTCTTGCTACAGACTTTGTGTAATATTCTACTTCTTCGTTATGTTCAAATGGACATACCCAAGCACGATTAACTAAATGATGATCGTACACTGTTTCGCTTTTATCTTTAACAAATCGTCTAGCAAACCCTGTGCAGTCAACATACAAATCATATCCTTCGGGTAATGAATCTAATGTTTCAATTTTATGTATAACTCTTTTACAGTTTTCTTTTACAATCTTTCCTGCCTGTTCTGCATCTAAATGATATGCGACTGATCTCCAACCTTCTTTGTGATATAAGTCATCATTGATTTGATGTTTAGTTTTATTACCTGCCTTGTACTCTTTGTACCAATCTGAAAAAACATCTTTGTCGTTGAACCAAAAAGTAAAAGCAAACGGATCACCATCTGGTTTATCCCAATTACTTTTAATGTTTCCATATTTGTGTATAGCATGACACTGGGGCATCCATTTAGACTCTTCCATTCCCATATCATCAAAGAATGTTTTTATTTGTGGTAAAGTAGATTCTCCAACACCAACGATTGGAATCTGATCACTTTCGATTAAAGTAATCTCAGCATCTGGTAGAAATTTTTCCATATAACCAGCACACCACCAACCTGTTGTTCCGCCGCCTATAATACAAATTTTCATTAGTGTTCCTTACAATTTGGTAACATTTTTGTTACAGTTTTAAAATTTTCTTCTGTGATGTGTACACTCATTAGTATATGATAGATATCGTCTACCATTGCAAATGAACCATGTGGCTTTCGTGTATTTAAAATATATGCTTTTCCGGCTTTAAAGTTTGCTAGTTTATCATTATACATAAATGCCCACTCGTGCAACTCAGTTTTATTTAGTGGAATAAAAATTCTCATTTGTGGATTATCTCTATATGCATCTCTGTGCAGTCTAAAGAAACTTCCTGCGTTCATATGCACAGCACGACATCTCGCAAGGTTTTGCCACTTCTTAAAAAAATTATGCAAGTCCTCACATTTTAGTAAATTTTCGTTTACTTCTTGATCTTCACTATGTTTGTTTTTATCATTTAATCCAAGACCTGATGCTGGACCAGTTAGGTTAATTCCTTTTTTACCATTTGGTCCTTGCTCCCAATTATCTAATTCAGATAATTGTCTAATGATAGTGTTCGTATCAAACTTCCAGTCAAGTTCAACTATGTCGCCATAACTACTTAACAGGGTCAATATCTTTGTTTGTGTATCGTTCATCTTTTGGTAATTCTCTTAATTTGTCCATTTTCTTAATGTGTTCAATTCGCATAATTTCGTGGTACATTCTGATTACTTCCTTGGGAGCATCTGCTTTCCATACAGATGGAATAAGTCCATGTACAACACTTTTAAAAGCAATAGCAATTAATCTTGATGAGTTAACAATTGAATGCCATAGGTGGTACCAATAACTCCAACCAGTTTCTACTCTTAAGTGATGTATTGCTTCTTTAATTTGCTTAATCATTTTTTATTTCCTGTTATGCTTACTTAATATTTATCAAATATCAGATAAATAATATTAAGTACATACTTAATATAGTATATTATAATGATTGATCAAAAGCAACAGAAAAGTTATTGCCCGTATGCCTTCAAGGGATTGGCAATAGAGCCAGATAGCAGTATAAAGCCTTGCTGTCGCTATGACACCTCTAAAGACTCTGATATACCAAATACTCATTCTCTAAATACTCCAGTTGATGCATTGGACAGTAATTTATTTTCCAATATCAGATCAAAAATGGAAAGAGGACAAACTATTCAAGGTTGTTGGAAATGCTATAAGGAAGAAGAACGAATTGGTAAAAGCATGAGGACAAATGCTTTAGGACAATTTAAGAAGTATGGAAATAAAGAATTTGATATTGGCCTAGAATTTTTAGAACTAATGGTTGGCAGACAGTGTAATCTAAAATGTAGAACTTGCGGACCATATTTGTCAACTAGTTGGGATGAAGATTTAAAAAAATCTGTAGAAATAAAAAAACTATTCTTTGGTTCAAAAACGTTTGACAGGTTTGACAAAATGGTTGCCAGCCCATCAACAAATAAAAGTATATTAACCTTTACCAAAGATGAATGTGAGCAGTTAAAAGAAATAAAAATCACAGGCGGAGAACCTTTCCTTCAAGATGACCTAATCGTATTTTTAGATAATTTAGTTAATTGGGACTTTGCTAAAAATATTAGAATAGAAATATTCACAAATTGTAGTTTCTTTCCAAAAGAAAAATATAGATCAATGCTAAAAAGTTTTAGAAAAGTAATAATAAGATTAAGTTTGGATGCTATAGGAACCAAAGCAGAATATATTAGAAAGAAAAGTGATTGGAACAAAACTTTAAAGGTTGCAACATTTTGGAAAGAGTATGCTAAAGAAAACAAACATATTAAAATAGCCATATCACACACAATTAGTATTTTAAATATTCTTCATTACAAAGAATTTATAAGTTGGGCAATCGATTTATTTGGGCATACTTTCTTAATTGATGTAAATCCTGTACACAGTCCAAAGTATCTTTGTCCTTATAATTTTTCAGATAAAGTTAAACAAACTTTACATAATAGTTTAGATCAACAGCAAATAGAATTAGAAAAAAAATATAGCACTTTACGTTGCGAGAAATATGTTTACATGTATATTAAAAAATTACAAAACTATTTAAAAACAACTAACACGTTGGCTTCACATGATGCCTTACAGCAGTTTAAACAAGTGAATAAGTCACTAGATGATGTGAGAAATGAAAGCAGTTGGAAAGTTGTTTTGCCAGAGTTAGCGGAGATATTAGATGAATAATATTCCGCAACATTGGTGTCCGTTTCCGTTTTCACAAATGGATTTTGATACCAAAGGTCATTGTGCGGCCTGCTACCGTAACCATTCATTATTAGGAAACTTCAACGATCAATCATTACCTGAAATATGGAACGGTGAGCAGTACCGCACTTTGCGAAAGAAATTATGGAATGGTGAAAAACCAACAGAGTGTAAAAGTTGTTGGGATCAAGAAAGTGCAGGCATCAAATCTACACGTCAACGAGAACTAGAAACTTACATGTTACAGCATCAAGATATAATTCAAAGAGTAGAAAAAGATTATAATCCAGATACTGGAGAAATGCCACTTATGGTTGATGAAGCAGAATTAAGATTTGGAATAATTTGCCAATTGAGATGTAGACATTGCAACACAAATAATTCAAGCCAATGGTATAATCTTGCAAATAAAAATACTGAAGTGAAAGAACTATTTTATGAAACAGGAGACTTGAGTAGACACAAAGAAATACGTGGCGTAGAAATGAATCAAAGTGCAGTTGATGAAATAATTAAACATTTGATTCCGACAATAAAAAGGGTAAGAATCACAGGCGGAGAACCACTACAGCAACCACAACACCTTCAAGTAATAAAAGCCATGCAACCATATGCAAGTGATATAGAATTAGAGTATACAAGTAATTTACAATCTCTTACATTTAAGAAAGAAGACTTTGCAGAGCTATGGAAGCCATTTAAAAAAGTATTAATAAGAATTAGTATGGATGGTGATCCGTCTATGTTTGAATACAAAAGAACGAATGCAGATCTTAAAACTGTTGAAAAGAATATTGCAAGATTGCATGACTATGATAATGTTGAGTTACAAGCGACTTGTACAACATCAATATATAACATAACTAGATTTGATAATATAATAAAATATTTTACTGAAATAGGTTGCTTCTTTCATGCAAGTTTGGTACAGTATCCTGATCAAATTAATATTAAAAATTTACCAAAAGATCTTAAAGATGATATCACAAATAAAGTTTTAAATATAGATTTAAATAGTAGTTGGGATCACAAAGTATGGAACAAAGAAAAGAACGTACATAAACAAGTGGCAAGAATCAAAGAATGGACAGACTATGTTATGAGATATATGAACAGCGACAGAAATGATATAACAATGTTGTCAAATGAAACTATAAGTTATTTGGACAGGATGGACCAATTTAATGGACAAAATTTTAGAGAAGTATATCCAGAATATAGAAAGTATATATGATAAAAAGTAGCAAAATCATTGAAAGATATCTTGCAATGATAGATAGAAGGATGTTATAATAACATTATGAGTGATGATTTAAAGTGGAGCAAATATGATTTCAAACAAATTCCGTTTGATAATCTTGTAAGAGTAGGACAACGTACAATGTTGTATCGTGATCTATTCACTGTATCTTGGTTACTTGGTCGTTTTTGTAACTATCGTTGCTCTTATTGTTGGCCATATGCTAGAAGTGATCGAAAAGATCATAGGCCAACTGAGCTTTGTCTTGCTACAATTGATGAGATTAAACGACAAGCAAGAGAACGAGGGTTTAATAGTTTTCACTTTAGCCTTTCTGGAGGTGAGCCTACTTTCCATCCTGGCTATCTTGATATACTTCAACACTTGGCTGATGATGCCCCTAACACTAACTACACTTCAGTACACATGACAAGTAACTGTAGTCGTCCAATGAAATGGTTTGAACAATATGTTAAAGCAGTCGCACCGTTCCATAGAGCCAGTATCACGGCTTCATACCACAGGGAACACGTTAACTCAAAAGAAAAAAGAGAACAATTCGCAGATAAATTATGTTTCGCACAAGAACATGATGTCCAAGTTACAATCAACCAAGTCATGGTACCAGAATGGTTCAATGAACTATATGAGGAATCATTATACTTCCACAATAGAGGTATTAACGTTACGCTCAAACCTCAATCGGATCCAACAGCGTCAACGGTCGTCAACGGGTACTCGAAAGAGATGCTTGAAAAGTTATACAACGGAATGCCACAACGTGGATTCACAGAAGAAAAAAACAAGCACGTAGAAAGACCAACACCTACATTTAAAATTGACGAAGATAGAACACTTAAAAAACAAACCTACAGAGATGGTGTTCCGCAACACTTTCAAGTTGAGTTTAGAGATAAAGAAAACAATCCATACTTCATGGATCAAGCAGAAAGATTTAACGCATTTAATTTTAATAAGTTTGAAGGATGGGAATGTTCTTCGGGTTATAGATCAATCATTATTAGAGAACCAGATGGTAGTATAAAAAGGAGTTATAGTTGTCATGACCAACCGCTTGGAAATATTGAAACAGGGTTTAAATTATTTGACAAGCCACAAAAATGTATTTCACGAAGTTGTGTATCAAGTGCTGATTCAAAAATACCAAAAAGAGCTGAAGGAACTAAATTACCATTGTGGCCAGGAGACAAAACATACGAATGATTAAGGTTTTTTTTATTGCAAAAATAAAAAATTTCAATGAAGAATATTATGATTATAGTAAAAGGGTTAGAGAAAAAGCAGAAACAATGCCAGGATTTATTAATCTTACATCGGAAGAAAAAGATGATGTTGAAATCACAATCAGTTCTTGGAAGACTTGGGAAGACGTTGATGCTTGGAGAAAAGATGAATTACATATGGAAGCAAAAGCAAAATCAAAAGAATGGTATCATTGGGTAAAAGGAATTCATGTGGAGGCAAAAGATGAGTAAAACAATTTGGGGTATATGTGGTTTAGGTCATGATGGATCTTTATCTGTAGTCAAAGATGGTGAAATAGTATTCGCTGGACACACAGAAAGATACACAAGAATAAAAAATGATCCAAACCTGTGTAATGAAATGATCAACGAAGCATTGGAACATGGTGAACCTGATCGTGTTATATGGCACGAAAGACCTTGGCTAAAGAAACGTAGACAAATGGTTGCTGGACAATGGGGCGAAGTGTTTCAAAGTTGTAACCTGCCAAAGATGTATATGAAACAGTTTCAACATATGATGCCACACAAATTAGAATATGTAGAACATCACAAAGCACATGCGGCCGCAGGAGCATACACATCACCATACAACAGTGCCTGTGTTATCGTTGCAGATGCTATAGGAGAGTTTGATACTATATCAATATGGGATTACACAGCACCAAACGGATTAAAGAGATTGAAAACATATCAATATCCACACAGTTTGGGATTGCTGTATTCAGCATTTACACAAAGGGTTGGATTGAAAGCAAACGAAGAAGAATATATCCTAATGGGTATGGCCGCATATGGAGAACCAAAGTATGCAAAACAAATTGAAAAAGACTTTTTTGACACAAAAGATCCTTTGAAGTTAAAAATGAATGTTCATGCTGGTATCGAAGAATGGATGGGACACATGCCGTTGCTTGATCATCAATTCTCATATGATGTCGCGGCATCGATACAGCAAGTTATCGAAAAGAAAAT
>Ga0163111_10000783_pt1 | contig 19044 bp, 15 predicted proteins | sample CRUFie1St18metaG_FD_109645 | JGI IMG/M metagenome (GOLD analysis project Ga0163111, IMG submission 109645) | Marine microbial communities from the Costa Rica Dome - CRUD Field 142mm St18 metaG | ecosystem: Environmental > Aquatic > Marine > Oceanic > Photic zone | place: Costa Rica: the Eastern... | reverse complement strand
TGCTGGTTTAGCAGTACTTGGCTTAAGCTTATTTTTTATGTTTTTCATAAACCAATTTATGAGTGATGATGGAAGTTTTTACGATAATATGACTGTCGTGCTAGAGGCGTTAGCTGGTTTTTCTTTAGGTGCTGAATCAATTGCTTTATTTGCTAGAGTTGGTGGTGGTATTTACACTAAAGCTGCCGACGTTGGTGCTGACTTAGTTGGAAAAGTTGAAGCTGGTATTCCAGAGGATGATCCTAGAAACCCAGCCACTATCGCTGATAATGTTGGAGATAATGTAGGTGATGTTGCTGGTATGGGTGCAGATTTATTTGGAAGTTACGTAGCTACAGTCCTTGCATCAATGGTTCTGGGTAACTATATAATTAAAGACATGAGTGACTATGCTTCTGAACAATTTTCCGATCCTTTTGGTGGTATGGGTCCAATTTTATTACCATTATTCATCGCTGGTATTGGTATTATAGCATCAATTATTGGAACACTATTTATTAGAATAAAAAATAATGAAGCAAAAGAAGCTCAAGTTCAAGCATCATTAAATACTGGAAACATAATATCAATTTTAATAACATTGTTCTCATGCTGGTTCTTGATTGATTATTTATTGCCAGACACAATAAATGGTATGAAATTCTTTGGAGAAGGCACAAGAGATATACCAAGTCAAAATATTTTTTACTCAACAATTGTTGGACTTGCTGTTGGATATCTGATATCAGCCTTTACTGAGTATTATACTGCACTTGGTAAGCAACCGGTTTTAAACATTGTTCAAAATTCATCAACAGGAGCTGCCACTAATATTATCGCTGGATTAGCAACTGGAATGAAATCTACTTTTTCATCTGTTATACTATTTGCCTTAGCAATATGGGGAGCTTATGAATTGGGAGGCTTTTATGGAGTTGCAATTTCTGCATCAGCCATGATGGCCACTACTGCTATGCAGTTAGCAATTGATGCTTTTGGCCCCATCTCAGATAATGCAGGAGGTGTCGCTGAAATGAGTGAACTTCCTAAGGAGGTTAGGGAAAGAACAGATATTTTAGATTCAGTAGGAAATACAACTGCTGCAACTGGAAAAGGATTTGCAATCGCATCGGCTGCACTAACAGCACTTGCATTGTTTGCTGCTTATGTAACATTTACAGGAATTGATGGTATTAATATTTTTAAAGCAGATGTATTAGCAGCCCTGTTCATTGGTGGAATGATTCCTGTAATATTTTCAGCCCTTGCAATGGAATCCGTAGGAAAAGCTGCAATGAAGATGGTGCAAGAAGTTAGAAGACAGTTTAAAGAAATACCTGGAATTTTAGAAGGTAAAGCTAAACCAGATTATGAAAAGTGTGTTGAGATTTCAACAAACGCAGCTTTGAAAGAAATGCTTCTTCCTGGAATTATTACAATTGTAACGCCAGTTGTGATTGGTTTTGCCATGGGTCCTGAAGCTCTTGGAAGTTATATGGCAGGAGTTGCAGTTTCTGGTGTTTTATGGGCAATTTTTCAAAACAATGCAGGCGGAGCATGGGATAATGCAAAAAAATCATTTGAAGCAGGTGTTGAAATAAATGGTAAAATAGAAAAGAAGGGGTCTGAGGCTCATAAAGCAGCAGTTACCGGTGATACCGTTGGAGATCCCTTTAAAGATACCTCCGGTCCTTCAATGAATATATTGATTAAATTAACATGTCTGGTTGGTTTAGTAATTGCTCCAATTCTTGGTAATCATGGAGAAAATTCTAGTGTATACAACATTGATAAGAATGTTGAGAAAAATGTGACTCTAAATATAAATGACGAAAACCCAGACAGAAGTTCATTAACAATAATAACAAAATCTGAAGTTAATGGAGTTGTTACTGAAAAAACAGAAAAATGTTATGGCTCACGAGCTGAACTATTAGTTATGGCTTCTGAGATTTCAGGTGAATCAGAATTGGCAAATGTCTATGGTTCTTTGGATACAAGTTTAAAAGATTAAAATATTATTTAGCACTGTTTATTTTTGAATCAATTTGTGCAATAATGGACTCGAAATCACTTTGATTTTCTACAAAATCAATATTGTCAACATCGATAATTAATAGGTTACTTTTATCATAACTCTGAATCCAGGCCTCGTATCTTTCATTTAACCTGCTTAGGTACTCAATACTGATTGAATTTTCATACTCCCTTCCTCTTTTGTGAATTTGGTCAACTAGGTTAGGAATATTACTTCTAAGGTAAATAAGCAAATCAGGATCTTTAACAAATGATTTCAATGTTTTAAATATTGATTCATAATTTTTAAAGTCCCTATTCGTCATTAATCCCATAGATAATAAGTTTGGAGCAAAAATGTATGCATCCTCATAGATTGTTCGATCCTGGATAGTGTCTTTATTTTTATTGGAACAGTCGATCATTTGATTAAATCTACTATTTAGAAAGTATATTTGTAGATTAAAGGACCATCTCTCCATTCGCTCATAGAAATCGTCCAAATAAGGATTTTTTAAAACATCCTCGAAATGAGCTTCCCATCCATAATGTTTAGCTAACATCCCGGTCAACGTTGTTTTACCTGCGCCTATATTTCCAGCTATTGCTACGTGCATTTTAGTACCGTTCTAAAATAAAACATAAATTTTTAAAATCTAAAAAAGACATTAGTTTTTTTTTAAAAAAAAATATGGCCTAATTTTTGCTCAATATCTATGAACAATTAATTGAAAAAACATGAAATATCCTATTTACTTACTTTTATTGATATCATGTTTCTCTTACTCCCAGCAGTTCCAAGGAAAGGCATATTACATGTCAAAAATATCAGTAGATAAATCTTTTTTAGATAACCCAAGAGCTGCACAATGGAAGGGATACATGGAAAAAATGCTTAAACAGAATACAGAGAAAAACTACATATTGGAGTTTAATTCTACTGAGTCAATGTATAAAGAACAAGAAAAGTTGGAGATTGAAGAGGGTAGAGGTGGTTTCAATTGGATGGCTCAATATGTTGGTGACAACATAGGAAAGTTGTACAAAAATGTAAGTGACAAAGTTTCCGTAAACGAAACAGAGTTTATGGGTAGATTCTTTTTACTTACAGATTCAATTACTGATCAAAGATGGAAAATGACAGGTGAATCAAAAAAAATAGGTAAGTATACATGTTACAAAGCAACTTATGAGAAGGAAGTAAATGAAAAAGTATTTAGTTTCGGTTCCTGGAATAATGATAATAGTACCAGTGCTCCGAGCACTTCAAAAACAAGGAAGGTTGAGGTTACAGCTTGGTTTACACCTGAGATACCCATAGCAACTGGTCCATCATGGTATGGTGGTTTACCAGGTTTAATCCTTGAAATTAGCGATGATAATACAACTGTTCTTTGCACTAAGATAGTGATGAATCCTACAGAAAAATCCAAGATTAAAAGACCCAAAAAAGGAAAAGTGATTGCAACTTCTGACTTTTTGGCCTTACAAGACGAGAAAAGAATTGAGGCAAGGGAGATGTGGAATAAATCGAGGAGAGGATCTTCATCAAGACTTAGGTAATATGAAGAAAATTTTATTACTATTACTTCTACCACTACATATTTTTTCTCAATCTAGTTTAAGTGGTTCTATCAAAGATGCATCTGGATATCCGATTATGGGTGCAAATGTTATTGCCGTTAATAATGAAACAAATATTCTTGATGGTTTTGGGATCTCAAATGAGAATGGATATTTCAGCATAAACCTAAAAAATGGAACTGAGTTCAATATCAAAATTACTTTTATAGGATTCAAACCAGTCGAGTTCAACACAACACTCAATTCAGATACTGTAAAGGATTTTGTTTTAGAGGAACAGTCAGAAGCTCTTGATGCAGTTGAAATTGTATATGAGATGCCTGTTGAAATAAGAGGAGACACTATAGTTTACAGTGCGGACGCCTTTAACACTGGAACCGAAAAAAAATTAGCAGACGTTTTGAAAAACTTACCTGGTGTTGAAGTTAATGAAGATGGAAGGATTGAGGTGGAAGGTCAAGAGGTTAGAAAAATTCAGATTGAAGGAAAAGATTTTTTCGACGGAGATACCAAACTTGCAGCCCAAAATTTACCTGCCAAAGCAGTTGGAAAAATTGAGGTTTTAAGAAATTTCACGGAGGTTGGGCAGTTAAGTGGTGTACAAAATAATGAAGATAATTTTGCAATTAATATTAGACTTAGAGAAGGAAAGGATAAATTTTGGTTTGGAGAAATCTTAGCAGGTACTGGACCTGACAATATTCATCTTGTTGCACCAAAGATATTTTATTATGCACCTAAATTTAATTTTAGTGTTCTTGCAAATTCTAATGATATAGGACAGCCTCCCTTATCCAGAAGAGATTTTTACAGATTTTCTGGCGGATTTGGAAACCTTAACTCAAGGACAGGAACTTCAATAAATATTGGCTCAGACTTAGCTGGCATTGGAAGCCTAAATAATAACAGAGCTAAATCAATCGACTCTAAACTAACTGCTACAAACTTTTCAGTAAATAATGATAAAGGACTTGAAATTTCTGGATTTACCGTGCACTCATCAACTGTTAATGAGCTAGAAGAGCAAATTGATAGGACATATGTTGCAACTAATGCTGTTGAAAACACTAGTGAATTTTCACTACAAGAAAATGATTTAGAGCTATATAAATTTAGTTTAGAATATGAGCCAAGTGAAATTTTACAATTAGAATACAATATACTTTTCAATAAATCTAACCAATACGAGAACAACGATTTAACTTCAATGTACGGTAGAGTTGGTAATAGATTGGAAGAAACACTGGATATTACAAGGTCCCAAAAACCGCAATCATTGAATCAAGAATTCAAACTTTATTTTACCCTTAATGAGGATCATATTTTTTCGTTCGAAGCTCAGCATTTGGATCAAGAGGAAAATCCATTTAACAGAGCAATTAGAGATAGAAATCCCTTTACTAGGTTAATTCCATTCAGCTCTAGCCAAAACAAATATGATATTACTCAAGAAAGAATGGTTCATACTGGCAAGCTTGAGGCAAAACTTGATTATTATTATCTTTTAAATGATGTTTCTAATATCAATATAAGCTTGGGTGTAACAGACGTTAATCAAGATTTTAATTCAAGTTTTTATCAAATTCTTGATAATGGTCCATCACTGGACTTTAATGATGCTATTTACAACAATGATGTAAAGTTTGATTTTAGCGATGCTTACGTTGCTTTGAATTATCGTTTAAGGACTGGAATATTCACTTTTGATCCAGGTTTTACACTTCATTTTTATAATACTAAAAATACTCAATTAGGTAGTTCATTTGAAAGAAGTATGAGTGATGTCAGACCTAATTTGAGAATAAATTTGCAGTTCAAGAAAACTGAAAGTCTAAGATTTACATTTAGAAAAAACACTCAATTCACTGATGTAAATAATTTAGCTGAGGGATATGTTTTTAATAATTACAACAGTATATTCAAGGGAAACAGAGAGTTAGAGTCTGCTGTAGTAAATACTTACAACTTAAACTACAGAAGTATCAATCAGTTTACCTTTACTAACATCTTTGCTAATGCAAGTTATTCAAAACGAAGTAATTCTATTCAGTCTAGAGCTAACATTGCTGGAATTAATGCTATAAGAACATCAATTAATTCAGTATTTCCCAGAGAAACATATTCTGTTAGTGGTAGAATTGATAAAAGATTCAAAAATTTTAAGTTGAACGCCGGCACAAGGTTTAATTACAGTGATTTCACAAATGTTATTAACGATGTTTCGGTAGGTTCAAACAGTTTAACTCAAAACTATTCAGCCAGCATCGAAACAAATTTTAGAGACAAACCAAATATCGAGTTGGGGTATAAATATAATATTAATAGATATGACAATGGAACAAACGAAAATAAGTTTATTACCGAGTCTCCTTTTGCTCAGATCGATGCATATTTTGGTAAAGGATTTGTTTTCACAGCTGAATACAGTTTTAATTCCTATAAAAATGAAACCCAAACTCTTAATAAATTTAGATTCTTAGATGCAGATCTTTCTTATAATAAAGAGGGTTCGAAATGGGAATTTGGTGTAGGGGTAACCAATTTGCTGAACGATCAATCTATAAACAGAGACTCATTCAACCAATTTTTTTCACAGACCAGGATGTATGTCATCCAACCTAGGTATATATTATTCAAGTTAAAGTATGATTTAACTCTATTTGGGGGTAAGGATAAGAATGATGAAAATTCTAGTAAAGCACCAACAAATTCCAGACCTAGAGGTAACAGAGGTGGAGGACGTTTAAGGTAAGATTTTTTTTTCGAAATAATTTTGCAGAAATAAAATACTATACTATTTTTAAACCCATGTTTAATAAAAGTTATTACAACGAATTCTATTTTTTCTTTTACTTTTCTAGTAAGAGCAGGATTTTTTGTTAATAATAAGAAAAGAATTAATATAAAAGTCCTGATTTTCAGGACTTTTTTTTTGTTATGAAAGTTGCTATTCAGGGAATTAAAGGCTCATATCATCACAGAGTCGCTTTGGAGTTTTTTGGTAAAGAAATAGATATACTTGAGTGTTTGTCATTCGATGATTTGGCTGATCTTACTCATGAAGGTAAGTGTGACTACGCTATAATGGCTATTGAAAATTCTATTGCAGGCTCTATTATTCCAAATTATTCATTGATTGATGATAATGATTTACACATAATTGGTGAATATTTCATCAACATAAACCATAATTTAATGGTTTACCCTGGCGTTGATTTTAATAAAATAATAAATATTTCGTCTCATCCTATGGCCCTGCTACAATGTAAAGATTTTCTAAAAAAAACAGACAAAATAATTGTTGAGGACAGAGACACTGCCCAAGTAGCTAAAAGAATTCGTGACAAAAATATTAAAGATACAGCTGCTATAGCAGGTTTAGAAGCTGCTGAAATGTATGGTCTGGAAGTAATCAAGACCAATATTCAAACAATAAAAGATAACGAGACCAGATTTGTAGTGATATCAAAATCAAAATCAAAATCAATTTCGAATAATCCAGATAAAGCTTCATTAAAATTTATATTAAGCCATAGAAATGGTAGCCTAGCTAATATTCTTAATATTTTAGCCTCACATGATTTAAATCTTACAAAGATTCAATCCATTCCAATTATAGAAACACCTTGGAAGTATTCATTCTTTATTGATACAACATTTTCAAATTATAAAAAATATAAAGAGGCACTCAAAAAGGTATCATCACAGTCTGAAATGGTAAAGGAATTTGGTGTTTACAATAATTTTAAATCCTAATGAAAACAGCAAAAAGAATAGAACATATCGATGAGTATTACTTTTCCAGAAAGTTAAAAGAAGTCGGTGAGCTGATTTCCAAAGGAAAACCAATTATTAATTTAGGTATTGGAAGCCCTGATTTGATGCCACCAAAATCATCAATAGATAACTTGATAAAAGCATTACAATCACCAATTGCAAATAAATATCAAGGTTACAAGGGTATTGAACCTTTTAGAAAAGCAATAAAGGATTTTTATTTAAAAAACTACAATGTTAACCTTAACCATGATGAAGAAATATTACCACTGATTGGTTCAAAAGAGGGTATTATGCATATTTCATTAACTTTCTTGGATGAGGGTGATAAAGTTCTAATTCCTAACCCAGGGTATCCAACTTATTTGTCGGTTTGTAAAATAGTTGGAGCCGAACCCATTTTTTATGATTTGGCAGAATCAAATTCATGGCTTCCAGATCTTAAAAAAATAAAAAAAATCAACTTATCTAAAGTTAAAATTATGTGGATTAATTATCCTAATATGCCAACTGGTGCTAATTGCTCTATTGATGACTTCAAAGATTTAATTGCCTTTTGTAAGAGTAAAAATATATTATTAGTTAATGATAATCCATACAGTTTTGTTTTGAATGAGAATCCAATCAGTTTGTTAATGGCGGAAAAGAGCGATAATTGTATCGAATTAAATTCTTTAAGTAAATCACATAACATGGCAGGTTGGAGGCTAGGAATGGTAGTTGGTAGCAAAAAAAATATTGATAATATTTTAAAAATAAAATCAAATATGGATTCAGGTATGTTTTATCCACTTCAGATAGGCGCAATTGATGCATTGAATCAAAATCAAGCTTGGTATAAAAACTTAAATCAAACATATTTAAAGAGAAAAAAAATAGTTATTGAGATTGCTAGCAAGTTGAGACTTACTTTTAACAGTGATGGAACTGGTTTGTTTTTGTGGTGTAAAATACCGGATAAGTTTAAATCCTCGGAAGAATTTATAGATAAATTGCTATATGAAAAAAATATTTTCATAACACCTGGTTCAATTTTTGGATCAAACGGAGAGGGTTATGTAAGAATTTCACTGTGCTGTGATGAAAAAAAACTTTTCGAAGCTTTAAAAAGATTATAGATGAATATTGGTATTGTAGGTTTAGGTTTAATGGGGGGCTCTTTCTCAAAAGATATGAAAGACTTAGATAAAAAATCTGTTATATATGGTCAGGATAAATCTAGTCAACATTTGAAATCTTCATTTGATCTAAATCTTATTGATTTTAAACTTGATGATAATAATATTTCTGAATTAGATTTAATATTGATCTCAGTTCCTGTGGATGAAACTATTAAGATTCTTCCTAAAATTTTAGATAAAGTAAGTAATAATACAATAGTTGTTGATGTTGGATCTACTAAATCAAAAATTTGTAAATCGATTGCTAATCATAAAAATAGAAGACAGTTTTTAGCAATGCATCCCATTTCTGGAACAGAGAATAGTGGTCCTAGCTCTGCAGTCGCTGGTTTATATAGAGGAATTACAAATATTTTGTGCGAAGTAGATAAAACAGATCCTATATTACTTAACAAAGTTTTGACTATACTAAATAATTTAAACATGAAGATTATTTATATGGATCCAGAATCACACGATGAGCATATTTCATATGTTTCCCATCTTTCTCACGTGACCTCTTTTATTTTAGCTAAAACAGTAATAGAAAAGGAAAGAAACGAAAAAAATATATTTGATTTGGCAGGTAGTGGATTTGAATCAACTGTTAGATTGGCTAAAAGTTCACCATTTATGTGGACACCCATATTTTTACAAAATAAATATAACTTAGTTGAGGCTTTAGACAAATACGTTAAAAATTTAAATGATTTAAAAACAAAAATTATAAATGATGATCAAGAATCAATAATAAGTGATTTGAACAACATAAACAGAGTAAAGAAAATCTTAGGAGGTATTAATAATAAAAATGAAAAATAATAAAAAACTTAGAACATGGCTGGATGATTTTAACTTAGCACATCCATTGGTTATAGCTGGTCCTTGTAGTGCTGAAACTGAGAAACAAGTATTGTCAATTGCCCATGAACTTAAGAATAGTGATGTGTCGATTTTCAGAGCTGGCATATGGAAGCCAAGAACTAGACCAGGGATGTTTGAAGGTGTTGGAGCAATTGGTTTAAAATGGCTTAAAAAAGTAAAACGAGAAACAGGATTACTTACCACAACCGAGGTTGCTAATGCAAATCACGTAAAACTTGCCATTGAAAATGATGTAGATGTTTTGTGGATAGGAGCTAGGTCAACAGTAAGCCCCTTTATTGTGCAAGAAATTGCTGATGCCCTTGAGAGAACGGATAAAATAGTCTTATTAAAAAATCCAGTAAATCCAGATTTATCACTTTGGTATGGTGGAATTGAGAGGTTATTTTCTTCAAATATTAAGAAAATTGGAGTTATTCATCGGGGTTTTTCCTCCTATGGTAAATCTAAATATCGAAATCATCCTGAATGGCAAATACCTATTGAGTTACAAAATAGATTCCCAGATTTACCATTAATTTGTGATCCATCACATATTTGTGGAAGAAGAGATCTAATTCACGATGTATCACAAAAAGCTTTGGATTTAAATTTTGATGGTCTTATGATTGAGTCACATATTGATCCTGATAACGCTTGGAGTGATGCTGCACAGCAAATTACACCCAACGAATTAATCAGATTAATGAAGGAATTAAAAATGAGAAAGCTTAGTGTAAACCAGGAGCATTATTTAAAAGAGTTAGAGAGACTTAGAACAAAAATCGACTCAGCAGATAATGGCATATTGGATATATTAGGAAAAAGAATGAAAATTTCTGATGATATTGGAAGATTAAAAAAGAAAGAGAATGTTGCTATACTGCAATCTAAACGATGGAATGAAATTCTTGGAAAAATGATTTTGGAGGGAAAAGATAGGGGGCTTAGTGAGGAGTTTGTTTTAAAAATTTTCAAAGCAATTCATCAAGAATCTATTAATCATCAAGAGAAAATTCTTAAAAACTGATGCGAGGGACTGTCTATAAATCTACCGGCAGCTGGTATAAAGTCAAGTTAGAAAATGGTGAATTTGTAGATTGTAAATTATATGGAAGATTTAGAACAGAGAACTTAAAATCGACAAACCCAGTTTGTGTTGGTGATCATGTCAAAGTTAATATAACTAAAAACCAGGTCCATCAGATTGAAGAAATTTGTGATAGAAATAACTATTTAATAAGAAAGTCTGTTAAACTTTCTAAGCAATATCACTTAATTGCCTCAAACATAGATGTATGTTTTTTAATTGTAACTATTAAAAACCCAGAAACATCCACTATGTTTATTGATCGTTTTTTAGCTTCCACATTTTCTTATAATATAGAAACCGTTTTGCTATTTAATAAAATTGACGAGATTGATTATAAGGATGATAAGAATCTAATACGATTGATGACTATTTACAAAAATGCAGGATATAAATGTTTAAGTATTTCAGGTAAAAAAAGTATAAATATTGATCATTTAAAAAAAGTTATGATTAATAAATCTTGTGTGTTTTCAGGGCACAGTGGTGTTGGTAAATCAACCTTAATTAATAAACTAGATTCAAAAATAAATATTAAAACCTCTCCGATCTCAGAATCTAATTTATCAGGTCAACATACAACTACTTTTTCCGAAATGTATGATCTTAATTTCAATGCTAGAATAATTGACACGCCTGGAATTAAAGGTTTTGGCCTCTATGATGTTAAACAAAATGAGCTTAGAGATTTTTTTAAAGAGTTCACTAAAGTCCAAAATTGCAAGTTTAACAATTGTTTGCATTTTGAAGAACCAGGTTGTCAAGTAAAAATAAAAGTTGATAATGGCACTATTTCAAAATCCAGATATCAGAATTATATAACATTATTAAATGAAATAAATAATAACTATAGGATATAAAATGAGAGCAGTTATCCAAAGAGTAAATTATGCAAAACTAAGAGTTGAAGGTTCAATATTCAGCAAGATAAGTAATGGTTTGGTTGTTCTTCTTGGTGTTACCCATGACGATGGTGTTGAAGATGTTAAATGGCTAGCAAAAAAAATTGCTAATCTTAGAATTTTTAACGATAAAGCCTTAATAATGAATAACTCTTTGATTGATGTGCAAGGTGAATTAATGATAATTAGTCAATTTACATTACATGCTCAAACTAAAAAAGGAAATAGACCCTCATACATTAATGCTGCTAAAGGTGAAATTGCCTTGAAAATATATAATTCATTTATATTGGAATTTGAAAATGAATATAAATTAAAACCAAAAACTGGTAAATTTGGAGCTGATATGAAAGTAGAGCTAGAAAATGATGGTCCAGTAACAATAGTAATTGATACTAAAAATAAATAATAAATATGGAATTAAATGATTTGCAAAAAAAAGTTGATGATTGGATAAAAAAATATGGTGTTAGATATTTTAATGAATTAACAAATATGGCGCAGCTTACTGAAGAAGTTGGAGAAGTAGCTAGGATAATTTCAAGAACTTATGGTGAACAATCAACCAAGCCTGGAGAAAAGTTAGATGATTTGGGAGAGGAGTTAGCTGATGTTTTATTTGTTTTAATTTGTTTAGCTAATCAAACGGGGGTTGATCTTGAAAAATCATTCAAATCAAGGATGGAAAAAAAAACAAAAAGGGATAATAACAGACACCATACCAACAAAAAATTAAAATGAGGAAAATTAGGGTTAGTGGATGTGATGTAAAATCATTTCAAAATCTTAATATAAGTGGTTCAAAAAGCGAATCAAATAGAGTATTGATTTTAAAATCTATTTTTAACAATATCTCAATAGAAAATTTATCATCATCAGATGATACCAAAATCTTAAAAAAAAGTTTAATTAGTAAAAATCCAATTATAAATGTTGGACATGCAGGAACATCAATGAGATTTCTAACTGCATACCTTGCAACCTTAGTAAACAAAAAATTTATTTTGAGTGGTTCAAAAAGAATGCATGAAAGACCTATTGCCGTATTAGTAGATGCTTTAAATTACTTGGGTTTTAAAATCAATTTTATAGAAGATGAGGGCTATCCTCCCTTGGAGATAATTGGTGCAAAAAACATAAAAAATAGTGTAAAATTAAACTCCAGTTTGAGTAGTCAATACATAAGTGCTCTAATGTTAATTGCACCAACTTTGAAGAATGGGTTAGTTATAGAGCTTGATGGTAAAATTACATCTAGACCATATATAGATCTTACTTTATCAATTCTTCAAAAACTAGGAATTGAGGCTAAAATCAAAGAAAATTTTATAATTGTAAAACCACAAAAAAAAATTAAAACATCAACATATAAGGTAGAGTCAGATTGGTCTTCAGTTTCTTATTTCTTTTCAATAGTTGCCTTAAGTAATGGTATTGAGTTGTCGTTTAAAAATTTCAGATCCGACAGCAATCAGGGTGATAGAAAAGTTTGTAAATATTATGAATTATTTGGTATAAAATCTAAATTTCAAAATCATAGTTTAGTTATTAGCAAACAAATTGATTTTAAGTATCCAAAACAAATTACAATTGATCTTAATGACAACCCTGATTTGGCTCAAACAATCATTGTTACTTCTTTTGGACTTAATATCCCAACCAAACTAACAGGTTTGTCAACACTAAAGATTAAGGAAACTGATAGGCTTGTTGCCATGCATAATGAGCTAACTATGTTAGGTGCTAAATGTGAAATTGATGATGATTCGATAGAAATTTTTAAAACTGAAAATAAATTAAAAGATAACCACACAATTAAAACTTATGATGATCACAGAATGGCATTATCATTTGCTCCATTATCGATTATCAAACCTTTAAATATCAGTAATCCAGATGTTGTAACAAAATCATTTCCTGAATTTTGGAATATCTTAAAAAAAATCAATTTTTCTATTGATTATTTGTAATTATTTTGGATTTTTCTTGACATCGCCCATTTCACAAATGTATATTTGCCTTTTTTAAATTATGAAACTATCAAACTTTAATTACGAATTACCAAAAGAATTATTAGCTGAATATCCATCTGATCAAAGGGATGAATCAAGATTAATGGTTTTACATAGAGATACTCAAAAAATTGAACATAAGTTATTTAAAGATGTAATTGAATACTTCAATGATGGAGATTCATTTATATTGAATGATACAAAAGTATTTCCTGCAAGATTAATGGGGAATAAGGAGAAAACAGGTGCAAATATTGAAGTATTCTTACTTAGGGAACTTAGTAGAGAGCAAAGACTTTGGGATGTTCTAGTAGATCCAGCAAGAAAAATTAGAATTGGCAATAAGCTATATTTTGGTGATGATGATAGTTTAGTTGCTGAGGTTATTGATAATACCACATCTAGGGGAAGGACTTTGCGTTTTCTTTATGATGGATCCTATGATGAATTTAGAGAAAAATTATTAGAATTAGGTCAAACACCTCTTCCCAAATATATAAAACGTTCCGAAGAGGAATTTGATAAAGATAGATACCAAACTATATATGCTAAAACTGAAGGAGCTGTTGCTGCTCCAACTGCAGGATTACATTTTTCTAAACATTTATTGAAGAGACTTCAGATTAAGGGTATAAACATAGGCGAACTTACGCTTCATGTTGGTTTGGGGACCTTTAACCCAGTCGAGGTCGAAGACTTATCCAAGCACAAGATGGATTCTGAGGAACTGTTTATTCATAATGAGGTTGTTGAAATGGTGAATAAAACTAAAGCAAACAAAAATAAAGTTTGTGCTGTTGGAACAACAGTCATGAGAGGATTGGAATCCTCTGTCTCTTCAATGGGTACTTTAAATCCGTATAAGGGTTGGACCCACAAGTTCATTTTTCCGCCATACAATTTTAGTATTGCAGATTCTCTAATTACAAATTTTCATATGCCAAAATCTACTCTATTGATGATGGTTTCTGCTTTTTGTGGTCACGATTTCATGATGGAGGCTTATCAAACAGCTATAAAAGATAAGTATAGGTTTTATTCCTATGGTGATGCTATGCTAATTTTATAAAATGACAATAAGTCTGACAGATATTAGATCTATTAGTAATGAAAATCTATGTTCCATACTAGAAGAAAATAATTTTCCCAGTTATAGATCAAAACAAATAAAAAATTGGTCTAGAAAAATCGATATTGTTGAATTTAATCAGATGTCGAATTTGCCAAAAAGATTGGTAAATTTTTTAAATGATAATTTTTGTTTAAATAAATCTGAGATTTTATCTAAACAAAGAAGTTCTGACGATACAATTAAATATGCCATCAAACTATATGATGGCAAGGTAGTGGAGTCTGTATTGATCCCTTCAAATGGTAGAGTTACTGCATGTGTTTCGAGTCAAGTAGGTTGTAGTTTAGACTGTAATTTTTGCGCAACATCACTTTTGAAAAATATGAGAAACTTACATTATTATGAAATCTTCGATCAAATCATGTTGCTCAATGATGAAGCAAAATGTTATTTAAATTCAACAATCACAAATATAGTTTTCATGGGCATGGGAGAACCACTATTAAACTACAAAAATGTTCTAAAGTCAATTGATTATATCACAAGTGACTTTGGGCTTGGAATTTCTTTTAAAAAAATCACGGTATCGACTAGCGGAATATCTAAAACAATTAAAAGAATGGCTGATGATGATGTGAAGTTCAACTTAGCTGTGTCTTTACATTCAGCAATCGAAGAAACTAGGAATATTGTTATGCCTTTCACAAAATCTTTTCCGTTAAAAAAATTGGTTGAAAGTCTTGATTATTGGTATAAAAAAACAAAAAGAAAAATAACTTTTGAATATTTAGTTTGGAAAGGTATAAATGACGATTTTAAACATATAGATTCTTTAATTGAAATTTGTAAGAGGGTTCCTTCTAAGGTAAATTTAATCGAATATAATTCTACTGATAATTCTGATTTTAAATCTGCAGATATTGAATGGATAAATAACTATATTAATGTTCTAAAGGAAAATAAAATTGCTGTGTCTTTAAGAAGATCAAGAGGAAAAGATATTCAAGCAGCATGTGGCCAGTTAGCCAATAAATATTAATTTGATAACCCATTAGTGAGTAGAGTTTACGAAATAAGAGAACCAATTGCATCAGAAATGGAAACTTTTGAAGAAAAGTTTTCTAAACTGATGTTGTCGGATGTTCCACTTTTGAATAGAATCACTCATTATATAATAAAGAGAAAAGGCAAGCAGATGAGGCCAATGCTAATTTTTCTATGTTCAAAGCTTGTAAATTCAGGAAAGGTCAATGAAAAAGTATATAGGGGCGCTGCTGTTATTGAGCTTATTCATACTGCTACACTAATCCATGATGATGTTGTTGATGAAAGTAATAAGAGACGAGGCTTTTTTTCTATTAATGCAATTTGGAAAAATAAAATAGCAGTATTAGTTGGAGACTTCCTATTATCTAAAGGAATGCTTTTATGCATAGATAATAAAGATTATGATATTCTAGACGTCATTTCTGAATCTGTCAAACAAATGAGTGAAGGTGAATTACTACAAATTGAAAAAACAAAAAAATTAGATATAGATGAGAAAACATATTTTGATATTATCAAAAAAAAGACAGCTTCTTTAATCAGCTCTTGTTGTAAAATTGCTGCAATTTCAGTTGATAGTAAACCGGATTATGTTAATAATATAGCTAGGTTAGGTTTAAATATCGGTATAGCATTTCAAATTAAAGATGATCTATTTGACTATGGAAAAAAACGTATTGGTAAACCAAGGGGAATCGATATAAAACAAAAAAAACTAACTCTACCTTTAATATATGCTATTAATAATGTTGAAAAGAAAGAAAAAAAATGGCTTCTTAGTTCTTTAAAAAAGAGTAAAAAAAATAAAGCTTTAATAAATCAAATTATTAGCTTAGTCAAAGAGAGTGGTGGACTTGAATATGCAATTGATGTAATGAATAAGTACCATAATCAAGCTTTAGATGATTTAGAATTATTTGATGACAGTCCATACAAGGATTCATTAAAAAAAATGATAAATTACGTTATCCAGAGGAACTATTAATATGATCTCAAAAAACACAATAGAAAAAGTTTTTGAAATATCACGTGTTGAGGAGGTAATTGGGGATTTCATACAGCTTAAAAAATCTGGATCAAATTATAAGGGTCTAAGCCCTTTCACAAATGAAAAGACACCGAGCTTCATGATTTCACCTGCAAAACAAATTTGGAAAGATTTTAGTAGCGGAAAAGGAGGTAATGTTGTTGCCTTTTTGATGGAGCATGAACAACTATCTTATCCACAAGCGATAAAGTTTCTAGCAAATAAATATAATATTGAAGTAGAGGAAACTGCAATTTCTACAGAACAAAAAGAAAAGCTAGATCAAAAAGAAAAATTGATGGTTATATGCGAATTCGCAAAAAAGTTTTTTAAAAAACAAATTAATGAAACGGACTTTGGAAAAAATATTGCTTTAAATTACCTAGGCGAGAGAGGATTTGATAATAAAATAATAGATCATTTTGATGTTGGTTGTTTAACTAGCAGCAGGGACTCATTCAAAAACTATGCAATTGAAAATGGTTACAACATTGATGATTTGATTTCTCTTGGTCTAGTTTCATCAAAAAATGAAAATGATATTTATAGTTCTAGAATAATTTTTCCAATCAGAACAATATCAGGAAGAACAGTCGGTTTCGGAGCTAGGATTCTAAAAAATTCAGTAAAATCAGCAAAATATATAAATAGTCCTGATTCAATAATTTATAATAAAAGTAAAATTTTATATGGACTGTATAATTCAAAAACAAATATCGTTAAAAATGATAATTGTTATATAGTCGAGGGTTACACAGATGTAATGAGATTTTTTCAAAAAGGGATTAATAATGTGGTTTCTTCGTCAGGCACTGCACTTACATCTGCACAGATTAATATTATACGAAGATTGACTAAAAATATAACCATGCTTTTTGATTCTGATAATGCTGGATTGAATGCTACTATAAGATCAATAGATATGATTCTCAGTGAAGGCATGAATGTAAGTATTTGTTTATTTGAGGAAGGTGAGGATCCTGATAGCTTTGCAAAAAATAAAACCACTGAGGAAATTCAAAAATATTTAAATGAAAACAGTATAGACTTTATTGATTTTAAAGCAAAAAAACTTAATGAATCAAAAAGAAATTCTGCTACAGAAAAAGCTAAAGTTGTAAACGATATAGTATCCTCAATATCAAAAATACCTGACAAAATTAAACAGGAGATATATATAAAACAATGTTCAAAAATGCTGGATATTACTGAGAATACATTATTCAATGCACTTGCTCAATTAAATCAAATTACGCAGGTCAGTAAAACTCAAGTTGCTCAAGATAGTTCAACTCCAATTAGGCAAGAAAGAACTGATCAAATTTTTAAGTTAGAAAAGAAAATTATTGAAATCCTAGTTTTGTATGGCAATCAAAAAGTCAGCTTTGATGAAATCAAAATGATAAAAGATGAAAACGGTGAAATAACTTATAAGCCAGATATGGTAAAGTCATATGTTCATGAAAAAATATTTCTAGACCTACATTCTGATGAGGTAGAATTTGCTAATGAAGAATTCAAAGTTTTATATAAAGAATTAATTCAAGAGTATCAAAAGAAGGAAAATTTCGATGCAAAGGTCTTTATAAATTCATTGCCAAAAAACCTATCAGAACTAGTTACTTCCCTTATAATTGAAGATGAAATTTACCAGCTACATGATTGGAGATCAAAAAATGTTATTGTCAAGGGAAAGGATAGATCAATTTCACAGTTAGTTACTGAAACCATTTTAACATTAAGGACACTTTTAATAAATAAAAAGGTTCAGGAATTGAGTAAGCTTACAAATGAAAATGATAAAAACTTTAATAAAGAAACTCTTGAAGAAATTGTAAATTATTACCAATTAAAATCACTGTTATCAAAAAAACTTAATAGAGTAATTTAGTTTCTTAATTTTTCAGGAATTTCGCAAACCGGAATTGGGTTCATTTTGTGACTGTTTTGTTTATTTAGTTTTTTCAAAATAGAAACTACCTCTTTTTGCCTAATTGATAAATCAGATGAATTATTTTTTTCTAATTCTTGCATGGCCCACTCAAGTTCATCATAGCTTGCACCAATTTGTTCCTCATCAGTCCTAGTGTCATCCCATAATCCATCTGTCGGTTTAGCAATTATTATTTCATTTATTATACCCATTTCTTTTGCAATGTTTCTTACTTCACTTTTCATTAAATCAGCTATTGGAGAAATATCAACACCTCCATCACCATATTTTGTATAAAAACCAACTCCAAAGTCTTCAACTTTATTGCCAGTTCCCACTACTAAATATTTATTAATTGAAGCATAGTAATACAAGGTAGCCATCCTCAATCTTGATCTTGTATTAGCTAGTGCAAGGGTATTTTGTGGGTTTTTTGAGTCCGAAATAGTTTTTTTTAACTCTGAAAAAGAGCTTGTTAGATTAATATTTCTGCTGTTGATATTTTTAAAATTAGATTTAAGCCATGAAATATGATTTTTTGATCTTTCAACTTCATTGATTGATTGAAAAATCGGCATTTC
>Ga0163111_10000782_pt1 | contig 19047 bp, 16 predicted proteins | sample CRUFie1St18metaG_FD_109645 | JGI IMG/M metagenome (GOLD analysis project Ga0163111, IMG submission 109645) | Marine microbial communities from the Costa Rica Dome - CRUD Field 142mm St18 metaG | ecosystem: Environmental > Aquatic > Marine > Oceanic > Photic zone | place: Costa Rica: the Eastern... | reverse complement strand
ATGTGGCGCCAGTCGGGTTGGTAGTTAAGCGCTTACGCTTGTCTCAGGATGGCCAGGTGAGTCTGTATGGGGACAACCCGGATGCAACGTCTAGCGTCTGCGATCGGCCAATAAGCCCCGAAAGTATATTGGGCCGAGTTCTTTTGCGAATCCGCAGTCCTTTATCCGTCGGTTTTGTCTGAGTAATTTCAAACACGGAATAGTTTGAAGACGAATATAATGAAGGCCCAAAAGGAGACCATTATGAAAATAATCACACGCTTGGCTTTAACCCTTGTAACAGTCATTTCCTCGCAGGCTGTATTTGCGGACGACTGTACTGTTGATGTTGAGGCGGGCGACGCCCTGAGCTTCAACACCACGAAAATTGAGATACCGGCTAGCTGCGCGAACGCAACCATAAACTTTAAGCACACTGGGAGATTGCCGGCAGCAGCGATGGGGCACAATTGGGTGCTGTCTAAAACTGCCGATCTGCAGCCGATCCAAAACGATGGCAACGTCGCCGGAGCCGCCGGCGGATATCTGAAAGCTGACGACCCGCGAGTCATTGCTGCTACAGCAATTATTGGTGGTGGTGAATCCACTAGCGTAACCTTTGCAACAGCCGGGCTAAACGCTGGAGAGGCTTACAGCTTCTTTTGTACTGTGATGAGTCACTCTGTAGTTATGAAAGGCACATTCGCTCTGAAGGGGTAACCGGCCTGAGGCCAATAACCTGCGCAACAACTCACGGGTAGTGCTGGGCAGGTCTGCCGCTTCGCGCAGCACCGGCCAGATCAGTGTGCGAATTGAATGCAGGATGGAATGGATCGATGAAAAGAACACAATGCGAGCCGGTGGCGATTAGGGTCGACGTACGATGGATCATGGCGCTCGCGCTGGTGTTTTGCAGCGCATTGTCCATGGCCGCCAGTGCCGGTGCTAACGAATCGCCTCAGCAGCAGGATACCAGGCGTTTTACTTATTCCTGGCAGTTCCACTCAGACAGTGAGTTAGCACCGCGTGGCGGTACCACCAGGGGTGCTGGGGTAACAAGAGCGCCGCAGCCGAATGCGGCGTGGCTAAGCCTTACCGAAGACGGTTTGAGTGCTTTCGAGCGCGACCGCCTGGCAATCTTGGCAATGGCTGGCGAGTATCAAGCGTCTTTCGATTTTATCGAAACCATTGGTTTTGAGGATGGCTACGTGCCCAAAGCGCCGTACCAGTCATGGGGCACTGAGTATATTTTCGTAGTTGAAGATCGCGGGTCATTCATAAGCCTTCAACACATCCTGGTCATGATCGTGCAAATGCCAGATGGCTCAATGTCGGAGCCCATGACGATGAAACACTGGCGCCAGGACTGGACCTTTGAAGACACCGAAATGAATGTCTTCGTTGGCAATAACACCTGGGAGCCGAAGTCCATTCCAGCGACCTCGGCTGCAGGTACATGGACTCAGGCGGTATATCAGGTAGACGATTCGCCGCGGTATGAGTCTTTCGGCAAGTGGGTGCATAAAGCAGGGACATCTTTTTGGCAGAGTGGTCAGACTCGGCGCCCGGTACCCCGGCGTGAAACCAGTGTACGAAAAGACTATGACTATTTGCTTGGTACTAACCGCCATACCATTACGCCAAGTGGTTGGACCCAAGAAGAAGACAACCTCAAGGTACAGCTGTTGGAGAATGCAACGCAAGGTGGCGATCCAGAGGTGGTGCTGGCGCGCGAGGCGGGTCTCAATAGGTATGAAAAGATCGTTGATTTCGACTTTTCCCCAGCTAAGGCTTATTGGGCCAACAGCCAACGGTTTTGGGATGCGATTAATGCTCGATGGCGACAAATACTCGGCGCCAACAAGGGCTATCGACTTGAGAAATATCAAGGTCAGTCATTTTTAATGAGTGTATTACTAGAGGGCGATCGTATATCTCGCGCCGAAGTGGCTGATGAGGAAATTGAGCAATTCGTTGACCAATTATTTCAGCGCTTTGTCAAAGTTGAAGGCCAGTAAAGCCCTCAGCACATTGCTCTGATTTATATCCCATGCCGAAGGGCTGCCGACGCTGGTATTAGCTGGCTAAAAACCGTTGCATATTAGCGACTGCCCGCGCCCCGATTTCGACTACAGACTCATCTGTCGTGCGTCGAATTACGCTAAAGCCGTCGAGCCGGGCGTCGACGAGCCATTGCATCAGCTCTTCATCCTGATTCCAGACAATACTATTCAGCGTATTGGCAAGGGTTACCCGAATAAAGTCTTCGTCTGTATCCGGATGTGGCACAACGTTGCATACCGCGTTTTTCTCGGCATCGTCTTTATAGGTCACCTCTGCATGAGCGATAAAGGCCGCACTGAATACCTGTTGGCAGAATCGTACTGTTTGTAAGGTGATGCGTTGATTTTGGAAAATGGCTTGCGCCGGGCGCTTTGCCAAACCGTCTGCAGAACAGTCGATGTATACGGTGTCTTCGGGTAATGCATATGTACCTTCGGTCAGCTCGAGGCCGTTTGCATGAATTCGCTCAACATGGCCCATACGAACAACGTTTTGGACTCGCTGTAGCTGGGTAAACTCCGCAGGTGTGACCGTTGCACAGCGGTACATTGATGGCCAGACCTCCGGATCCAAGCGCCACAGGATGTCGGCGGTATTGAGGCGTGCAAACATGTCCTCAGGTGTCGCAGACTCTGAGATTTCAGTCATCTGGCGTAAAAATGATTCCTGGCTTTTAAGCGCTAATTCACCGGGTTGGATGTTCGCCCGATTTAGAATCCAGCTGTCGCGAGGCCGCACCCAGTGAATCTTTTGCGGATCTACGTCATTGGCCAGCAGCCATAAAACCGCATCCATAGCGGTCTTGCCGCCGCCGATGATCGTATAGACACGGTTAGGACCCGCAACCTGTGGCAGGGCATTGATGGGGACGCAGAGGGCGCCCTCGTCAACCGCGTAATCTGGCTCCCGGGTAGCGGGCACATGCACCTGCATATAGCCGGCGTCGACGTACTGGTGAGCGGTGACGTCTATGGTTGCGCCAGTAACCAGAGATACTACTTCGCCCTGTGGACTAACCTCGCAGTTAGGAAAGTAGTGAACGCGGCCACTGGGTAAAAACTGTTCGCGCATGACGCGGTCATAGTAAGCGCAAACCTCACCTTTAGAGGCCAGTTCATAAAGGCCTTTGTTCCAGCCAACTTTGTCGATCAGGTCGTCGCCGAGTGCGCGCGAATTAACGCCGTAAAATGCGCTTGGTTGATGCAATCGAACAAACGGGTAAGCATCATTCCAATGACCGCCAGGGGCCGCGCGCCGATCCACAAGCGCGATGGTTTTGTCGCTCTCGTGCAAGATAACATCGGCGAAGGCCATACCCATGGCGCCAGCGCCACTGATCAAATAATCAACATGCAAGCTCATATGTCCTTCTATGTGGCGGTTTCGTAACTGGCAGTCTTGCTTAAATGAGAAATATTCGCAATACGGATGGCTCGATTAGCTTGGGCGGCGCCAGCGATTTTAGGGCGTTGATCATATGCCGGAGCTGATTGCTTGAGTGCTAGCATGTGGGCAGCGATTATTCTTAAACCACAGTCTGTGGGCATAATTGACAACGCACACCACCAACCCTAGTATAAGCTTCGTATAATAAGAATGTCCTCGGGGGGGAGTTATGACTTACGCAGAACACCGACGCATTATTGACGTCGACTCGCACGTGATAGAGTTGGATGACTTTTTGCACAATGCCGCTCGGGCTGAGCATATTGATCTAGTGCCGTCGATGTTCGAGCAGAAAGCTTTGCAGGTGACTCAAGCGGGTTTGGATCGGGGGCGCGAGTTGTTCGCTAAACGCCAAAGTGATCCTGCGGTTATGGCCAAATTTGAAGCTTCGTTGATGGACAACACCAAGAGTGTCTGGAATCGGCTTGGCGCTTTTGACGCTAAAGAGCGGTCGCATACGCTGGACTTGCTGGGCTTTGAGATGCAATGGGTATTGCCCACATATTCCTTCCATCAAATGATGCATGCGGCAATAGGCGATGCTTTAGCTGCATCTTCTATGACACTGAACAAAGCCATGGCTGACTTTTGTGCTAACGATGCACGGCTGCGGGCGGTAGGGTATTTGCCGCTAAACTTGGGGCCTGAGACGGCGCAGAAAATTATGCAGCAGGGGTTCGCTGACGGTTGCTATACGTTTATGGTGCCGACCAACGAACCGAATCCAGACAATCTATCGTTCACGCACCCGGACTTCGATCCGATCTGGGCAGGTTTTGCCGAGCGTCGCAGGCCTGTGGCTTTGCATGTCGCGGCCAATGGTAATTACAGTGCCGTTTCGCCGAGCTTTAAGAATAATGGTAAGGACCAAGCCGCGTTAGGCGGCGATGCGCCAGCGGGTGAGCTAAATCTGTTAAATATTGGCGCGAGCGCCGAGCTTTTTCTATCGGCGATGATTTTTGATGAAGTATTTGCTCGCCATCCTAATCTACGGGTGATCAGTATGGAGCATGCCGCTACGTGGTTGCCTTCATGGCTGCAGCAGTTGGATTTCACCGCTAACTTATTAAAACGCAAACGCACATTTGCCGAGGCGCCATCTGAGACAGCAAAGCGTCACCTCAAGGTGTCGCCATTCGCTGGTGAGCCGGTAGGCTGGATTATCGAGAATGTTGGCCCAGATATGCTGGTATTCGCTTCAGATTACCCCCACCCAGAGGGTACGGGTAACCCAATTGCGAAGTTTGAACGCACCATGGAGAACTGTGACCAAGCCACTATGGATAAGTTCTACCACGGCAATATGCTCGAGGTTATGAGCGTCGCCTAACGTTCGGTGTGGAGTGCTTGGCTGTGAGTGCAATAGTTTGCTTACAGCCCAAGCACCGCCTAAGCAATAACATTGCGTTGAATCTCATTAGAGCCTCCATAAATGGAGGAAGCGCGACCAAAATTCATATCGGATACCGCGCTGGGGCTTAGAATCTGGGTCTGTGCGTACTAAGGTAAAAATCCAATCGGCTTTGTGGGCATTAGTAGTCCAAATTTTTTGGCCATTGACTACATAGTCGTCGCCATCGCGTACCGCTGCGGTTTTGAGCGAGGCAAGATCGGAGCCACTGCCCGGTTCGGAATAGCCTTGGCACCACCAAACGCTGCCATCGCGAATTTTGAAGCTACCGTGGCCAATTCCCCATGGACGAGTTGTACTACGGCAATATGCTCGGGGTGCAGGGCGTCGTATACAGGTTTTAAGGTCGGTTGGATGTAATCCAAGTGTTAGGAGCGATCAGCCCAATAGCGACGGCTTGTTTAATATCGCCAAATGCTCATTGGCGTGCTACCGAGATGCGCATATTTTATAGATGTGGCGTCAACCGAAACCCTCGGTGGCCTGACCCTGCAAGGGCGTCCGCTCTTAGAGCTAAAGGGTCGATTCGGACCCGTTCACCAATGCTCTTCTAACGAATAGTGGGATATAATTGCGGATGATTATCATTCGCAATTATAATTGTTCGCTTGGAGCGTTGACGATGCCGTGTTTTGAAACTGAACAGGCTATCCGTTGGGGTAAGGCACCGGACAATCCGGAAATCCTCTATGGTTATTTGTCTCGATGCGAAAAATTTGCTGAAAATGCCAAACAGCCTGAAGCGGTTAGGCTTCTCGAGCGGGTAATTGAACTTTTAACCGATGTGATTTGTGATACCTGTGTGCCTCGGCAATGGCGCTGTCTATGCCTGGACAACTTATATCGACCGCTGGAATCTTTGCATCGTATGGCGGTTTCACAGGAAGACAGGCGCCGACTCAATAAAAAAATATACGAAATTAACGTGCTGACCAGATTCTTTCTGACTGGCTGAGATTACTAAAGGTAAGGACTAAATGGTTATGGGCAAGAAACGGATTGTCAAAGACAGCATGGGCACGATGGAGGTGGATGAGTCAGCACTCTATGGGGCTCAGACACAACGCGCCATTGATAACTTCCCAGTGAGTGGTCGTAAGATGCCGGAAGAGTTCATTCGAGGGCTACTGCTTATCAAAAAGAATGCAGCGTTGGCGAATGAAAAACTGGGTTGCCTAGATGGGTCGGTAGCCAATCCCATAAGGCTGGCTTGCGATGAGCTTCTGGGTGATGCTGCCCTAATGGACAACTTTCCGGTCGATGTTTTTCAAACGGGTTCCGGCACAAGCTCTAACATGAATGCGAACGAAGTGATCGCTAACATCGCAACGCGCATCGGCGGCAGCACTATCGATCCCAATGATCACGTTAATTTTGGGCAAAGTAGTAACGACGTTATTCCTACTGCGATCCATGTCAGTGCTAGGCTTGGGATTGAGCAAAGCCTCAAACCCGCGCTACTGCATCTTATTAATACCATCGAGGAAAAGGCGTCTACCGTTTCGGGATTTTGCAAAACCGGGCGTACGCACTTGATGGACGCTATGCCCGTGCGTATGGATCAAACGCTTCTGGGTTGGGCGAGTCAGCTACGGCATGGTATGAGCCTGTTAACTGCGGGGTCGGATTCTCTGCAGGGCCTCGCGTTAGGTGGTACCGCGGTAGGCACCGGTATTAATACTCATCCCGACTTTGCTACCACTTTTTCTGAGTTGTTGTCTTCAGAGCTTGGCATTGAGTTTAAGCGGGGTGAAAATTTTTTTGCTCTGATGGGTAGTCAGGATCCGACTGTTGCGCTTTCTGGCCAACTCAAAGCTTTGGCTGTCATGCTGTTAAAAATAGCTAATGATTTGCGGTGGATGAATTCAGGTCCGCTTGCGGGATTGGGTGAAATAACGCTCGAAGCTCTGCAGCCCGGATCATCTATCATGCCAGGAAAAGTGAATCCGGTGATTCCCGAGTCGGTAGCCATGGTCGCAGCTGAAGTCATAGGCAATGATGCAACGGTAACCATTGCCGGTCAGTCCGGAAATTTTGAACTCAATGTGATGTTGCCCGTGATAGCCGATAACGTGTTGTCGAGTATTTTACTTTTGAGCAATAGCGTGGTTTTGCTAGCGGATAAAGCTATCAGCAGCTTTCAAGTGAACGAGGCCCAATTGAACAATGCGCTGCATAAAAATCCGATATTAGTGACCGCATTAAATCCTGTGATCGGTTATTTAAAAGCCGCAGAAATTGCGAAGATTGCCTATCGGGAAAATCGCCCAATCATTGATGTAGCGGCGGAGAATACCGATATTGATTATGCGGAATTACAGTCTCTCTTGGACCCGCATAAACTTACTGAGGGAGGCCTGTAGGCGATGTCTGACGGTCAGGGCTGCATGAGTCGGCTAAGTTGCTGCTGATAAGGCGGTGCTTGTTCCTTGTTAGTTTTAATTGCTTGGTTGTGTGCGGGACTGGCCGTTGTATTGGCGTTTTGCTTATGGCGTGGAATGCTGCGTCTGCGGTTTGCTGCAGTTTGGGTAATTCTCTTGCTGTCTGCTTCGTTTCTGCTCTTCGGTTTGGCGTATCAGCTTGTCTTCGCGGCGGTCTACTTGTTTCTTGTCGTGCCCGCTTTGGCATGGGTTCTCGTTGCTTATGCAGGTAATTTCCCAGCGGCGGTATTGACACCGTTTAAGCGAACAGGCACCGATTGGGTACCCAAGAATGTTGCCCATCATCTAGCAAAGTTTCTTTGGGCAGTCGTATTTTCCGGCCTTACTTCAATCTTATCTGTCGTAGCAGTGTGTAACCTTTTACCGTTGAGTCCGGTTGACCGTATCGCCCTCATGGTCATCGCGGGACCATTGGTTTGGGGAACGGTATTAGCTTGGATGCTGATTCAGCATCCTGGCTTGAGACTGCGGATTTTCCTGGCTGTCATGGGATTGTCTGCTCTTGTGACTCTGATTCGTTGGACGTAACTATCAGATGATTAGTACGGATACCGTAAAACGGGCCATTGCGGGGCACTCTTGGTTAGGCCTTGTGTCGGGTGGGCTGATGTATCTGATCTGCCTAAGTGGATCGCTATTGGTTTTTTCCAGTGAGATCGAGCAATGGGAGCAGCCCGACGCTCCGATGATCAATCCAATTGATTTCAATGTAGCTGCGGCCGAAACGACCTTTAATTCGGTCCTGGGCAGAGGCTCAAATTTGACGCCGCATATGTACTTAGTGCCGCCCACGTCTGACTCTCCGCGCGCGCGTATAGCGTCAGAAAAGGAGAGTTGGTTCCTTTACCCTAATGGTGAATTAGGCCAGAAAGAGCGGGTGTTTTGGTCCTCTATGCTGCGTGAGCTGCACTACTTTTTGCACCTGCCAGAAAGCTGGGGCATGTTGCTCGTGAGTTCTTTAGGCGCGATTTTAGTTGGCCTTATTATCACGGGTCTCTTTGCGCACCCTGGGATTTTGCGCGATGCCTTCGCACTGCGGCTAAATAAATCTTTGCAACTGAAGGAAACCGACATCCACAATCGTTTGAGTGTTTGGGCTGCGCCTTTCCATTTGACCATTGCGGTAACCGGAGCATTTTTTGGCTTGGCGTTGCCTACTCTAGCCATTATTGCCGAGGCTGAATTCGCAGGCGATCAACAGGCTGTGATAGAAACCGTCTATGGTGTGGATCCACAGGTCGAATTAAACCAAGGCGCCATTGCAGTAAACGCGATCTTGCAGCAGATGCCCGTCTTGGCCGGCGATGGAGAAACTTTTTTGCTTACCGTGCATGAGGCTGAATCAGAAAAACGCTTTGTAGGAGTTTCTGTCCAGCACAAAGACAGCATGATTTATGCTGAAAATTACCTCTTTACCACGGCAGGATCTTTTATTCGAACGGACGGTTGGATCGACGGTGGAATTGGCAAAAAAGTGCTCTACAGCGTCTATCGCCTGCACTTCGGCAATTTTTCTGGGTATTGGGTCAAATTGGCTTATCTTGTTCTTGGGCTGTCACTCACCGTAGTTGCGGCGTCTGGTGTCAATGTTTGGTTGGCAAAGCGCCGCGTCGAAGATGGTCTATCTGACTTGTGGGCGGGAGTTGTTTGGGGGAGTCCATTGGCATTGACGATCTCTGCCGGTATGGGGTTTTGGGTGGATTTTGGTCTGGCTGCGGTTTTTTGGTTGGTGCTGTGCTCTTCTTGTTTCTTGGCTCTCTACTTGTGTGATTTAGTTCGCTTTAAATCGTTAGCGAGACGATTGAATGTGCTGGGGCTGGTTGGATTACTTGCGATACAGGTTGTGTTGTTTCAAGAAGATGCATTCCGTAGCGCGGCTTTAGTGATGAACCAAATCATTTTTTGCTTGCTAGTAGGCATTGTCTTGGTAGAAGCGTCCCATGTCAGACTATCCAAGCGAATGGCTTAGACAGCTTGCGCCCTAGGATCGCGCTTTAGCGGTAACTAGGCGCCTTACTTATAGCCCTTGTACGCACCAGCGCCGCTGAGCGCTATAAGTAAGCGCATGATTCGCTCGCTTGTCTTAAACCCTTTCGTTAAAGACCAAGCACTGCCTTAGCAATAACATTGCGCTGAATCTCATTAGAGCCCCCGTAAATAGAGGAAGCGCGACCAAAATTCATATCGGATACCGCGCTAACGGCATAGTCTGGCCCGGGCGCTGGCAGATTGCTTTCACCGCGAATCAGATCTGTGTCGAAAGGTAGGCTGTAGTTGCCGACCGCTTCAACCCGCAGGGACTCTAGGGTTTGTTGCACTTGGGTGCCGACGATTTTCAGCATGGATGCCTCGTCCCCGGGGGCGCCTGTTTTTTCCACACTGGCAATGACTCGCGCTTCCAAGGCCTTTAGAGCCTGCAGTTGTACTTCTGTATTTGCCAATTCCGCCATAAAGGCGTTGGAATCAGACAAGGTGCCGCCAAAGCCGTCTTGCTCCGCCTGGGTAATATCCGATAAGGCCTTTACCAGACGCTCAGAATGCGCGACGTTAGCAATCCCTGCTCGTTCGTTGGCGAGCAGAAACTTGGCGTAAGTCCAGCCCATATTCTCTTCGCCGATCAGGTTAGTCGCAGGTACACGAACATCAGAAAAGAACACCTGATTAAGGTGGTGCATGCCGTCGATGGATACTATCGGTTTGACCTCAACCCCCGGAGTCTTCATATCAATGAGCAAAAAGCTGATACCGCGCTGGGGCTTAGAATCTGGGTCTGTGCGTACTAAGGTAAAAATCCAATCGGCTTTGTGGGCATTAGTAGTCCAAATTTTTTGGCCATTAACTACATAGTCGTCGCCATCGCGTACCGCTGCGGTTTTGAGCGAGGCAAGATCGGAGCCACTGCCCGGTTCGGAATAACCTTGGCACCACCAAACGCTGCCATCGAGGATTTTCGGCAAGTGCTGGGCTTTTTGCTCTGAGTTACCGAAGGAGTAAAGCACGGGTCCCACCATGTCGATGCCAAATGGCATGATCATCGGCGCACCGGCCAGTGCTGTGGCGTTGGAATAAATTTGCTTTTGCCGCAGCGTCCACCCGGTACCGCCGTGTTCAACGGGCCAATCTGGTGCGATCCAACCTTGGTTATAGACGGCTTTATGCCACCGTTCGCCGTCTGCGCGGCTGATGCCAAAACCCAAAGAGGCAGCCTTGGTGAGATCTGGCGTCAAATTCTTTGCGATAAAGTCCTGCACGTCTGCGGAAAATTTAGCCAAGTCTGGAGTAGTCATGCGTCACTGCCTCAAAAGTAAAACGTTAAAGAATGATAACGGTATCGAAGAGCTAGCACGATATTTAGCTATCGCGGAGTGCGGAGGGTCAGCTTTGTTCCAATTTTTTGTCTGATATCGCCGGCGGCGCATGAATTTAGCGCGGCGGCAGGGCCATGGTCGAGGTCTGAAGGGAGTAACAAGCAAAAAGCCTCATCGCTGGGTGGTTTCCAGCCGGCGCTATGTGTACTACGAATGTTGTAGGCTGTACCCACGTGATTGCCAACGATCTGTTGCTCGGAGAGAGAACTATGAATGAAGCCGAACGTCATGGCCCGTTGCAGGACCTATTAGTAATCGACTGCACGCGTGCGCTCGCTGGTCCCTATGGGGCAGGTTTATTTGCCGACCTTGGGGCGCGCGTGATTAAGATTGAACCGCCAGCAGGAGATGGCTATCGAAATATCCCGCCGTTTTTGCCTGATCACGCACCAGCCTATGCCGACGAGGATGCAGGTTCCGACTATGGCGCGCCCTTCGCAGCAGTAAATCGCAATAAAGAAAGCGTTTGTTTAGATCTTAAGGATGCCGACGCCAAAGAGGCGTTTCTAAATTTATGTGAGCGTGCAGACATTGTTCTGGAAAATATGCGCGCGGGGGTTATGGACAAGCTCGGCTTATCCTACGAAACGATAAAGAGTCGCAATCCGCGCATTATTTACGCCTGTGTTCGCGGCTTTGGTGATCCTCGCACCGGCGAGAGCCCTTATGCGCATTGGCCCTCACTCGATGCTGCAGCCCAGAGTTTCGGTGGTCTTGTGCATGCTAATGACAACCTAGTTACGCCGGCCATCGCCGATGTTTTTCCCGGCACGCTGATGGCCTTTGGCGCCTTGGCGGCAGTGCATCATGCGCGCACAACTGGCGTGGGCCAGTTTCTCGATGTGGCCATGTACGATGCAATGCTGGGGTTTCAGAAAAGCGCTGTTGCGCAGTACAGTTTTACCGGCAAGCCGAATCCTGCCGGCTTGCAGCGCGCAATGACGCTGTATCCGTTTGATTTATTCCCAGCCAAGGATGGACGTATCTCGCTCGCTGTGGGCCAGCCGCATCATTGGGAGTTATTGTGCGCTGTGATGGAGCGAGCGGATATGATCGTGGATGAGCGCAGTGCAACCAATGCTGCGCGTTTGCAAAACGTTGATTGGGTTGAAGCACAGATTTGTGCATGGACTGCCCAATACACCCGAGCTGAGCTGATGGCAAAGCTCGACGGGCGTTTGCCTGCAGGGCCGGTGCAGAATATGGCCGATATTTTTGCCGACGAACATGTGCAGGCGCGTGAAATGCTCGAACGATGTCAGCCTGAGGGTGCTAATCCAAGTATTGAGCTGGCGGCGAACCCCATAAAGTTTACCGGCACGCCGACGAATCTATATCAAGCACCGCCGAAGCTTGGTGCCCATAACGATGCTATTGCAGCCGAGTTTGGTTTTGCCATTCCGAGGCCCGAGTAAAACCTCAGGCCTCGTTATGGTGTGAGCCAACCGCTTCTACACGTGGCTGGCCTGGCCCCCGTCTACTTCGATTGCTGTGCCGTTGATATAGGAGGCAGCCTCGGAACATAGAAAGACCACCAAGGCCGCAACTTCTTCAGAGGTGCCATAGCGGCCGACGGGTACGCTCTTGCCATTGTTGGCAAGCACTTGCTCGGTGGTTGAATTGCTCGCTTCAGCGATCTCGCCAGCAGCGCGCTCCCACATGGCAGTGTGAATCAGGCCAGGCAACACACTATTTATGAGTACGCCGTCGCGCCCATACTTTCTTGCTAGGGACTTGGACATGGAGATCATCGCAGCCTTGGTCGCACCGTAATCCACCAAGGCGGCATTAGGATACTTTCCAGCAGAGCTAGATATCATGACGACGCGCCCAGACTTCTTTTCGCGCATCCCTGGTAAAAATGCGCGGGTGCAGCGTACAGCGGACAATAGATTTAACTCATGTAAATCGCGCCAATCATCGTCGCTCATGTACAGAAAATTTCGTGACGGCGATGCGCCGACATTGTTAATGAGGATGTCCACGGGTCCAGAATCGAGGACGCGTTGAATGAAGTCCTCAGTAGACTTTTGATCGCCCATGTCAGCGGTGTGGCCAGTTACGTTGTTGTCGGTTGTCAGCGCCTCCACCGCGTCAGCATTGCGTGCGCAGAACTCAACTTGGGCGCCGTGTTCTGCAAGCATCTTTACGATCGCAGCACCAATACCTAAGCTCGCGCCGGTAACAACGGCCCGCTTACCACTCAAGTTCAAATCAATCACTAGTCTCTCCCTCCTATTAGTTCCCTAGGATCCTATTTATTTGCCAAAGATAAATGCAAGGGTTTTGTGCGGGGCTAGCTTTTGACGCCACGGCATGAACTGCTATTTTAGAGATTGCGAGAGCTAATCGAGACCATGTGAGGAGGTAAGGATGGAAGTTAACCCAACTAAGGCGGGGTTTTCGGCAACCAAGCTGGGGCAAATAGATCGCCATTTGAACGATAACTACATTCAGCCGAACAAAATATCAGGCTGTCAGGTCATGGTCGCTCGGCACGGCGTACCTGCTTACTTCCAGTCCTTTGGCGACATGGATCGCGAGCGCAGCAAGCCGGTGGCGGACGATACGATTTTTCGCATCTACTCTATGACGAAACCGATTACGTCGGTGGCATTAATGATGCTCTTTGAAGAGGGGCGCTTCCAGCTCAACGATCCCGTATATCGGTTTTTGCCTGCTTGGCGCGGGCAGCAGGTTTGGGTGCAGGGCGCGGGTGACGATATGCAAACTCGACCCCCGGCGGCGCCGATGACTATGCGGCATATACTGTCGCATACTGCGGGTCTTACTTATGGTGCATTGTTGCCAATTGATCCGCACCCGGTTGATGCGGTTTATCAACAGTTAGGTGTCCAGCGTGGTGATGGCGAAACGATCAGTAGTTTTGCAGACAAGCTGGCACAGGTGCCTCTGCGCTACGACCCCGGTACTAAATGGCTGTATTCGTTGGCCACGGATGTCTGTGGCTGCTTAGTTGAGGCGATCTCTGGGCAAAAATTTGAAGACTTTCTGCAGCAGCGGATCTTCGAGCCCTTGGGCATGCAAGACACCGCATTTTGGGTCCCGCCAGAGAAAGTCGAACGTTTTGCTGCTAACTATGAGCGTGCCGCTGATAAATCCCTGCGACTGATCGATGATCCTCTCGAGAGTAAATATCTGCATGCGCCAAGTTTTCCCTCAGGCGGTGGTGGCTTGGTCAGTACCACCGCTGATTACGCTAAATTTTGTGAGATGCTGCGTCTGCGGGGTACAGTCAATGGGGTGGAAATCATTGGCAGCCGTACGCTCGCGCTGATGACTAAGAACCATATCGCCGGTGGCGCGGATCTAAGTCAGGCCGCGATGGGTGCGTTCTCGGAAACCGCATATGAGGGCGTGGGCTTCGGTCTTGGTTTTGCATCAACCCTAGACGAGGTGGCATCGGGTACCGTGGGTGCTGGTGACTATTATTGGGGTGGTGCCGCGTCTACAATTTTCTGGGTTGACCCAGTAGAAGATCTATACGTGGTCTTTATGACCCAACTTATGCCCTCGGCAACCTTTAATTTCCGAGGTCAGTTGAAGAATATTATCTACGGAGCGATTAACGACTAGCCAACGCTGAAGTTGTCGGTTCAAGTGGCGGCGGAAACCAAGCGCAGTTAACAACCTCATCGTGGCCCTCGTACACCCGCAGTCCCAGCAAGTAGGGGCCCGCAGGAACCGGCAGCCAGTTGGTCGCAGCGGTGGGTCGTTCATAACTCAAAGTAATGGTTAGGCCGCCGTCTTCGTCATAGTTTAGGTCTGGTGTGCGGTCACTAATCGACCAGCGATCAATTGCGTTTTCCACCAGGTACATATCCGGGCCATATGCGGTAAGGGACCAGAACGCACTGCATGGTGGCCTGTTGTCGGCCGCAAAACGCAAAGTTAGCGGCTTTGTGCCGTCAATTCGGTTGCCCTGGGCATCGGCTTGGGCAGCATAAGATCGATTCTCTATGGCTTGATGCCCACCCAGTCCGAATTTGGCACCAATAGCGCGTTTTAAAATATCGTCCCCAGAGCCGGTGGCTGCGCGACCGGTGCTCCAACCATTACGTTTAACTGCGTCGGAGCCGTTACCTCGGAGTATCAGTTGCTCTCCTTCTGCGACTCCGGCTGCTAACTCTTCGGTGGTTACACTGCTAGGGTCGTCGACGATCGCTTGGGCTGCTGGCGATAATCTCGGATGCCAATGCGCAGGCGGATCTAAGTCGATGTAGCGCTTTAGTTCGGCGAAGTAGTCAGCGCCAGCTTGTGCGATGGTGGTGGCACGACCAGCACGTTCGGTGCGGGTGTGTGGATGTGACGCCGGCGCGGTTACTGTAATCCCATGCTGCAGCTCGCGGGCAGTTTTGATGTCGTCTGGGGATTCCACCAATACTCTTATGATGACCCAGGCTGTTGGCGTGCCGATGCTGACCAGTTCGCTATCGTCATTAGTTGGTGGGGTTGCAGGATCCATGGTAACGCGAACCTGCGTGCCTCGAACGCCGTGATGGCGGCGGCACACATAAGCTACATGGGTATAGGCGTCCGAGATCATGACGTTCCAATACCGATGCGGATGATCCATTGGTGGCACATCAATAAGCAAATCGCCGTGCCTCAGGTCATACCAGCCTGACGAGTATAGCGTGTCATTATTTGGCACCACGATTGCGCGGTCCTTGGGCGTGGCCAAGTCGTTGATATGATTTACTGCGCCGGTGTCGTTTTTCGAGCACAGTAATAACCGTGTACGGTGCACGGATACGAGGGGAAACCCCCAAATGTAGGCTTCGGCGGCAGGTGACAGGGCCGTGGGTTCAATGTCTGCAGTCATAACTCAGGAGCTGTTTGTCGAGAAAACCGTTGTCAAACGTTGTTGCGAATCTGCTGTCTGCAGTCAGATGCCATATATCTCTTTCAGGTGCGCCATAAAGCCCGCTTGATCAGCTGCCGCATCTGCGCGAATGGTCTGTACATGGGGGCGCTGTTCCATACGTTCGCAATAAGCGTCTAGTCCTGGAACACTGGCTAACGGGTCTTCCCCAAGAAAGCGTTTGCCAACGCTGCGCACGACCGGCAGGTTTAAAATTGCTGCCACATCTGCAAGGGTAAATTGGTCGCCATAGGCGAATGACTCAAAACTTGAGAGTCGTGCTAATGCCGTGGTCGCCTTAGTAATATTCGTGGCAAATTCCTGCAAGACTGCGGGGTTGGGTTCGGTGCCGCCCAGCAGGTTTGGAATCATGCGTCGAGCAGCGAGTTCAAAATAAAGTTCAATAAATTGCGCGAGTTCCTGCACCTTGGCTGCCGCAAAGGGTGATTGTGGCAATAATGACGGTGTTGGATAGGCGCGCTCGATGTAGTCAAGAATCGCTCGGGACTCACTGATATAGCCCTCAGGTGTTTCAATTGCAGGGACCTTACCCAGGGGGCTTTTGTCTAAATACTCAGGCTTATATTTCGGTCCTACCCCGGTATAAGACAGTACCTCCTCAAATTCGACGCCCTTCTCCAGCAGCGCAAGTTTCGGAACGTTGTAGTAGTTGCTGGCGGAAAACCCGTGCAATTTGATCATTCTAAAGTTTCCAGTTTTCAGTTGGTTAGCAGATTTTAGGGAGGGGCGGTCCAGTATGGCTGTGATCTTAAATACAAAGCCTATGGCTTAATCAATCGCGCCAATGCCCCCTGAAGTTGCCCCGTTTGCATATATGCCATCATGACATGATCTGCTGGGTATTCCATGGGCTATCCCTAAATTGATCTCTGCATTAGTCTTCAGTGCAATGATTATCTCATGGCAATTGAGGACTGATGTGATGCGGATACTGTTACTTCTGTTATTGGCTGTTAGTCAACCAGGGTTGGCGATGGAACTAGTCACTCCCAGCGGCAAGCTGCAAGGTGCGGCCTCACCGCGATCTTCTGACATCGCGGTATTCAAGGGTATTCCCTATGCAGTCGCTCCAACTGGTGCTCGCCGCTGGACCTATGCTGAGAGACATCCCGGCTGGCAGGGGGTACGTAATGCCACTCGATTTAGTCCAGCCTGTGCGCAACATCCCTATCCGGAAGGTTCGTTTTTTGCACGATCCTCGGAACCTGCCAGCGAGGATTGTTTGTATCTCAACGTTTGGTCATCAATGCCGGAGGGCGACGTGCTACCGGTAATGGTGTGGATTCATGGTGGAGCATTGACCCGCGGCTCTGGCTCCGCAGCTACGTATGATGGCACCGAACTGGCGAAGAAAGGCGTGGTACTGGTCACGATCAACTACCGCCTAGGTGTCTTCGGCTATATGGCGCATCCAGAATTGAGTGCAGAAGTGCGCTCGAATAGTTCTGGTAACTATGGCACGTCAGATCAGATACAGGCTCTGCGTTGGGTCAAAAACAATATCGCGGCATTTGGTGGTGATCCTAATAACGTCACTATTTTTGGCGAGTCTGCGGGTTCTTGGAGTGTCAATCACTTGGTCAGTTCGCCGGAGGCAGAAGGTCTCTTTCATCGAGCGATAGGCCAAAGTGGTGGTAATTTTCGCAAACTGCCGGAATTAAAGAGGGGTGAAAATTCTGCTGAGAGTCGCGGCGTTGCTTTGCAGCAGAAGCTGGGTCTAGGGTCTATTGCGGCCATGCGACAATTGGATGGTCATGAACTGCTGCAAGCGGACGATGGCCGTTCTTATAGAGCCATTGTCGACGGCAAGTTCATCCCTGAGCAGCTGTATCGAATGTTTGAGCGTGGCCAATTCAATCGGGTGCCGGTGATGCTGGGCTATAACGCCGAGGAAGGCACTACCCTAGGTGCGCTGCGAATGATGCCGAAAAGCGCGCAAGCTTATAAAGCCACTCTGCAGCAGCGTTTTGGCAGCGCCGCCGATGAGGTAGGGCGGCTGTACCCGAGCAACGATATTCGTAGGTCCATACTGGCCTTGTCCTCTGATGCGGGCTTTGGCTGGAATATGCATTACTGGGCGGCAAAATCTGTTCAACATGGTGCTGACGCCTTTATGTATTACTTTACCCATCAGCCATTGGGTGCTGAGCTGGGCGCATTCCATGCTGCAGAAATTGTCTATGCGTTTAACAACGTGAGCTATACACCGGCTTTCGGTTCCGGGCCAAACCCCCAGCTTGCAAAAGAAATCTCCGACTATTGGGTCAAGTTTGCGACCTACGGTAATCCAAACGGCAAAGCGCCAGGTGTCTGGCCTGGGTATACCTCAGAGGCCAAGGGCTATATGGAATTTGCAGCTCAAGGCGGCGCGCCGGGACAGGGTCTAATGCGCGACAGTTACCCAGTATTCGAACGTCTATACCAGCAAGAACGTTAGTGTTATTGAGCAGCACCGGTCAATGAGAGGTTGCACCTTTGAAGCGACAGTAGACGCCGACTGTGTCCTGAACTTTTTCTGCATAGTCCCTCAGCACGGCATATTCGTGAACGATTTCTGAAACCCAGGTTGTGGGTTGGCTATCCATAGCGCAGGCTAGGACAGCGGCTTCACTGAAGTCGAATACACACATTTCGCCGCCAGTGATGAATTGGCCTTTCTGAACCTGTGCAGCAATAGCGTTTAGGTCCGCCCGCAGTAAATGGGTTTGCTCCTCTCTGCAGTGCTGCCCTAGACCATCATGCAACTGATAGAAGCGACGTATCTTCAGGCGTGCGGCCCGGCTAACAAACCACGCTAGGGGTTTTGGTAAATAACCGAAGAAATCCCGCTCGATGTTTGCGAACCAGTCATCTTCTAACCAACGTGAAGCTAAAATCAGCCAATACAAATGGTGCTCGGTGAGGCGTACAAACGACACTCCGATCCCTTGTTGCTGAGTCGTAAGATGTCTGAAAAGAGCGCCGTCGGACTTATTGTCAAGGTAATGCAGAATTAGGTCAGAGTCTGCTATGACCCGGCCCTGATCCTCTAGCCAGGGTTTGCGTTTTGGTGACTTCGTCAACTCCATGTTTTCTCGCACGCTGAAATCCATGCCGAGATAAGTCAGCGCCATTTCGACCTTCATGCAAAATGGACTGGGGTTGCGCTGGCCGAAGGCCGGGGGGGAGGTATGAAGTATCATGGCGGCAAGTAGTTCTAACGAGGATTTTGTACTTCACAGCTATGATACCGTAACGACAAATTATGTGAACCGATTTGTTAAGTTGGGGTATGCCTTAGTTGGTTGTCGACCAAATAGGTGATGACCATGCACGTTCTTGAATCAGGTTCTGTTGATCCCAGCGCTGAGTTGGCTGTTCCAGGGCGCGCACGTACCAAAGGGTATTTTCGCTCCTCTTATAGTCGTTGTCTGTCCAGACAATACAGCTGTT
>Ga0163111_10000780_pt1 | contig 19055 bp, 18 predicted proteins | sample CRUFie1St18metaG_FD_109645 | JGI IMG/M metagenome (GOLD analysis project Ga0163111, IMG submission 109645) | Marine microbial communities from the Costa Rica Dome - CRUD Field 142mm St18 metaG | ecosystem: Environmental > Aquatic > Marine > Oceanic > Photic zone | place: Costa Rica: the Eastern... | reverse complement strand
TGATCTGTAGAAAAATAGGTGAGTATGTTTTGGCTCTTGGCCAGTATTTGTAACTTTGAAATGACCAGTCATACCCATCGTAAATTGAATAGGCATTTGTACCTGATTTCTTTCCATAGTAAGAACCATCTCTTTACCTCTAGATTCTGAAGTAATAGTAAATTCTTGATTATTAAAATACTCTTGGTCAATATCTTCGCACTTATGGATTGGATTCTTTTTGACTCCAATATAAGTCATACCTTCCGATACTTGATTGACGTAATCTGATGTGAATTTGAGTTCCGCTAACTCTGGCATAATAACTGATTTAGTAGTTATATAGAATGTTTGTCTGATGTTTCAGTTTGTACATTCCAACTCTCTTCCCAAAAAATGAATACGGGTTGTTCTTTATTCGAGTTCATAGGTCAATTCTGCTTCTGGATCGTTGATAACATTGACAATAGTAGGTTCAGGGGCTCCAGCTCTTGTTAAGATATGTACCAGGCGGCCAAACGCGCCTGCCCTGCATAATCCGTAAACTCCTTTGGAGACATCCTTAGAGTCCCTTAGAATTTGATTTACGTGGAAGTGCATGAATGATTCTTCATCCATATCTGAGTAATTTACTATTAGTGGTTTTTCAGAAATTATATTCGTCTTCATAGTCATCTAGATCTGTAATAGACCTAACTTTTTTATAGTTAAACTTTTGTTCACGTTGCTGCTGCTTTCTCTTTTTAAACTGCAGCTTTTTGCGACGGTCGGCATCGTCGTCATCTTGGGCCTTAAAAGGCTTGCTCGACTTTTTCATTAGAAAATTGGTTTGAAATTTAGTCTTGGGTTGTAGTTTGACACCAAACTGGTGGTGGGCTTGTTGGAGTTGGTCCTTCTGGAAAATAAGGATTAGGTGTGTATACTGGATATGTAACAGGTGTTGCAGTTTCTTCTTTTAGTAGAACTACAGCTTCCTCAGCAGTAATTTGCTTTTTATCTAATAACCTTTGTACGATACTTGCCCTTGTCATTTTTAAGTGTGTTTGTAATTTATACTCTAATTCTAACTAAAGTTTCTTTTTATAGTCAGATAACCATGCACATTTTTCATATTCTTCATAGAATTCAAAGTGGTCAATCATACTATCAATTTGATCTGGATCTGGAGTTGTTCCAGGTTCTATAAAAAAGATAGGAAATGCATCTGGAACATCTTCACCTTGAAAATGAAGAGTTAGTGCTACACAAATAGTTTCTATAGTTGCTTGTCCTGTTAAAATTTGAAACGAGTTCTCTATTGATTGTTGGTAATCTGTCATAATTACATTAGAGGTCCTGCACTACATGAATATTCAGCAGCTTTCATTCTTTGCTCTTCTATCCACACCATATAGGCATGCCATTTCTTAATTCTTTTTAAAATTCTTTTTATCATATTAATTATCTAATTGATAGTCAGCAGGTGGTAATTCATCTAATAGACTACCAGGAGCTTTAGGCTCGGTCTTAATATCTATATTCTCATCAAATAATTTATCATATTCAAATTCACCTTTAATAAATTCATTCAGTGCTTTACCTTGAGAATCTGCTGAATTAAAGTTAACCCATGTTGCTACGTCAACTGCTTCATAGACATAAGTTGCCCATTTAAAATTAATAGTCAGAGTTTTATCTACAAAGTTGTAAGTTGCTGAATTAATAGTTGAACTCGTGTAGTGTGATGTTGTGCTGGTTATCATAAATTATGTTTATAGTTATACTGGTTAGAATTCCATAGTTTCATTCCAGGATTGAACCATTAGGTCATAATATCTCTGTGAAGCCCACTTGTTACTAGGTCTAGGTGCATTGATTGGACTCTTGCCATTCATATATAACGCTTTGTAGAATGGTTGGCCTGATTGTTCTGTAGTTACACCAGCATTATGATAGATTGCATACTTATTCCATAAATCATGTGTACTAGTACCCCATGAAAAATCTAACTCTGGCACAATTTTAGTTTCATATCCTTCTAGCCATAAATTCCAAAGTACTGCCCACATATCAGCACACCATATTTGAAGTTCATGATAGTCATCACTTCTTAGTGTACTATTTTTATCAGTAATTTGTTTAAATAATTGTTCTGAATCTTTATAGACTTTAGCCCAAAATTCTGCAGTAATACCTGGTTTTAGAATATATTGAGCTCCGCCTGAATCTGCCTCTCTAGATCTAACTAGGTCTTTATCAATACCTACAATCTCACACATTTGTTCAAAGATGCCATGGCCTTTAGATTCAATATATTTAGCACCAATATAAGATACTGTATCTGATAGGTATACTATATCATCACTTAACATGTTTTCTAAATTATCAATAGATTTTGTCAGTGCTATATCACAATCATGATAGAATATATTTTGATTTTCTAAATGTGGAAATGCTTTCCAATGCTTTTCTAGAATATGAGGTCTAACTGATGAGATATAGTCAAACCCGCCTCTTGTATCTTCATAATATGTAAATATTACACCGAGCTTAGACCATTTATGTTCTATCTTTCTAAAATGAGGATCTATTCCGCTGTGGGTTACCGATACAATATGTACTGTCTCAAGATTAATTCCAACTCTTTGAAAAGACAATAACATTGCGTCTACTTGCCACGCATAATAAAATGTTGATGGTTGTGCACAAATATGTGTCATAAAGTATTTATCTTACTGTTATGAGAAGAACCCGCCCTTACTTTTCTTAACCTTAATACCAGTAGAAGTAAGAGTAGATTGTAATTGAGAGATAGCCCTAACGACATCTGCGTTATCGCTTTTGGCTTGACGTCTTTGGCCACCGCCGCCACCTGGAATAATAGATTTAACAGCTCCCATCAGTCCACTAGTTGCTTCACCTTGAGCTGCAACTCCTTCTTCTACACTACCTTTAAATTCTGATAGCATATCTGCTAAGTTTTGAAGTGCCTCTTCAAGTGATTCACCCATTTGTGCAAGTATATCACCAGGATCGCCACCTTCACCTAGAACTGCAAGTGCTTCGAACATTTTTCTAGATTCTACTAGTTTGTCCATGTCCATTTCATTGACAGCAGAAGTAATTCCTGGTAGAGAATCTTTAGTCTTAACCATTGCACTACCTATGGCTTTCCACATGTGGTTCTGTTGCGCGTAACCATTTGCTCTGTTACCTTCATCAACTGGACCAACGAATGCGTTAAAGAATGCTCTACCTTGCTCTCCATTAAAACTTGCAAGAGCTTGTGCAATTGGAGGAACAGCACGGCCTAGTTTTTCAAATGATTTACCAATAGAATCAATTAAAAATCTTCTATTGTTCATTAATTCAATATCACTACCACCTACTTGTTCATCTGTGAATACACTAACAATGTCTATTACTTTTCCTTTAAAGGCTTGAGTGTCCATACTACCAATAGCCTTTTGAATCTCTGTAACGGAAGTTGCTAAATTCTTATATGGTTTACCAACTTGATTTACAATGTCTACACCTTTTTCAAAATCATTACTTGAAAACCAGCCATTAGATCCTAAATCAGTTCCACCAACTTGTATAAATGTATCTACAAGTGCTTGGATTAACATTTTAGTGTTAGCACCGATTTTAGACTTTAATCCCTTGACATCCTTAATGGTCTCAAACCCTGTAGGTTTACCATCTTTATCGAATCCTGTTGGGAATTTAAGTTCTGCCATTGCCTGAACACCTTTAGCTAAGTTTAATAGTGGTTCACCAAATCCTTGTACAACTGCAACACCTTTTTCAATAGTGGATTTTCCACCCCACCATGAACCGTCGCTTGCATCTGGATTTTTACCGATTTGAGCAAATATACCGGATAGACCCTCAACGATCATTTTAGTGTTAGCTTGTACCTTTGGAATAGCTTTCTCTATATCAATTGGTTCAAAAGCAATTGGTTTACCCTCTTTATCATAAGCTGTTGGGAAGTTTAAGTTCGCCATCGCTTGGAAACCTTTTGCAATACCAGTTAGAGATTTACCCATACCCATAGTTGCAGAAATACCATCTGCGACTGGTGAGTTTTTACCACCACCGAATATAGATTCAAATAATGATTTTTGACCACCTGGATATTTTAAACCTATTTCACCGAATACAGTTGCTAATGTACCTGTAATCATTGCAGCATTTGTAGCAACTCTTTGTGGAGCATCTGAATCCATAGATTCAAATTCAATAGGATTACCTTCTTTATCAAATTTTACTGGGAACCTTAAGTTCGCCATTGCCTGCATACCTCTTGCGATACCAGTTAAGGCTTTACCCATACCCATTGTAGATGAAATACCTTGAGCAACTGCAGAACCACCTCCGCCACCGAAGATAGAACTAAATAGAGATTGTTGTCCACCAGGGAACATAGTACCTATCTTACCAAAAGTAGTAGCTAATGTAAATACAATGTTGTCAACGTTTTTACCTAAAGTCTCTAGGTTAGTTTCTTTAGCAATTTTTTGGAATTGTGCAATACCTTTACCTATCATAATCAGAGCACCACCAGCCATTATTAAAGCAGGTGCACCTGCATACATTGCCATTACATGGAATGGATTTAACATGAATGAAACTGCAATTGACTCTAACATGAGTTCTAAATTGGTTTTCATTCTACCACCACCGATACCCATAAAGCCTTTAGTTTTCACACCAGATGGACCTAAGATACCACCAGACTTAGTCATTTGTTTAAAGTCTAATTTCTTTAAGACCATCATTGCTGCACCAATTGCTAATAATGCAACACCAGCTACTATCATTGCTCCAGCGCCTGCGGCAATAAATGGAGCTGCAAGACCTGCAACACCCATTGCTACACCGAGACCTCCAACTAGAGCCATTGTCTGTCCGATTAGAGTCCAACCATCTTCACCTAATGCTTTACTCATTATCATAACACCAACTGATAGGATTATCAGAGCCACACCAACAAGTATCATTGCTCCGGCACCTTGTGCTATAATTACAGCTTGTGTACCTGCTAGATAGAATGCTGCACCGATTAGACCAATTAGAATTAGTGCTCCAAATGTTTTAACGGCTTCTTCACCTGATAAATTACCTACAGTTTTAGCTAGAATTAAGAGAGAAAGTCCTAAGACTACTATTGCTAGACCTGCCCATAATAGAGCTTTAGCACCTTTTTCAATAAATTTACCAAATATACCAACAATGAAGAATACTGCTCCAACCGCACCTACTATCATAGCAATATTTAAAAGCTGGTCCATTGGTGGTGAAATAATTTTAAATAGAGCTAGTGCTACCGCAAGACCTAAGATCGCCCCTGCCGCTAAAAGTAAACCTTTAGCACCGTCTTCAATTTTTTCACCAAATATACCGATAATACCAAATGCTATACCAATACCTAACACAATTGCTATCGCCGGTATTAGACCCTTAAATGCTAATGGTGCTAATAAGCCCACTATAGCTAATGTAGCAGTAACTGCTAATATACCTAATGCTGCATTTAATAATTGATCTGTTACTTGTTGTGTTTTTTCAGATACGAAAACACCTGCTAGTGCTAAGACTAAAAACATAATTGGCAGTATTATCGCTACTGCAAACATACCTTTTATTGCTGGTACAATAAACAATGATGTTAGAGCTAAAGATGCCATGAGTGCTAAGATACCTAAACCTACCTGTGGTAGATTATCTAGCTTCTCCATGGTTTCTTTAGTTAAAGACCTGGTACTAAGTGAAATAGCACCAGTAATAAGAAATAATGTTAAGGCTAATATCGGAGACATGACTGCCGCGATAATTAGAAGAGGTGTTGCTAAGGCCATATAGCCTGCAAACTTAAGTATTGAAAGTCCTACATCGCCTAACTTGGTTAGACCTCCGATGAGGGCTTCAGTTTTCTCGTTAATTTCTTTACCTGAACCTTCTAAATTATTAATTGCATCTACTACAAATTGTAAACCTAAACCTACTGTCTTAATTGAAGGCGCTACAATAGCAAGAGCAAGTGCCTCTTTAAGAGAACCTGCACCACCACTATATTTACCCTCGGCTATATCAGTAACCGTGGTAGTAAGTGTGTCTATTCTTTCATACATGTCGCCACCTAAGGCAACAGAAGCCGTATTTTCAGAAATAGTCTGTAACTCATCGGTTTGATTGCCTAATCTGTCGAAGGCACCCGATATTGACTTCATGAAATTATTTGGCATGAACTATATAGTAGTTTTTTTTAAGCATATAAGAACACCACTTACGTGGTGTTCCTATTACTATATTATATATCCCTAGAATTTCGGCATCTTAATTGACGGCGACTTGAGGGATGGAGCAGCGGGCATCTTAGGAGTTTTGTATTGACTTCTTGTAGCAGCCGATTGTTTCTCCTGTTGTTCTTGCTGATCCGCCTGTTGTTTATTCTTAGCCTTAATATACTCCGACAGATTCTTGACGTAATACCAATACTCGTAGTAGTATAGATCTTCAATCTCTGAAGGTTGCATCCTAAGATGAATACCCAGGTAGAACTTAGTCTTAAAGTAATTCTCCAGCGAGATCTGAAATAATGAAAAGACTCTTGATGCCACCTGGGAAGTCAAGAGGGGCTTTCGCGATCTCTCCATCGAAGGTAGTTTCTAAGTTGGTTTGTACACCAATCTTCATTCTTTCAGCTAATCTATAGACAACCATAAACTTTTTCTCGTCCCAGCCTTTATATTCCATTTCCATCGTGAAAATCTTTTGTAGATTTAAAGATCTCCAGTCAGACTGCATATAAGGTAATACTTGAATAAATGCTTTATCGAAATCTTGTTCTTTTTCTTGTCTGTCTTTAAGATATGCAGTAATTTCTTGCATAACACCGATTGTTGGCGGCTTCATTCTTATATTTCCAGCAGAACGAGTCTTAATTACATAAGTTCTCTCTTTTGTAGAGTAGTACTTTTCAATTTGCTCATCAATAACTGAAGGAACTAAGTTTTTCGTTGCTAATTCAATATCAACAGCCTTTTTAGTTTTTTCAGTTTTACCTTTCAACATTAATTTATTTTCAGGTTCTGGGAATGTAAGATCTCTAATAGAAAGTAATAGAACAATTCTATCTTCTTCTAAAATATCTTTGTATGAAAGCCTCTTATCGCCAGCAGAAAACTGAGCGCAAGATTCTACAATCGAGTTTAGTTTCTCTTCCATATCGATGTAATTGTTTTCATCCATAGTAGAGAAGTGTCTAATCTCTGCAGCTTTAGCAGATCTAATTTTAATAATTGAATCTGCAGGATAGAATTTACCTAATGAAGGTAAATCTTCTAAGTTTAAAACATGCCATCCTAATACCTCATCTGAAGGTCTAGCTATTTCTGGACCAAAATCATCCATATTAACTCTACCTAATCCTGATTTATCTACGGCTGCGGCCATAGCATTTGCTTTATCAGAACCGTCAGATTTATCTTTGGTGTTAGCTCTGTCTTTTGCTTCAAGAGCTTTGGCAGCTGCCTCTTCTCGCTCTTTATCCATTTTGTTTAATTCATCACTCATATTATTTGTCTTTTAGGTTTTTAAGTGTTTGTTTAATTATTGATTTCTGTTCTACGCTCCTTTTAGATAATTCATCTTGTATCAAATTTCTAATAAAGGCGCTGACAGAAATGGGGCGTTCTTCTTGTTCAAGCGCATCATTTAAAATAACACGATTGACTTCTCGAACTTCATTTTCAGTTAAAAGTACCTGAAGTTTTTTTGTTAGTTTATCGCTCATAATCTCTTATTATTAGGATATTATATTATGTTTTTTAAGGTTAAAAAAAGAAGGCGTATGAAACACCTTCTTTTTTGTTAATTTAATTCAATTATTAATTGAGTTCCTCATTCCAAACATCTGCTCTCCAGGTAACTTCTAATGTAGCTGCATCTGCAGTTTCATAGTTTAATTCACCTGTAAATCCAAGGCCGGATGTAATGAAACAATCATCAAGAGTTACTTTTCTGTAAATATCTCCTTCTCTGTTAAACTGTACGATAACAATTGTACCAACATAATCTCTCTTAAGACCCAATTCTCCAGTCTCAGGGTTGTATTGTTTTCTGTACCATTCTCTCATAGACTTGTAAATATAAGCCTGGTTTGAGTCGTTTAAGTTTAATGAGAAGTTAACAGTTACGTCAACAGCAGTTCCATCAGGCATTCCAGCGTAAGATCTTGTTGAGAACTTATACTTCTGCTCGACAGCTGCTACCTCTCTATGAAGTGTTTCCAAACCTGCGATTGAATTAATGTGCTGTAAGAATAACGCCTGTCCTGACACGCCATCCGGTGGTAAAATAGTTACCTCGAATAGGTTAGCCTGTACTGGTTCAAAGTTCTTACCCTTTCTGCTAGTTTGGTCTTCTGAATAATGTGGTAAAGCCATATCGTTTATTTTCTTTATTTAGTTTATATATTCTCGTTTTTTACGCAAAGTTTCCTGATGCAATTTCACCTGTGTTAAGTACAGTTACTCTCGATACTAGAATCTCTAATCCTTTAACTGGTTCAACGAACGTATCTAAGATACCCATGTTGTTATCAATAACTTCGGATGTGTTGTTAGTTGAGTCCATGATGTTTCTGTAATCGAATACACCACCGTCTTTCTTAACTGACTCCATGAAGTTATCTGCTAAAGTTTTAATTTCTAATCTAGTTTGAGCAGTGTTGAACTCAAATAGGTAGTTCTTAAGGATTTCTGCTAGTCCGTCTTCAATGAAGATTAATACTTCTCTTACGTGAGCTGAAGAAAGAGCTGACTGAATTCCTTGTTGTGCAGTCTTGTTTCCTTTGATTGTTAAACCTACGCCTCTTTCGAATACAATTGGATTGTAACCGAATGGCTCAAGTACGTCTCTATCATTCTTGTCGAACGCAAATTCTAATGACTGTACTCCAGTTCCACCAACAACACCTCTTCTTGGACCTGCGATGATTGACCATGGCAGAGCGTCAGAGAATTTGTCAATGTAGTTATTTGAAATATAAGCAGCTGGTGGAATCACCTTAGTTCTACCGTTTTCAATAACATTTAAACCTGGACCGTAGTAGAATGCATACGTTGCTCCTTCATTAATTGAAGGTAAAGTATATAAAGCACTTGGGTTTAAGTTTAAGTTACCACCAGTTGCGACATTGTTTACATCAAATGCGCCACTGAATTCATTTAAGAATGATGGGTTAGTAGATGCTTTGAATTCTTTCACCATTGGTGCGTTAAGAATTGCAGAAGCATTTTGTCTTTCTTTACATAGGAATGATAATTCTTCCTTGTTTAATAGACCGCCATCTTCTAATGAACCGAATGTATCAACAACATATCTGAATGTGATATTGTCTTTGTCTACTAATGCGTTACCTAAACCAGTACCTGGCTTGATTGCTGATAGTAAACCATCTAGTCCACCGATTTTCTTATCTGATTGTGATGCTCCATCAAGTGGGAACATTTTGTAAACGCCTGCAGCATCTTCGAATCTCTTGTATGCATATACTGGATTACTAGATACTGGTCTGTGTGTTTCAAATGTGTAGATAGTAGTTATACCAACAACTGACTTAACAATCTTCTTGATTCTAGATAATTTACCACCGTCACCTGGTACATACATACCGACTTTGATAACTACGTCTCCGTTAGCATCTTTTGTAAATGTATCTGTTACTACGTTATCTTTGTAGAATTTGAATTGTCCAGCACCTTGATCTTCGAATGTCCATCCTGATTCAAATGCAACCGCTCTAGCGTTTAATTCAATATTGTTTACTGAGAATGAATCACTTACTGCTGATTTCTTTCCTAAGAAAGGTGTGTTTGCAGGAAGTACTCCTCCGTTAGTTACTAGTGTTGAAGCGAATCCTAAGTTTCCACCGTTTACTGATACTAAGTAAGAACCACCACCAAAGACTGAATCTTGGTATGTATCGTTAATAATACCGATTCCGATGAATTCACCTGAATTTTCTGATTCTAAGAAAGTATTAGGACCGTTTGCACCTGCAGCTAATAATGTATCTCCAACTGCGTCAGGAGCTGTTTCGAATACTAAGTTTCCGTTATCGTCAATTCTGTATTGAACATCAGAAGTCCATGTTGCACCTGCAGTAGCGTCTGAATACTCTTCATAAACTCCAATTTGTTGGCTGATGTCTCCATCTGCAGTGATTAATACTGCATCTGCGATAGATCCATGAACTGCAACTGATGTAATTCTTACATATTCGTCAGCTTGTGCTGCTTTTAAGAATTTACCAGCAACAATTGGGTTTGGTAAGTTAGCTAATGTTTGGTCATCAAATGTAGCACCACCTTGTAGGTTTGTAGCCTGAATAACCATTGTTGAACCATCAACCTGTACTTTTCCACCGAATGGAGTAAAGTCTGCAACCAATGGAGTTACAAGTTGTTCTACTCTGTGAGAAAGAACTTCGTAATCTTGGTATACGTTGAATCCATTACCTACTAGGTCGATTTGTGGAAGTGCATCTTCTTGGATAGCACAGAATAAACCTGTTCTTCTTGCTTCTAAGTTGATTAAAGTTTCAATGTATAATAATCTACCTTCGTTATCCATAAATTCTGGAATTAATGAACCAGAGTATTGTGCTAATAATGTCACTTCTCTTAATCCAACGAATTTAGCTAATTGATCTTTTGTTAAACCTTTAGAAGTAAAGAACTCTCCGTAAGTTGGATCGTTGTTTAATGCTTGTGAGTCAAATTTACCTTTGAATACAAATACATCTACCATGTAGTCTGATACGTACTCATCAGCTTCAATTCCTTCTGGAATGTTTGCTTCACCATACCATTCTCTTGCAGTAACTTCAAAACCTTTAACATCTCCAGCTTGTCTAATGATAACTGAGATAGGATCTTGTTTGATATTTACAAATGAAATTCCGTGGTTTGTGTCTTGATCCGCAGCAGATAGTAATTTCTCATCGTTTGGTACCCAGAACTTGTCTGTATCAAATACATCACTGTAGTTCTTTAATACCTGGTTTGAACCATTTACTGGTACTGATGAAAGTCCTTCGATACCAGCATTTGTAACTGGTGAGAAGATTGCAACTTTATCTTGCGTACTTGCAGTAGTAAGGTTTAACGCTAGGATAGGACCTCTAGATAAACATTCTAATGCTGATCTGTGGAAAAACATGTTTTTCTTTTCTAACGACTTGTCAATTCCACCGAATACTTGTGTAAATTGTTCTACATCTTCTATTAATACTGGAGTATTGTAAGGACCTTTTTTAGATCTTCCTACTACTAGTCTAATAGTCTCCGCAGGGATGTTTACGGTTTGTGACTTGTCAAACTCTAGACGATATACGCCTGAGCTTTTGAACTGTAATAAATTGGGACTTAATGCCATAGTTGTTCGTTTTTATTTTTTAATTCTTTTATTATATATCCCTATGCTTTCGTAAATTTATTTCAATAGGTCATAAATATCATATTGTAAATCTCCAGCTTGGTCATTATCTTTAAATAGTATCTTTTCCATCTCATCATGAAGGTCTGGATCTATGAAATCCAGAAGCTCTTCTACAAAATCTGCATAGTCTGTTGTATTAAAAAATTCGGTAGCAGTAATACATGTCATAATCACATCGTCGTGTCCCATTTGAGCTCCATAACTTCCATTAGGTAGTGTTCCAAATAGAGACGCCTCTGTTACTGTTACTTCATCTGTTAAATCTAATCTATTTATCTTATATAATTTAGCAAAATTCTGACAGAAGATAGCTTTATTGTCAGATTTTAGTTTAATTCCTGGTTTAATAGTCCTTGCATCATGTCGATGTTTAAATTTAACTATCATTTCATCATCAAAATCATTTCTCTGTGGAAAGATACTTCTTAGATATTGGAATAACACTGTACCATAAGTATTATACTCCACAATCATCTTTACGTTCTCTGAGTAGAATATATCAACCGATAAAGTATAAAGTACCTTTGCAAAATCTTCAATTACATGTTCATTCGATCTAAATCTAGCTACTTGTGTAAATTTAAAGAAATCATACATCGCACCAGCATTTAATACGTTTTTGATTTCATCAACATTCATAGGATCTACCTTAAAGATATTAATTACAGATGAGTCACCACCATTACCTTCAGCAATATCTACTGAGAATACCCAAAAGTTTTCTGGGTCTTTACATGTATCAATATCAAAAGCTGGGTCCCATTCTAAGAAACCTTTTGTATCAATAGAGATATAGTCAAATTGATCGAACTCATGGTGAACATAAGGTTTCATTCTCTTTCTCATCTTCTTCATATCGACCGGGTCTAATAGTAAGTTAGATGAACTGACGAATTCATTTCCATATTGTTTATTAAATGCTTCAATTGAACCTAAGTTCGCTAATTCTCTCTCATACCATTCTTCATCTCTGTCTGGATGTTGCCACCAGTCAATTCTTGTCGCTAGATATTCATTGTCACCTCTATCTGCGGCAGCATAGATTTGATAAAATTTATTAAATCCATTTGGCGTAGATGTAATTGTAATTCTTGAGACTTTCGACGAGGATAGTGTAGGATATACATTCTCGTAGAAAGAATCTGCGATTGATGGATGAATATGCGCAAACTCATCCAGATATAAGTTATGAATTGTAAAACCAATACCAGATTTTGCTGTGGTTGACTGTCCTATTAGTCGACAACCATTATCACATCTTACATTCATGACATCGTATTTAATAATACCAGGCTTCATAAAGAATGGAAGATTTTCAATAACTGTTTTAGCTTTATCAATAATTTCTTTTGTTGAGTCAGATTTGTTGGCAAGTAACAGAGTATTCTTGTCCATATTAAAAGTTAAATACCAAGCATTGAAAATAGATGCTGTTACTGTTTTACCCATCTGACGAGATGCTAATACGATATTAAATCTTTCATTTTGAAAGTTTCTTAACATATCTACCTGATAATCTCTCAGTTTTACCTGTTGAATACCTTCATCTGTCATTACCACAGCATATTTCTCTGCAAAATAGACAATATCGTTGGCACATCTAGCTAACTCAGCTATTTCCTCATCAGTATATTCAAATACTATATTACCTTTCTTTAGAAATTGTCTACCCTCGTAGAATGGCAACTTAATCTTAGGACGATAACCCTGGTCCATAGCAACCAACAAGTCGTTGATTTGCCTGGTAGACCAGACAATTCTCTCCGAGGCTGCCTGTGGCCCTTCCTCTTTGGGAATCCATTTATTATCTCCTATTCCGTCTGACATTTATTCTTCTGTTGGTTCTACGTCTTCAATATCCTCTTCTTGAGAAGCACCATGAATACCTGCTTGAATTGCAGCCATTAAGTCTTTTGTACCTCTTTGGATATTTTTATTACCAGCGTCTCCACCGGCACCTTCGATTGCAGATTGATTTGCTCTTTGTTGATATATCTCAATATCTCTAGCAATTCTTTTCGTGCCTTCTTCTGCAGCCATTAAATACATGGTCTGAGATTTAATAATATCTAACATTGACTTCTGTAGAGTTGCAAGAACTTCAAACATTCTTGGTGCTAATTCACCAGAGTCAATTGTTTCTAATAGAGTGGTTAGAGCTTTTTCACCTGCTTGTAATTGATAAATCAGAGAAGACATTGTCATCTCATCCATTTTCTTTTTAGCCTGAATATATTCGTCTTTTTCAATAATATCTGCATCCAGATAGAATTTCATCAAAGAAGTAATAGTCTTCTGTGCTTTCTTAGTTGCACCAGCCTTTAGTTCTGTATAATTTACTATCGGTGCTAAATCTGTAGGTCTAGCTTGGATAGGTAAATCTTTTGGATCGCTTTCCACATCCATAACTCCATCTCCAATCAGATCATCTAACTCTTGTCTTATTTGATCTGCTTGTTCGGATATTGTCTTTTTCTTTTCACTCATAATATGATATTATATTCTATATATCTAGCAAAATCCACTAGATCTGAATATCTATAATTATCTGCTTTGATTATACCTTCTTAATTGGATTGATGGAATTGCGTTATCAATAATCTCAGCTAGCTGGTTATCTCTGACAACATATTGCTGTAAGATATTTCTATGTTGACCTTGACCGATAACTTTCTTGAATAATCTAATATTAGTCTGCTTCATTTGACCTGGCATTAGAGAATATTGTTTATCTGTTACCCAACCAGTTGCAGTAATCGCCTTTTTGTCATTCATTACTTCTATTAAAGATTGTTCAATTGGCATATTAGGCGTTCTATTACCAGCTGAATTTAATTTGTAAACATAAGATGCTACTTGACCAAATGAGTTGTTTAAGTTAAATACTAATCCATACCATTGACCCATCACAGGATTAACTCCAAAATCAAACTGGTATGTTTGGTCATTTATATAAGCTTTTATATTAGTTGTGTTAAGTGCTAACTTAAGACCTTTATTACCCAATTGTCCATCAAATAAAACTTGTTCTCCAGCATTAGAAGTCATATTAGGCTGGAACCAAGTTGTAAATGCTAAATTTTTATCTGCAGCTAGAGTAGAAACTTTTTTGTAAACTAGAGCTTCAATACCCTGGTCTTTAATTGAAGATAGGTCGTAATGGTTTTTAGAAACGATAGTCCACTTATTTCTAAGTTCCATATCTGAAATAGTTAGACTATTATGAATTCTATCTCTAATTCCATCTGCTACTGGACTAAATACAGTTTGATATTGTTCTGGTTTACTAGTCTGTGCATATTCTGCTTGTAACTCTTCTCCGAATACTTCTTCTAGGCCAACTGTTAAGTCGTCCATTTCTGTTTGAATTGCCTGTCCTGTTGCATCGTCTCCAACTAGTGTAGAAGTTCTCTCTTCGTACTTTCTTAACATGACTCTCCAATAAGTCATTTCCATATTGAATTCATCTGCAAAAGAAACCGAAGCAACTTCATACATTCTATTCATTAGAGGGAAATATAAGTAATCTCTTGCTCTTGGTGGAATACCTGCTCCAAATGCAGCTTCCATCTGACCTTTTGTAATATGAATTTCAAAGTCTTCCCAACCCATGCCAAATATATCAAAATTGAAAGTTTGTTCTGGCATTGCATTGTCAGGAACCATAATCTTAACTGTTCCCTGCTGTTTTACATTATATAGTGAGTATTCCATAAGGACAACATCTTTCGATCTTTTGTCTGGTTCTACTCTAAAATATTTAGTTTCATGTCCCCACATATTTGCTGCTAGATCTGTAATCTCTTTATAGATAGCAGTTGGTTTACTTAAATTATATGGGTTGTAAATAGGATCTGTGCAATCTACTACAATATTAGTACATCCATCTAAATATGGGTCTGTACAATCATTACAAATTTGTGGACAAGATTGAATTGTTCCTGCTTGAGTCTCTAATTCAAAAGTTACACTAAATAAACTAATTGTATGTAAATCTGAAAGAGCTGTAACTTCTGCCCTAATATCAATCCAGAGTGGCTTTGTAGGGTCGAAAGTATGTCCTAATAAATCTTCTGGAGTATTATTAATGTTAAGAGGACTAAATTCTGACATTTGTCCACCATCACTTACAGTACCTTCTTGAGAATATCTCCACTCATAAGAAAATCTATTGTTAGCATCTGGCACTTTATAGAATTCTGCTGCCGATGCAGAGAATGTAGCTGGTTGTGTAATCGTAAACCCATTGCCTACTGGAACTGTAGCAACTTCTAGAACATTAGAACCTACTAGAATTCTATCACCAACCTGTAAATCTAGGTTAACTCCAGTACCTATTATGTCGGTATTTCCTTCAGTTATCTGTAAAGTACCGACAGTATTTACTGAGCTAACGCCCGCTAAAACATTCCAAGATAAAACCCTTAGTGTATCTAAATACGGTTCTTGAAGTTTAGCGAAAATTTGATCGCCTATTTGATTTGCAGTAAAATTAGTTACCATTTAATGTAAAGACTGTTTTAGTCTATTTTTTATTATATATCTGAATCTTTATCGGTGATTAAAAGCATTTCAGGATTATCAGCTTCATATCCCTCTAATCTAGAAATAAATGCGTTTGTTACACCGAAAACCTCAGCATTATTGTTTTCTGATAGATATAAATCTAATTGACTTAGAAAATCTTTAACTTTAATTAGTTTAAAGTGTTGATTTAATTCAAGCAATCCAGCTTTATGTAAGACTCTATTGACTAATCCAACTTCATTAGGATGGAACATATCGAAAGTTCTAATGAAACCTCTAAGAACTTTTACATCATATTTAATAGTTTTTGCCTGGTCTACTTTAATAATTCTATTGTAACTAGAATTTGTATTTAGATTAACTCTGATATACTTTAAATTTGGCATTGTTTCGAATATCTGCCAAATAAAATAAACTGAAGTAGCCTCTTTGTGAATAGTAGTATCACTTACAGCATGGAACCTATTAATATCACTCTTAAAGTAGGTGGAAAGATAATCTCTCATTCTAGTGATCGAAACCACTCTACTTGTTTCAGAATTTATTTGACTAGTATAACCTCTTAAAATAATACCCCAAAGTTTTAAGTCGATGGAGTTATACTTATATAGAGTAACGTCAATTATCTCTGAAAATGTATCATTTATTGTAGACATCTATTTGCTCTTCAATTTTTTTAAGGTCAGCGTATAATTGATCTTTAACAAATAGTTTTAATTCATCAAACTCACGATTACCTATTTCGTTTTTATTCATATAAAGCTCTATTGCTCTATCGCTTGGATTATATTTATCCGCCACATTTTTCTTAGCCTTCTTAGTTTTTGTATAAAACCATCTAGGAACCGATTTGAATCTTGAAGCAACCATGGACCAACTATCGACTACATTACCACCATTAATACCATTGATATTAAACATCTGAGCATTAGAAGGATATTTAATAGACATAAATCTATTAATCATGAAGTGATGTCTCTTCTTGTTGTGTTGTTTTATTTTCTTATAGTGTGCTGGCTTCGTGAACATTATCTTCACAAAGTCGAACAGCTTAGTTTCGTCTAGCATATTAATTATACGTTAATAAGTTGAAAAGTTTACTTACACCACTCTTGAAAAGCCATTTGATATGCCTCTTCAATACCGTAACCTTCGTCTATGAATTTATATGCCCATCTCTGTACTTCCTCCTTCAATCCATAAGCATTGGCTTCTGCTAAAATTTCTTCAACTAATAAATGCTCGTTTAGTGTCATTAGAATAGTTTTTTAGTTGGGTCTTTCTTAGTAGACTTCTTAGTCTTTTTACCTACAAGTTTCATTGGAGGCTCTTTCTCTTCTGGAATATCCATACCTACAAATGGGTCTGGGGCAAAATTGTTTTTCTTTGCACCTTCTAACCAATCAGTATCTTTTAGGATTTTATCCATTTCAAATAGACCTTCTTTATTCTCTAATGCACCTTCCCAATCTTTTTCAATAGCATCATAGATAGCTTTTTGAATTGGATCTGGAATAGTCTTATTATGTAAAAGCATTAGACCAATATTCTTAGTAAGATTAGTCTTAATTAGAGTTAGAGAACTATGGCCGACAACTCTGTAGATAATATCGGATAGTTTGTCTTTAGCTTCTGATGAGAATAAGTAGTCAATCTTAAAGTCTTTATACTCTTTAATAAATTGATTGTAGATAGACTCTGCAGTTTTATCTGTGATAGAATAGTTTCTAAGTTTACCATTCTTCATTTCTTTCTGCCATGTAATTACAGATGGGATATTATCTGATTTATCACCGACAAGTATTTTCTTGAAGATAAATTCATCACAGTCAATTTCTGTAATACCAATCTTGTTAGCTTTTACCCAAGACATAATATCTCTTTGATATGCATCTCTCATCATGTGTTGTCCACCCATATTGAATAACATATCATCCTCTGTCATGTCTTTAGAGGCCGACTCTGCCATATCATCTTCAAAGCCTTTATATCCATAAAGAGATTTCTTGGTGTTGTAATACCATACCGTATGCGCGTCATTCGTAGTAGAATAGTTGACTAACTGAATAAGGTCTCTGTCACCTGTCCATACAATACAAGATTTACCTCTGGCATTCAACATTGTTGACCAACCAAAGATAACATCATCTGCTTCTGCGCCTTGGATTTGATGTACAGTTACACCTTTCTTAGCAACAATTTGCTGGAATGCTTCATAGACTTCATAGACTGCAGTCCAATCTACGGTTTTGTTTTGTTTTCTTGTACCTTTATACTGTGCATCTGGGTAAAGATCTTTTCTCCATGATTTAGAGTCTACTGTCAAAACTACATCATCGACAAACATCTTAAGCTTACGCATTTCAGATGCAAAGTCAATTGCTAGTTTTCTCATAAACTGAGACTTCTGTTTATCATCACCGAGTAGAAGTGCACCGCCTTTAGGCTTTGGCAAGACGAATAACCTACTGAATACGAAGTAGTTTCCGTCGATTAATAGTGTGTGTTTTCCCACTTTCATATTTTATGTTTTATGCTCCTATACAAATATACGAAAAATATCTGACATAGAAAAATTATTTGGCAACTATTTTGTTTATTCTTTAACAATTCCTTGAATATCGTAAACGCAACTTAACATTGTGATTACGGGGTCTATAACATGAACTCTCTGAGCTTGATGTTTAGCAACCGAAATAATTACTTGCGGGATATGCTTTACACTTTGCAGTCGTTCTTGTTGTATATATTCAACAAATTCTTCACCTAACGATTGCAAAACGTCATCAACTCTGTTAGAATAATTACTAACTAGAAGCTGATAGTTTTTAGCTGGATCTGACTCATTGAATATCAAGTCAAAAACATCTTTGTATACAGAATTAAACTTCTTAACATCTTCTACCGTGATATTATTAGTACCTTGTGTCTTATATCCTTGTAACTTATTTAGAGTACTTCTTAGATCTGGGAAATTACGTCTAACAAACTCAACTAGAGCTTCTTTGTCGATAGTCATTTCCTCTTGTTTACAGATTTCATAAACTCTTCTAATATAC
>Ga0163111_10000779_pt1 | contig 19063 bp, 19 predicted proteins | sample CRUFie1St18metaG_FD_109645 | JGI IMG/M metagenome (GOLD analysis project Ga0163111, IMG submission 109645) | Marine microbial communities from the Costa Rica Dome - CRUD Field 142mm St18 metaG | ecosystem: Environmental > Aquatic > Marine > Oceanic > Photic zone | place: Costa Rica: the Eastern... | reverse complement strand
TAATATTTTTATAAAATTGATACATTAATATTACTAGTATTGGTAATTATATTAATGCCATACACCTTAACTAGATTACTATATGCCAAAGATGAAGTCATATATTCACTCCTCAATGAATTACTTTTACAAGAAAACTTAGAAGCGTGTTTCTTTTGGTGCGGCGAACTATTTTACTCGGAATTTGATCATCTTTACAATATAATATGGAAAATATATTTCGATTTTTATGCAGAATTTAACCCTCATCTAGAAAAATATATTCAAAAAAAACAAATTCTATGGGAAAAAGAAAAAAATATTAAACATGTATTGCTTATTTTGTACAACATGTTTCACCTGAAATCTTCTTCTACCACATTTTTACTACGTCTTTACGTTGAACAAGCTCATGAAAATATAACATTATATAGAAAATCGAACCATAAAAAATGGGAGTGGCTACACCAGTATCCCACTCATTATCATTCATTGTTAAAAGCATTGTGTAAAAATCATCTTATGAACGCCGCAGTATACTTAAATCAGTTGATGGTATATAACCACGCCAATGATATTTATACGACAATAATTAAATATTATCGTGAGCATGTTCCACTAGTTCATCAAAATATAATTGACGCAAAATGGAAGAATCGTGGCTGGTATAATGATTTTCATGGTTTATTATCACTTATTGTACACTTACAAACACCCATTGATAACATTTCACATCCATTGGTATTTAAAATTCCGAAAATGAAGGATATACAATATATTGAAGATTTAAATAACGAAATTTTAAAACGTCATGCTGCAGGTAATGCAATATATCGTATATTACAGGATTTCAGATTGTTTAAAATTAACAATATGATTGGTGTATTTCTGCTAAAAAGAAATTCGTTGCGTGATTATAAAGATGAAATGAATCATTATTGGGAATATTATACCAATGGTTGTCCGTTATGGAAAAAACGTTTTGAAAAATGTAACGCGACCTTTGACCACAAAACTTTATTAGAGACAACTTTGGTTAAATCATATCCTCGTTTTGATGAAAATTACAACCTTGAGTATGATGAACAATCATTATCGGTAAAATCTATGAGCACCTGTTTTATCAAAAATATTTCTTTGGAAAATTGGCATAGAAAAATATTTAAAATAGCACCGAAAATATTTATCGCGGGCAAAATAGTTTATTAACATATAGAATAAAATTGATACAATATTAAACAAATCTTTGTAGTATTATTAATGGTGAAAAATAGCAAAGGAGGTAGCAAAAGTAAAAAAATCGCTCGGAAACATGTTAATGCTGTTTCTAACAAAAGTATACGCCGTATTGCGGAAGATGGTGAAATGTATGCTATTGTTGTTAATCACTTCGGAGGACAATGCGAAGTAGTTACCACCGATGGTATCACACGTCTTTGTATTTTGCGCGGGAAATTTAAAGGACGTGCACGTCGCGATAATAATATTAGAAAAGGATCGTGGGTAATGATTGGGGTGCGAGAATGGGAAGTACGCGAAGATGGAAAAACAAAATGCGACCTTTTATGTGTTTATTCAGATATTGAACGCGATGAACTAAAACAATTAAATGATGTTAGTTTTATTGAGTTAGATAAAGTAAATACCGAAATGACTGGTGTAGCAGTAGATAATAATGTGGTGTTTAAAGACGATAATACTAGCGATTATAATACTATTATTGCAGAAGAAAGCGAACATGAACAAGAAAATGCTATCGCTACCGAAAATAGTATCGCTACCGAAAATGGTACCAAACATGCTAAGGATACTTCGACGAATAATGATTGGCTAAATTCTAATTCGGATGATGATAGCACACCTAGCGCAAATGACAAGTACACCTTTGATATTGATGAAATTTAATATTTTGTTTTCTTTACTTCTATATGTTTTAACTTATAACGACACACTGGACATTCTGCCTTTTCGTTTTGCAACCATGTTTTTATTGCCGATGGTTCAAAACAATGGTCGCAAGGTAATTTAATTATTTCCTCGCCTTCAGCGAATTTTACCTGCCGTATTGGACAGGTATCCGTATTTAATTCTTTGGTATACTTTATATAGCTTAACGTTTTTTCACCAGCTTCCGATATAACGTTTTTATATTCTGGTTCATCGTATAATGTATTGTGTATAGTATCATGTATAGTATCATGTATAGTATCATGTATAGTATCGTATGCTTCGTCATAGTCCACGTGCTCAGGAAAAAAATGGGTGAATAATGTGTTTAGTTGTTGAGTCATGGGTTGAGCCAATAATATGTTTTCTATTCTATTTGTTTGAGATATTTCGTGTGCGCCATCGCGCTGCGCTATGGTATTTAATATTGGTATAGGAGAAAAAATAGTTGGTGGGTCTTGTGACTCTAATGATGTTGTTAACACGGAAAACCGATTAATATCAAAACTATTATATGTATTATTTAAAGATAGATCGTGAATGTCCATTATTTATATATAACAATAATTGATTATTTATTGTTATATTTATTTTTTTATTTTATTTATTTTTATTTTATTTTATTTTATTTATTTTATTTATTTTGTGATCACGACCAACTCCACCAAGATTTACTAGTTTCTTTATCTTCAACTATAATTTTTTCAGGTATTTCATCAACTAAGCTTCTTGTGGCAGGTAACACATCTTTAAACATATCGGTCTCATTTAATGTTTTTTCGACCCAATCATATCGCGCGACATGTAATTGTTGTTGTAAACAAGACCACGGATTACATTCGTTTAATGCATCTATACCATTATAACAAAACGATTCTAAAATAGATGTCGTGAAACCAGTGATTACACTAATATTGTTGTTAGTCGTCAATGTCGGATATTCTGTTGTATTACGCATATTCCAAAATATTATTTTTGGTGGCTCAAAGGGTGTTGACCACTTTGACTTTAAACCTTCATCTTTAAACATTTTTTTAATATATCCTTTCTGAATAGCACAATAGCTTTTATCTGCTTGCTCTAGTTTCATATCCGTAAATATTACAAACACCATTTCTTTGATCTCATCTGGCGCGAGATTATTCGTCACACATCTTTCTAATACCTTTTTCATCGCCGCAACTATATCTGTTTTCATCTCCCAATCATTATTTGTTATTAGCGTATTAACCATGTCTGTTAAATTTTCAGTACCACAAGATAAATCCAGCCACTTGGGCACTTTACTAAATGTTAGAATTCCCTTCCCCAGTGTAGAATTCTCCGCTATTTTACATCCCAAACCAAGTGCAGCTAAGAGTGGTTCGCCTTCCATGGATCCCGATGTATCTAGTAATGCTACGAAATTTTTTAAAGCAAGATCTTTGTCTTTGGTATGCCATAGCGAATTTATGCTTTCTTTGGTTTTTTTTTCGGCTATAATCATTTCATCTTCTTTACCCATCACGCCAAATTGACGTCGATGACGCTCATTCTCGACTATTTCTATCGCAGTACGTACTAATTCTGTTAAACTATTTGTCTGTTGTGGTATGTTTTTATGGTGCACGGCACAACTCGCGATATGTTTCTCATAATTTTCTTTGCACACCAATCGATCAAGATTATTACCTTTGATGTATCCCGTTTTATCAGTATATTGAAATGCTTGTCGTTGTCGCAATAATGTTTGTTTAGAAACCGACTTCTTAAAGTCAATTTCATGCCAGGTTTGCGCACATTGATTAATTTGTGGTGTTTTTATTTTGCGGTTCAATTTAGCTATCAGTTGTCGATAATGTGTTAAACATTTTCTCTCTGCTGTACGATTAGATAACACTATTGTAGTGTTGGACGTTTTAAGTGTAGACCCCGATGTTAATATACCGATGAAATAAGAACACGCTATATGTTTCGCTAACCAACCAAATTTATTTGATTTTTCACGTGGCAGCCATTTACATAATAAAGATGGTGTAGTATCACCCGTATCATCTAAACGCAGCTGTTTTACAACTAGGGTAATCGCATATGTAAAAATAGGCAAATTTGTAACATTACATGATATATCTGACTCATTTTGCAGGTAATTTAAAAAATATTTAATATCTTTCCAACTCCCGTATGGACGTTGGTTATTTTCTAAATAAACCAATGAATGTAATGCACTATTTGCTAGGGTATCTGCACAATTTGCTAGGGTATCTGCACAATTTATCATTTTTTGGTTTTTCTCGTCACTATTTTCTTTATGTAAGTCAGATGTATCCACATTTCGCAGATTTTCTGTTGTTTTTACCCACACTCCTAATAAAATATAAAATAATTTATATTCACCCTTACCTTCTACTATATCACGCGTGTATAACATTACACGATATAAAAGTGAAATGTAACTTCGCCGTGTAGTTTCATCTATATTATTTGATAAGAAAGCTTCATGCAACAAATCATTATACACATTACGAATGTTATGTTGTTCCTCAATATCATATGTTCTTTTTAATAGATAGGATAGTTTAATTATTTTTTCATTGAAATATGTAGACCATTTATAATCATTCGGATGTTCAATATCAGAATTATCGCTATTTATGTCATTCTCAAAGTTTATTAGGTCATTAATATCAATGTTAGCCATTATTATATACTATATATATTCTTTAAATAGATTTATAGCCGAGGTTTCGCCGAGTATGTTGAATTTTTTGTAGCTTATAAACTTTTTTAGTTTTATTATGCAGTTGTTCTTTGCATTTAAAAATTAAAAAAAGGGTGTTGATGGGTTGTAATACTTGAATGGTTTTATTAAACTTAATATCTAGAATATTATCGTCGTAATTTATTAAATACTCGTTCACAGCATCGTTGTTATTCACGGCATCGTTTTTTCTCACGAACTTATTAATATCTTCCGCATCTATCGTGAAATTATATTTCAGAATATTTCGCAAACGATACGTTATATTTTTATTTTTATAAATAAGACCGACCAATTTTGATTTACTAAGTATACCTTCATTATTTAATTGCAATTTTTTATTTATAATTCGTTCTACGTTATTTTGTTTATCAACATATAATATTTTTATTTTTACATTCCGTGGTGTGTCTTTGTAATATTTAATATACTGGCTTTCTAATGTATTAAAGTTATTAATCCATTCACAATCGATAGCATCCTCGGGCTCGTGGATGGCATCCTCGGCCTCGTGTATGGCATCCTCGGCCTCGTGTATGGCATCCTCGGCCTCGTGTATACATTTTTTATGAGTATCGTCATGTTTATTCATTAAATATATATTAAAAAATATAATGAATATATTAACTAAATAATATTTTATTTTAACTATCATCATTTTATTACATTTATTTCTTTTAATAGGTGTCATCATCCGTGTCATAATCATGACATTGTTCATCCACATCACTCTCAGATGATTCATAATCGCTGTCTGTCAAATATGACAAATCGGTGAGCTTACCCTTTCCATAATACTTTGACTGAGCACCAAGTACTGCTAGCTCTTCATCTCTTTTGTCTTGAATATTACTTAGAATTGAATAAGATGCTATAGCACATTCATGTTGAAATTGTGCATGTGTAAAATCACATGTCGGAGTATCATCATGACTATCAGCATTTTCGACTGGAATTTTTTTCCCCTCTTTGTCAACAATATACATTTTTGTCGCAGTTTTATCGTTTTTCATAAAAAGCCAGCCAACTTTCGGCTCTTCCTTTGCAGTAGTATCTTTGCTGACCTTGTTTTCACCATCATCGTTGTTTACGACCTTCAGATAATCATCGCGATTATTATCTTTGTTTTTTGCATGCTGAGATTTAACATTTATTAGAGAAGGAAACTTACCCTTCATCATATCATCGCTCAAACTAATCTTAGGCTGTGCTTTTTTTCTGTTCGCCATAAAGGAATATTTATCGGAGCGTAGCCCAGAACGTTCAAAGGTTCTACTTCTACGCGGTCGCGAGTATGCTTTTTCATGAGAACTATTTGATGGCGTGTGAAGACACTCAAAACGCGAATTTTTCTGAAGGGCTGGCTGCTTGTTAAACATAATTATATAACTTTACTAGTTAATAATTTTCATTTATTTATTTGTGTCGTAAGTGTTTCAATTTTTTTTTAAACATCTTTATCTTTACACGTATTCTTTGTTTTCACGCGGGGAGTATATTTATTTTAATTACTTTTTATTTTGAAAAAAAATTGAAACCTATAATGCGGGTAAATATTGAACCATAACATGAGCAATCACATGAGCAATCACATGAGCAATCACATGAGCAACCATCTTGATGAAGCGAGCAACCAGCCTGGTATTCCTCAAGCTTATCCAAGCATTTGCATCCCACGGACATGGAGTAATGTAACTTGGTCTCTGGTGAAAGACGCTTTTGAAGAGATTTTTGGCTATGGTACAATTGAACGTGTGGATGTTGTGAAACGCCAGGCGTCTAATGGTGAATTTTATAACAAGATCTTTATCCATTTTGTAAAGTGGCCCGAAACGGAATATGCTCAAAACATTCGGAGATCTCTGTTGGACGGAAAGACGATTAAGCTAGTATACCAATTTCCTTGGTATTGGAAGTGTGTTCTGAGCAACCTTCCGAAAAGGCGGTGGAAGGGTCCCGCTCCATACATGGAGGTAGTTGACAGCGAAAGTGATCAGCAACATAGCTGTTGCTATGATGAGGATCAGGCGAATGGCGCAAAGTACACCTCACCGAAACTACTCGAGGAAGGGTTTGGTGGAGGACAGCATAGCTCATCATAAGATAAATTTAAATATTAAAAATAAAATTTTAAAAATTAAAAATTAAAAATTAAAAATTAAAAATTAAAAATAAAAATTAAAAATAAAAATTAAAAAAAAGCAGTTTAGGATGTATATATTTTTTATTGTGTAAAATATATTATGAATGCTTCGTTATTAAAAAACAATGACTTGCAAAACATTGTTTTAAAGTCTTTAATAGAATCTGCAAAGTGTTTAGATAATAGTGATATTTGCACTACTAAAAATAATTGGTTAAATAATATAGTATATCATAAATCAACTATAACCATTACCGCGGATATTTGGAAACCTTTGTCAACATATATAATAAAAGATCGACCACTTACTTATAGTGAAGCTGTGCGCTTCGTAATTTGTATGGGTCTTCAATTAAACGCACTGGCCAAAGCTAATTATGGTTTGGCACAAATTAATCCAGAAGATATTATGGTTATCAATCATGATTGGTATTTACTTACTAATTTTGATAATATAAGTAGTTTAAAAAAAGAACAAATTCATATTACGCAACCTTTTAACACAAACAACTTTTCCGCGCCCGAACTTGAAAATATTAATACTTTACCCGCAGAGATACACCACACTAGCTCATATTATAGTATCGCTATGATTTGTGTGTATAGTTTAGGATTGTCTTATCAGGACGAGGATCTGAACAAATTATTACCGAGTCCTTTGTATTTTTTCTTGCAAAGATGTTTTGCTACAAATCCTAGTGATCGTGCTTATTTACTGATATAAATATAAAGTAAGAATCTTATAAAGTAAGAATCTTATTATATATGAGATATTATATTATATATTATATATAATATATAATATGTCGCTCACTATATTGAAACGCAAATCTAGAAGGTTTAAAGCAAAAATATCTGGTAAAGATAATGTGGGGTTTTCTATTAATGGTGGACACCGCAACCAAGGTTGGGTAGGACAAACATCGCAGGGAAGACATTTAAGTAAAACTCCCTTTAAAGGTAATTTACCCGTCGGTCATGGTGGATGCTGTGGTACATATGAAAAACATATTTTAAAAGGTATTTTTTGCTGCGCGAATGACCCCTCTATCGTTAAAACATCCAATATGAACTCCAATCCATACTTATTATCTAGAGTTGATAACCCGACACCCGTTTTTATCCCTAATTGTGAAAAAGGTTGTCTTAAAAATAAATGGTACAAAAGTTTTGATTCTCATATATCTTCACAAGGTGTTTATATTAAAAATAAAAAAACTAAAAAAGCTCTCGATGATAAATGTTGTGATATACCCTTAGAAAAAACCACGACGAAAGAGTGCTCCTGTCCTCCTGTCGTTAAAAATACCAATATTGATGACTATAAAACATATATGGGTCATGGTTTAATGATTAAAAATCGTTTACCTACACCAGATTGTCTGAAACATTTCCCATTATCCTTAAATCATAATGCTAGTTGTAATTTAAATTATAATACTCCCGAAGAAGCGATAGCAGGCGGTCTTCTTCCGTCTAATTGGATGAAATGTTAAAAAAAGTTTATTACATTTTTTAATATTTTTGGTTTTTATTAGATTCGTTTGTTAATAAAACGCCGACCTTCAGTTTTATGCAGAGACTGATGTTCTGCTGGTGCTTGAATAACATCATATCCTCCATCCGTAGAGTAGACAATTTTTTTTATATTTAATTTTTTTAAAACGCGGGTACAATCTACACAAGGTCCTGATTCTTTTAAGGTGTATTTTTCATCCGTTCTAGCAATATATATAATCGTCTTTTTAAACAACTTATTTATCTTACGCGACTTTTATCGAATGTTCAAAATAGTTGTGTGTTTTGTCTGCTCGATGAAATGCTTGACGAAGAGCCGCCATCTCGGCATGACAGGTACAACTATCACGCACAAACCCATCCCGCGTATTAGACCGATAATGATTAAACCCCTTGCCGATCACACGCCCTTTTACCACGGCAATAGCTCCGTGCTTCATTTTGCATGGTGAATGTTGCGCCTCCTCCAGGGCCATCTGCATAAAGTTAAGATCGTGGTTGGATAGTCGGTTCATTGTTAGTAATATCTTAGCAAATACTTAAATTACTTTTCTTACATCAATTTTTTTTTGCATTTTTGCATTTTTGCTTTTTTTGCATTTTTGCTTTTTTTTCTTTTTGCGTTAAATAATCTTTATAAAATGGATGTAAACACAATAATTATAATAGTATATTATGTCAAATAATAGTACGGCAACCGTAGATGTTGATTCTGTCTGTAACACAAATGCTGTTTTATTGCAGGGCACCTATAGTTGGAGTAATTCACCCAGTGCCAACGCCTGGACGACAATCGGCACTACATTGGCTAACTATCGTGTGTCTGGAAACGCTGATAATACTAACGTGACATCATATACTATTCAAACCAGTAAAGATAAATCAGTACGTCCTTACTATCGATTAAAAATTTTTATTGACAAAATAAAAGGGGGTAATGATATATTAAACATTGATATCAATGCCCGCAAAGAAGAAAAAACACATTACAATTCTCTACTCACCTCAAATATATTGGATGAAGAAAAAACTGCGGATGCTATGCAAAATAAGAATTGGAAACAAACCCGTTTAGTACAACTCTATAAAATTGCAGTTGAAAAGAATAAACAAATGATGGACAAATACAAAGCGGGTGAAAAAGTTTATTTTGATGCTGGTGTAGATTTGTTTTGTCCGGCGTATTATGTTTTTGAAAGTTTTAATGCTACCGCCAAAAAATTAGATCATTGCGTGAAATGTAGTATGGATAAAGTTGAAACCGATAAAGAGGGTGTTGAAACCTGTAATCCGGTTGGATATTATTTGTATCCTCGGTCTAGTACTGGCACCAAAACTCCGCTATCTTTAACAAATTCTGTGGGTATTATTGATTCGGGATATCGTGGAAATATCATTGCGGCATTTAACTGCGCGCGCGCACATAAATACACGGCGACGTTATATCAAAGGTTGGTGCAACTTTGTCCACCTGATATAAGCTACCCAATTGAAATTGTTCTTGTGCAAGATGAACAAGATTTAGGTGTCAGCGAACGTGGTGCGGGTGGTTTTGGTTCTACTGGCTCATAACTTCGGTATTCACGTTATTAAATATGTTTTTTTTATCATGCGTGTTATCTTTATTAGACGGAATTGTCTTAGGCAAATCATCTATTATGGGAGGTGAGTCGTTTTTTTTAGGTATTTGTATTGGTTTGGAGGGCTGAGTATTGTGCTGATTTATTCTAGGTGGGTCTAAACTAAACACACGAGCTTTATACGGCACCAAGGTTCTATCATTAATGTAATTTTTTATTTTTATTTGAAATGAATTTGTTAACTTTTGTGAGGCGAGTTCGTCTTTCGTTTTTCTTTCGCAACTTCGGCATAAAAAAACGACATGTGTTTTATTATCATACGTATAATTTCGGGTGTATGAGGTGTTTGCACAACAATTGAAACAGCCATGTATCCATCCTTCGGTTGGTTTATTTGTATTACAATAAATATTCATGGTATAACGATAATAATATTATTCTTACATTATCGTTATATCATTTCTTGTGTTAAATATTTTATGGTATTTAAGTAGACTTTAATGTATTTTAAGTAGACTTTAATGTATTCTCGTATAATAGCTCTAATTCTAAGGAAAAACTCCAGTCCATATGATTTAAGTTGATGACATCACCAAATTTATCTAATAATTTTATATCTAACTTATTGACATTCACGGGGCCATTATAACGTCGTATTTTAATTAACGGATTTTTATCGTTTTCATCAATCGTAAACGATAGTTTACCATTGCGCAGTGGTATTTTCGCGATAATATACTCATTAATCGTCATTTTATCGAAACACACAATATTAGTTTCATTATAACTATATTGATAATCATTCACAGACAAATAAACATAGCGATCGCCACCACCATCAAACAAACCTTCCGAAAATATCGTATCGTCTATTTTTAAATATCGGGCTATTCTAAACCCCATGATCCAACCCATCGTTTCGATAATATTATCTTGATCCTCATCGGTGAAGTGGAGAGAAAAAACAAAGGTTTCGGGGGCGTTCTCCATAATTTCAAATTGACTTTTATTTGTATGGGGGTGTATCGAATATTTTAAGAATTTAAGCGGGGTTTCGGTTTCAGACATGTGTAAATAGCGCTGATTAAGATAATTTACAAAGGTTTCGGTATCATAATTCCCATCCGGAACAATAATATTAAAAACACTGCATTTGTCACAAACAGTTATTTCTATTTTAAAGGTGTTGTTTTTTTTAAGATGGGAAAACAAAAACCAAGAATTCGGTAATTCAATCGACGCTAATTTCATAGATAATAAATTATTAATGGGGGGTATGCTATAGCGATAATCACAGGGATTTGTTTTATAATAATTCTCTCTAAAGCAACTATTGATGTGTAGATTTGTGAGTTGCGTATCTCGTCGTATAGAATTTATGTCGCCGGGAGCTACTCTATTTTCAAAGGTGTTGACAATAGGAGGTAGTGGATTAGGATTCGAGGGATGGTGGTTTTCCACATTATATACGACATTTTCGGGGTTTTTGTATAAAATACTGGTTTGTTTTTTTTCAAGAAACTCGCCACCCTTGATATTGCGGTTAAGATATTGACTCGATTTAACAATATTATGCACAATATCTAACACATTGTTGTATTTATCGAATTCCGGCACCATTTTCACAGCTTTGATAAATTCATCGTCGTCATTGTCAGAGTACGTGTAGTCAGGACTCGTTAATTTAATGTAATCGCGATATTTTTGCACACATTGTATCATAGAATAACATTTTTGAAATAAAGTTTTGATAGAATCTTCAACATCGTTGTTTTTTATTTTTAATAATGATTTCTTGGCTTCGATCACTTCATCGTCACAAATATTGTTCGATATTTTAAACAATTTCAAGATATCTTGGAAACTATAATTTTGAAAATTTAATTCTGTGTCGTTGGTATCATTCTCCTCACTCATTTAATATAGTTATGTAAAATTATATTAAATTTATATACACGCATTATTATATTATTTCAAAAAATAGTTTGTGTTCAGGTGGAGGTCCTATTTCATTTTCATTTCCCTTATTTTCAGTAAATAATCTGTAATTATCATTTGTAATATTTAGATTTTCACCTATATTATAATTATTTTCTAAATCAGTATCAACTACAGCTAATATATCTTGATTATTATTGACACTTTGATATATTTTGTGTAATAGATTTGTATTTGATACGCTAGTATCATATAGTAATCCCGCAAATACATCCCCAGATGTTGCCGAACCACTTAGATTTAAACTTAAACAAAATTCATTCGCATTGCCATCTACCGGTGACCATGTATTTATTCCTGGAGCTATTACTTGTTTATCAACAATTTTAAAATCTAACGTATCTTGAATTCTTTGTATTAATACAAAATATATGTTTTGATCAATATATGATACGTTGTCTAATCTATAAATTTTAACATTTAAATTATATGTACCATTTGTATTATTTGTGCCTATTTTATAAGTAACTAAATTAGCTAATTCTTCACTATTATTATTGTTTGAGTCAAACTCAACGCTCGCGTTTGTAAATGATGTATTGTTAATTTCATTTGTTTCATTGTACGCAAACTGATTAATAATAGTATTTAATAATTGATACTGAACAATTCCCTAATTTTCATTTGGATTAAGTATACCTGTCATGTCACTTTGTATTTTTTTCATTGATTCAACTAGAACAAGTGATTGATCACGAGGTATGCATTTACGCTGTCTATCATCAGAATGTTTGTTAATTACATGAGATTGTGACCATCCGGCAGCATTATCTCTGTTCAAAGAATTAGCTATTTGTTTAGCAACATCGGTTGCTGCTGCTTCGCCGGCAGCAGTGGCATCCTGTTGTGATTGACCATTGGCAAGCGCAGCTTGCTCGGCAGCTATCGCCGCCTCTATAGCCTGTTCCGTATTTAAAAATTCGTCATGATCTGTCATTTCATATTTAAATCCACCAGAACCCGAAGATGCCGATGTTAAATCTACTTTAAATTTCCAAACAGTATCAAGATTTACAAGTTTAGTCGAGGAAACACACTCAGTGCCGTCGTTGCTATCATCTGGAATCTCACCACTTAATCTAGTAGTAATATTGAGAATGGCTGATTTCTCATGATGATATACTTTCCAGACAGAATCTCCTTCGTGCCATTGTATTACATACTGACCACCAGCACCCATGATACCATCAATGTGGACGGCTGAGACCAGAATAATGGGTTTGTTGTCCGTTAATGAAGAGGCAAAGTTGTCACCTGAGCAATCGACTATACAATCGGCTGTAATATCTGGACACACTTTCTCACATTCAGTATCAACAGGAATGAAAAATTGTTTTAATTCTTGCTTACCACATAATTCTGGAGTATCTTTATCATATACTACAACAAATTTGTGTTTAACAATTTTTACGTAGTTTCCGGGATCATTATCATCATTTTCATCTTTTTTTTCAAGATTAGAGGAATAGCTGCTGTGTAAACAAGGTAAACACGGCGTCATGTTATTAACTTCAGGCATGTTTGTCACCTCATCCACCACAATTACATCCTCGCACGTAGACGCTTCTAACGCACAGAAAATATCATCTATGTTTAACGCACACTTAGAGGGACATTCTTTTTTGAAATCAAACAATGTTTTTATACCAGCTAACTCTTTAGTTAGTTTTATTTTTGAGCATTTATCCCAACAGGATTGTAACGATCCGCCATCATTCTCGTATAATTTTATCATTTGCTGTAGTAAGTTATATTTGCTGTTGCCTTCCTCATTATCAACAGGACAACCATTTTCATCTGCAATAAGTCTATTTTTGTTTTCTACCGCTCCGCGAAAAATATCACTAGATCTCACTAACATGTCATTTGGGGAATACGTTGAATTCTTAAAGAAAAGTTGCTGGAATGACACGTAGGGCATATAAAGCATGTTAAGATTAACTACTTCGGTGTGGTCGGCCGTTGTTGTACCGGCTGGAAGGTGGTCCGGTTGCATTACGGCGACATCTAAACAAGGCGAAGCATTAACAGTTTGGCTGATTGGACATGTTTCATCTTCGTGAACCATTATAATATTACTATATAGTTTATTTTTTAACAAAAAAATTATTCTTGACGTTGTATCATAATAATTAATTTTGGTTTAAATTAATTATTTTCCGGTAATTAAATTATTTTATTTGGGATGGGTTGCATTTAGCAGCTCCCACAGGAACCGCCGTACTGCGTGCCGACGGCACCAGCGTTGTTCGGGTGGCAGGGATCGCAGCCCGCGGCGGAGACCTTCTTGTAGAGAGGGCATTTGACGAGGTGCTCGCAATCGCCCTTCTTCTCGCCATCGCAGACACAGCACTGCTGCTCCCAAACCCAGCCAGGGTTGCCGGGGCCCGGAAGGTACTCGCGCTGGTCAGCAACCTTGGTGAGTACACCCAGCTCCTCGTCGTAGAGGGGCGAACCGCAGCAGTTGGTCACCTTGTCGCCAACGTAGACCAGCTTCCACTTGGCGCTGTCGTACTCGGTGTTGTAGCGATCACCGGGGCACCAGTCGGTGCAAGACCAAGGACCACGGATCATGCAGAGTGGGAACTGGCAGTTATCAAATTCGATCATGGCGTTGTTGACATCGTTACACGAACCATCCAGATTGCGATCACCATCCGCCGTGATGGGTATTTTCCCGGCATGCTTCAAGAACTCATCCACACACAGCACATCCACGGCAGGGCAAGCCGCGCGGAACTCGGCAAGATCCAGGTTGGTGGACTTGAGAGCGTTGGCGGTGAGGTTGTATATATCGCCATTCTTGGTGCCACTCTCACTATCAAGCAGGTCAATAGTGTGGTTCTCCAGCGCATTGTATAAGCACGTTTTGGGTGTGGCACCGGCGTAGGCCACGTTGGCGGAACCGGCCAGTGTTTTGGTAGTGCTGTCGGCTGTCGAACCATCGTCGTTGTATTCACCCCAGCTGCCGGCTCCAGTGATATCTTCGGAAATCAAGGCGCGCCAGCAGTAGTAGTTGCCGACACCACCCACGGCACCGGAACCCAGTCTATCGGGTTGGTCATGTGTGGTAGAATCCCTCGCATTCGGGCCCTTATCCAGGGTCATGTCGAAGGGGGGTTGGAGATCGACACCGGCGACTGTCGCATCACGCCGTACCGCGGCCGCCGCCGCCTGAAGCTGGGCCAGGGGGATACGGGGAGCCGAACCATTAATGTGGTCGCGCGGATCAGTGCTAGAATCGTCAGTGACAACCTCGCCGTTAGCATTGTATATCTGACCACTGCAGGCAGCCTGAATAAAGATCTCGGTCACCGCATCATCACTGAGGCTGGGGTTGTTTTTCAGGTCGCTGTAGGCTTTAGCGACACCAGCACGAAGGGCTTTCATGAGGTCAAGAGAGGGGATGGTGCTATTCTGGCCACCAGCCCAGCCATCGGGGATGGCGGCCTCGTAGATGCCATCGGCGCAATCATCGACGAGCTCCTGAAGGTTGGTCACGCAGTTCTGGGCGCGCGCGTTGCACGGATCGGCCGAAGTCGCGTGGTCGTTGCCGTGGGGGGCCACTGGGAAACCGCGACCAGCAGGCTCACGGAGGCAAGCACGGAAGTCAATGCGGAAAGGCCATGAGACGTTAAAGTCGGGGACACCATTGTCATCGCCGCCACCAGTGTTGGCACTCACGAATTTAGTGGTCACCACGGCAATAACGCGCTTCTCCTGGGCACGGAGCGTAGGCATACCGGTGCTGGGGTTAATGTCAACGTCATGCGCCTGGAGGGAGTTAAAGAACTCGTCTAAAGACATGGAGCACTTCACGTTGCAGACACCGACATCGAAAAGGCTCTTCACAGCCGAGACCTTCTTCTCGAATTCGACACGCGAGCACACATCCCAGCAGGCGGGGGATTCCTCGAGGTGCTCCTCGTAGTGCTGCATAAGCTCCTCCATCAAGACGTACTTCTTTTGCTTGCCGTTTGCATCAGAAATAACCTTGTTGTCGTTATCAAGGATAGAGGTGAAAGGATGCACATTTGCTAAAGTTGTGTTTGGGGCAAAGTTGCCATTGTTGAAGTAGAAAAGGTTGTGGAACTGGTTGTAGTTTACATCAATGGGTGAAAGATAGCGAGTTGTAGAGGAGTCCTCCTGAATAAGGGGGACATCCTCCGCCATGAGGGCAATATCAATTACAACGCCGCTAAATATGCTTAGGTCAGAGTGGTCGCCGCCACCAACAGAAAGTCCGGGATTCTTTTTCGAAGACATTTATAATATACCTCAAGATTTTATTTATATTTTAATTTTTAAATATTATTATTTGTTTTATCAAATTTGTTTTTAGGTAGGATGAAGGTTTTTAATGTTAAACTCTTGTATAACACTATCATTAATATCATCAAATTCTATATATTCTTTTTTCAACATATTCTCAATGTATTTTAATACGCGCTCATCATAATCTTTGAATTTTTTGGGCTTTCCTATAATTAATTTATATAACTCATATTCCGGCTTCATTCTAATCTTGGGCATTTTAAATTTAATCGTACCAACTGCGTCATCTGAATAAAAGATTTTTTCTAAATTTTCAAAATGATTATGCTCTCCTAATAACTCAACAATAATATTTAAAAGAGTTGAATATGTTTCTAAATCTTCGCAGTTAGATTCTTGGCTATATTTTTTTAATTTTAATAAAATATCAGATAAGCTAAATATATTTTGCTCGATAATGCGCCAATTTTTGGTGTATAAAGGTGTAATAAATCTATTGAAAATTATTTTTTTTAATCTAGACACATAATACGGCTCCTTTTTATGGCCACCGAAGGTCATTGCTTTACCAGTTAAATTTAAGGTGTTTATTTGAGATGCTCCCGTTAAGGAGTTAGCACTAATACACTGCATTTATTTAATGTATCGTATTATTAATATTTTTCATAAAAAATATTTTATTTATACACACGCATAATTGTCTTTGTACAGGGGAAAACCATGGGGGAACGTTTATATTGCTGATGACGCGGTACGATATAGCAATCAGGACCCATACAACAACTACAACATGGATCACACGCTCGTGACAGCAAAGTTTTGCACACACCTAATTTCATACATCGCGGCACGCAGGGATCGACGCATGCTTTCTTTTTTTCAGGAGGATAACAACCAGGAAATATTACCGAGGGTTGGTGGCCGTTGAATTTTTGAACGCAACACGGATCGCGCTTTTTACATTTGGCATCCATGGGCCGTGCTGCTACCGCCTCGGCGTAGGGTGGAGGAGGTTTAGATTTTTGTGGAGGATCATGTCCCATAGTGGCGCCATTATTCATTTGACGCAAATTGGTTATATTTGGTAAATAATTATCAGTAGGATAATTGGTGCATTTATATTTATCGGTATAATCAGCTTTCGTTTTATATTTATTATAGCCATGCTGTGATTTTGGTCTGCGATACATTATATTATATAGCAATATTGTATTTGCTAAATATATCAGCGACCTCTTGTTGTAATAATTCGTTTCGTTGCAAGTTGTTGGCATACTTATCATAGGTTTTAGCGGGATTGTTGGTAGGGTTATTGAAATACTCGTATAGGGCTGGTTGTTGGCAGCCCGAAATGGTATAGCTTAAAAATTTGTCTTTAAAGGGAAAATAAACATTATAATCGCAGCATTTACATGATTCGGCATCTGGCTTACATTTGCAAAATACGTAGGTGGGACATTTCTCGCGATCGTCGCATTTTAAATATAATTTCCGTTTTAAACTGATGTTGGGCGATTTGCAGTTGTTATTAAAATGACCATAAGGATATAATCTACCGAGTTTTTCGACGCAATCATTTATTTTTCGGACATTTAAACACCGACACTTATCGTCGCTGAATTTATTTACTTCATCGTAGAATTCGGTGAAGCAGATTTCGCTCTCTAAACCATCCATTAAAGAAAGAGGGACATCGGCACAGGTATGGCAGTCTTTGTCTAAACAAGCTTGCTGCTTTAAGAGTTTTATTAAACTCGCGTAGCTCGCAAAACAGGCTATATAACATTTGTAGGTATCGTCCATTTTGTTGGTGGTACAGCATAAACTAAAATTATCGGTGTCTTTGTTGGTAAAAACGATACTGCGGGCGAATTTTAGTATGGTAGTGCTGTCTTTTTTTTTATAGTAATCATTATAATTCATATCAGGTGAACATTTAGTTAAGGTTCGGTATCTTCCCATTATATATGCATTGAGAATTTAAAAAGTATTTTTATTATTATTTAAATCATTGGCGACATGTTTCTTTTCGAGATTTTTGTTTAAAAAAATTGAAATACTTTTGGTGTAAAATTGTATCTCCTCCCTGGCAGTATTTATTATAATTTTATTGCTAACAAACGATGGTTATCAGTACTGAACAACATATTCCGACTATGCCGGCGCTAGATGTGCCGCGACACGATATTACACCGGCTCAACGTGAGGTGATTGTTGCGCATCGCGAAACTATTTATGAAATGAGTGATTGTTTGAACGCTGTGCGCGATTTAGCGGCCGATCTGGGTCTTTGCGCACAGATTAATATCTATCATGGCGGTGGCGAACCTACGGGGCGGCAGGCTCGGGTGGAAATACCGCGCGGTATTGCTCCGGATAACGTGATGAATACGCTTCTAGGGGTCGTGCGTGAAGAGGTGGGTGACGTGGTGCGGGCGGTGGATCCTATACAATATAATGACGACAATGAAGAATCGCTGTATCACGAAGACCGCGGAATTAATGACGAACACCCCTCTTGCTGGCAGAGACAGCGCGAGGGCGACGGGGATAGCGAGGGCGAGAGCGAGGACGAGGACAGCGAGAGCGAGAGCGAGGACGAGGACAGCGAGAGCGGCGAGGACAGCGAGAGCGAGGGCGAGAGCGGCGAGGACAGCGAGAGCGGCGAGGATAGCGAGAGCGAGGGCGAGGTCCGCATTGAACCAAGCGAAGCCCGTAATCCAGAATTGGTAGTTCCGCCAACAACAGCAGAAATTTATTCGGAAAACGACCTTAGATTGCTTCTGGAACATTGTGAGACAATTAGTCGCGCACTGGAGTGCAATACGGAGGGTGGTGGTCATGCAGGAGCAGCGGGAGCAGGAGCAGCGGGAGCAGGAGCAG
>Ga0163111_10000778_pt1 | contig 19085 bp, 24 predicted proteins | sample CRUFie1St18metaG_FD_109645 | JGI IMG/M metagenome (GOLD analysis project Ga0163111, IMG submission 109645) | Marine microbial communities from the Costa Rica Dome - CRUD Field 142mm St18 metaG | ecosystem: Environmental > Aquatic > Marine > Oceanic > Photic zone | place: Costa Rica: the Eastern... | reverse complement strand
TTGAATGACCTCTTCGATACTGATATCTAGTGCCATACATGCCTGAGACACATACCACATAATATCTCCAAGTTCACGCTTCATGTGAAATACATTTTCTTCATTGTAAGGTTTGCCCTGGAATACAATTTTCTTGACAACTTCAGTAAACTCACCTGCTTCAGCAGACAGACCAAAAGCAGCGGTCATCATTTGAGTCACATTGGCACCATTCGCCTCAAGTTCACTAAGACGAGCAGACATCACAGGATAGTCCAGACTAGGAGCACTGGTGGTTTGCTTGACGAACTCGACATACTTTGCAGTATCAACAGTCATAATTTTAATTTAATTTACTAGTAGTTTACTCTAAAACTGACAAATTGTCTATCCAATAGGAATGTTGAATGACATTATTTTTCTTGGTTTGCTGGATTGCTGAACCCTACACTCATGACCAAGCATCGCAGGGAACAGTACAATATCACCTTCCTGAACATCGGTCAAACCCAAAGTCTCTATTCTACCAAAAAATGGATCTGGGAATGGAGAACAAAAAGTCGTTGACATATGTTCCTCTGGATCAAATTCAACATGTAGCACAGCGGACATATTACCTAATCCATGATTATGAAGAGAGTGATAATCACCTTTATTATATGTCTGTGACCAAAGTTGCCACTCTTCTGGTCCTTTAAATGGCAGTGGAACTTTAGATCTTATTTCATTGAAATCTTCCTCTAAAAGAGAGTACCACTCATCAAAGTAAGGTGCCCTACCATTAGAAGTAAAATAATCCGTATCACATTCATTCCATGCACTATGAGATTTATCAATCATCTCAAGAAGTTTTGGTTTTTTACTTTCCCAATCCGATATCGAATACTTTATAATCTTGATAGAAAATAGATCTCTAACACCTAACATGGTTTAAACAATTCAATTGGAATATTAAATGCAATAATCTTTCTCATTTTTTCAGATAAAGTTGGTCTAGCTTCGTGAAGAAGAGTTCCAGGGAAGAATACAATATCTCCCTCATCAACTTGCACCGTTACGTCCGAAACTGTTCCAAGAAAATCTGCAAATGGAGAATAGAATGTTGTCCCACCATGTTCCATTGGAGCAAGATCTAGGTATAGAACAGCAGACAAAACAGCAGTACCATGATTATGCGGACCATGATATTCATTCCCCCTGTACTCTTGCGACCACAAGTGCCACATCTCTTTGGGGTAATATGGCAATCCTAGATTAGGAAGAACGTTATTTAAATCTTCTTCTAATATCGAATACCATTCATCAAAGTAAGGTGGCCTACCATTAGATAGATAAAAATCTGTAGAGCACATATGCCACTCATACTCCACACTGTCCAACATCTTGGTCAGTTTTGCTTTCTTTTCTTCCCAGTCTGGAATGGAATATTTAAATGAAGGTATCTCAAATAGAGTTACTTTGCTCAGAGTCATGATCTGCTTTACCTCTAGTATTCCCGTAATAAATTACTTCCAATGGTTCATCATCTGGTGCCTTGAACTTTCTCCAAGGATCAACAATAACACTACCAAATGGGAAGTCACAGTAGACTTCATCACCAGTATTCTGTTTGTCCCAATACCTATAAGTTGTACTCACACTATGAGCAAGTAAGAAGACTGCTGGACCACTCCACTTGTCACCAGTATATGGATCAACATATCTAACCTCCTCACCAAGTTGTTCAATATAATGCCCAACTAGAAGACTGTAACTACCATCAACATAAGGCACTTTTGGTTTATATGCCTTGCCATGAATAACAATACGACTCCTACAAGTCTCTGCGAGTTTGACCAGGAACTCAGCAAGATTCTTTGCTTGCTGTTCTCTAGATCGCATTACAGACTCAAAAATATCATATCCCAAATCTAACTTTTGAGACAGATACCTAAGTGCAATATTATCTCTAGGATGACATGCTCCACCATCACCCATTCCTGCCTTCATGTATGCAGGACTAATGATTCTAGTAGATGCGCTAGTAAGAGCATTAGTTACAACATCAACATCAATATTTCCTTGACGTTCTGCAACGTCTTGAATCATATTAACAAAAGAGATTTTACTACTGATGAATGTATTATAAAAGACTTTAACGCATTCCATCTCTTCATAAGTTCCTGTAACAAACTTACTTAAAAACTCTGGGTCTTTTTCAGTTACATTTCTCTCGCAATCCTCTATTCTTGCTTTACCTCTAGGTATAATTTCTGTGCAACCCAAATACAATTTAAGTAATGACCTGAACAAAATGTTATCTGTAGATAAACCATTCTCAGTTCCAATCATTATCATCTCTGGATTTTTAAAGTCATCCTTTACTGTACCCATAGCAATAAGATATGGATTGTAAATGAGAGTACAATTTGGCACCAAGGGAAGAAGTTGTTCTCTAATAGTTCCAGGAAGAACAGTAGAGATCAAAACTACCTGCTGCTGTAATGACGCATGTTTGTTGACTTCGGTAAGAACTTCTTTGAGTATGGTGTAATCAAAATCCTTTGGTTCTAAATCCATGCATGGAAGACTACCATCATACTCTTCACTATGAGGTGTAGGAACAGCAACAAAAACTATAGTAGACTTTTGAACAACACTCTTGATGGATTTGTAATACTTTCTAGATCCACCACTTTTGAGTTTCTTTGCAGTAAGATTCTCTCCACCAGCAGGATCATAAGCATGTATTTGATTGCCAGATTCGGCCATTGCTTCTGATACTGGTCCCCCAAGTTTCCCTGTGCCAATAAATCCTATGTTCATTCTCTCTCCAAGTCTAATGTTACGCAGTGGAATCCTCCACTAAGAGTTCTTTGATGCCTCATAGGCAGCATAGCACACTCAATGCCATATGTTTCCAATATTCGTCTAGTTGGATGCTGATGTTCTTCAAGAGCAACCAGATTAGGTGACACGCTGAATAAATTCATGTTGCACCACTCCGAAGCATTATTATACCCAGGATAATATCCTATGTCAATTGGATCAGGTGCTGCAATAATCTCCCACATATTAAAAGGATGAGGTAACTGCTTCCTAGGATCAGTAACTCTAGTGGGATTAACCATCATCAATCCCTCTCTCAAGAATGCAATGGTAGTATCTATGTGAACATAGGTATAGATATCTTTAACTACAGATACATGTGCATCAGAATTCAAAAGACTTTGAAGTAGATGTGCTCCTGCAGCGTTACCACTATTAGACTGTAAATACAGAACATCTTCATTTGCCCTAATTGCATTAGCTGCATCAAATGCAGGTGTCAGTTCAGTAAGAGCAAGTATATCTGGATTACCAATACATCGTTCATTATATAATCCATCATGATATGAGCATGGCATCTCCACAACATTTTTGAGATGGTGCTTGAATGACCTCCAATTACCTACTCTCGATCTTAATGGTTGTGGAGTTGCTACAGCAAGATCTCCATGAATGAATACTGAATCCCTAGGACAATAATTATAGTAATCAGTTGGTTCTCTATTTGGTCTCAGGACTTCTACACTCTCCCCACGCAAGAATTCACAGAAGGTCTCAAGGTCTTCATTAGCTTCATCGATAACCTTCTGAGGATATGGTCCAGTTTTTACTGAATCAACTTCATCTCTATCAGCATAGTTAATTGTCCTAAGACTTTTATCCATCTCAGGTATTCTTGCAAAGTCAGCGACACCAACAATTACTTTTTTAAGTTGATCCCATTCATTTGTTGAAGTCATGTTGTTAAAATTACCATTTTGTGATCGTTTGGTTTTCCAAACGTAAAAAATTCATCTAGAGAGAATTTCAGATGCTTCTTCATCCACCAATAATAGTAGGCATATCTAGAATTGTCATGGTGTGGTCTGTTTATCTGAATACTATTTTCTGCACTAGGTAGTTTTGTATTTGTTGTTATCAATGGAATACAATATGTCTTACCTGTGTGACCCACAAAATAATCTACAGTAGTTGCATTACCACTGAATCCCTGAATTGAAGTCTGACAATTCAGTCTATACTTATCTTTGTAACAATGCAAGGATAATATTTTTTCAACATAATGTCTCTGTAAAAGAACAGGACCAAAGTACGAATGTCTCAATTTTGGATGCAGAAAAAATGGTATGAATTCTGTAGATTCAAATCCCAACTGCACACAGTCCCAATCATATGGGAGTCGAGACATTAAATATTCCCAATCAAAGTTCCAATACTCAAATAAATTAAGATCATAATCATCTTCCATCAAAAGAAGATAATCATCATCACTAGTATTGATCCACTTCTTCATGAACTCAAGATGAGTTACTGCATTACCAATCGCATATGCAGGCACTCCAGTTACAGTTCCAACAATATAATCAGATATCCAGTCCGTAATATTTGATGCTAAGAATTTTGATCCTGATATTCTTGTTGATGGTAACTTCCAATAATCAAACTGCTCTTCCATGTAATCTCTACGGTCAGTTCGATTATCAAGATTTACATAATGAACATGAGGGAATCCCTTCAATCTATTATTAAAATTCATCGTGCATACGTTGAGAGTTTTTTCAACATTCCCTTATCATTTGCCTTACCGTAAGTAAAGAATTCATCTATCTGATATCTCTTTTTATCTCCCCTCCACCAGTCATAGTAAGCTAATCTACAAGCTTTGACAAGTTGATATTTTTTAGTCTCTTTAGCAAAGAAATCTGTGTGGTTTGGAAATATTGGTACACAGTAAGTTTTGCCACAATGTCCAATAAAATAATCTGGTGTTCCCGAAGCTAGTCCAAAGTTTTTATTGGCGCTGAAGTTTGACAGATTATATTTGTCTCCCTCACAATGTATTTTAATTAACTTCTTTACATACCTCCGATTAAGAAGTGCCGTGCCAAATGTATGTGCTGGCAAAATTTGATGAAGATAGAATGGAATGTAATTTAAATTCTCAAATCCCAGCATCAGACAGTCCCAATCATATGGGAGTCTACTCATTAAATAACTCCAATCAAAATGCAGGTGCTCTACAATTCCAAAATCTATAGTATCTCTACTAATGATTAATGTATCCTCTTCAGTATTATCGAACCAATCTTTTAAGAATTCAAGAATTGATATTGAATACCCTGCTGTGGCAATTGGAAGTTTATACTTAGATCTATTAACAAGCAAATCCTTCCAATCATTAACATTGGAATTGGTATACTTGGAAGTAGATACCCTCTGATAATTCTTTACCTTCAAATTGATCAAATTCCGTTCCATGTGCTTATGCAATGGAGCACTTGTATCGGAATTAAAATAATAAAAGGTAGGAACCCCAGCAAACTTATCGTGTAAATTCATGATCCTCTAAAAAATTCAAGGTATGATTCCCCATATAATTTATATGACTTTCCAGTGATGTCATATGTGCGGAATCCGTTGGGCATTAAACGCATCGATTCGTGTCTAAAAGTTCCATAGGTAAAGAACTCGTCCAGAGTATATCGATCTCTCTCATGCTGCCACCAATAATACTGAGTATTCCTAGCAAGAATATCACCTTCACTTCTATAGAACTTTTGAATGATACTATTGTTTTCAAAACTACCAAAGTTAGCATTGATGGTAATTAAAGGTAGACAATACGTTCTACCAGTATGAACCATAAAGTAATCAACGGTTCCAGAACCAGCAACGTCGGTTTGTCTATTCCACGCAGCATTAGCAACAGTATTTACTAATTTGTACTTATCTCCAACACAATGAAGATCGAGCAACTTCTCAACAAAAGATCGCTTTAAAAGAACTGGTCCAAAATCATGTGCAGCTTCAATAGGATGTAAATGGAATCTCATTCCATCTGGGTTCTCAAATCCCATTTGAAGACAGTCCCAGTCATAAGGCAATCTATCCAACAGAGTTTGCCAATCAAAATGCCAGTAGTCAATTAATCTAATATCATAATCATCTTCCATTAGAAGAACATATGGATCTTTAGAAGTAGCATACCAATTCTTTAGAAAGTCAAGATGACTTACTGCATTTGCAGCTATGGGAACTAGGAGTTTGTAATCTGCAATATCTTTTATAAGATGCTTCCACTTCTTACTCTCCGAAGCAAGAAACTTTGTTCCTGATACACGTTCATATTCAATACCATAGTGTTCAAACTGACCAACCATCCAGTCCCTTCGATCAGTTCTATTATCAAGATTGAAGAAATGAACTTTTGGAAATCCCTTTAGTTTGTTATCTAAATCCATAACAATACCCCCTCCATAGGATCCATGTATACTTCTGGTCTACTACCTTGAGTATCAAATAAAACTTCCATCTTCCATTCTTTATCACCTTTATTATAATGGAAGAATTCAAAATTAGAAAACTTAGCAGATTTATGCTTCCACCAATATTTTATTGCATCCGATGATATTTGATATGCAAGACTATGCTTATCCACCACTTTAGGAGCAAATACAGGAAGCGTGTAAGTTATCCCAATATCATAAAAAAATGCATCTAGCAATCCATAATCAGTAAACAGTAAGGATCGATTTGGTGAGGGATACGATAATCTATATTTACCATCAATAAAATGAAACTTCTTCAACCTCTTTGCAAAAGTTCTACTGATCATAAAACAATGCATGGACTTATTACTTGGAATCCAAGGATGAAGATGCATCTTAATGAATCTAGTGGATGAGACTCCTAGTTGAATACAATCCCAATTGTATGGAAGATGATGGTATAAAAACTGCCAATCAAACATCCACGAATCACATAAAGATAAGTCTACATAATCATCTGTAAATATACAAACCTCAGAGGATTCGGAATCATACCACTGAACAATAGCGTCAATAATATTGAGAGACTCTGCATACTCATCAGGAGTTCTAACCAAACCCTTATCAAGAATCATGCCAGACCAATCGGCATAATCGACTTCATGATATTTATTGGAGTGTCTCTGATAATCGACAATATTCCTAGATAAGAACTGACTCTCGATTTCTTTTTTATTCTCTACATCCCTGTCATGATTCCTGTAGATGATCTTAGGAATTCACCTCAGTTTTAAAGAGGCATCTGTATTAGAATTATTACTCATGGTTCTGATCTACGTAATCATATCGAGGTAATTGAATCAGCATAGTTTCGTGAATTGCATCACCCCAAGATAAAATATCTTCCGCCGAATATCCAGAACTCTTTTCTTCCCACCATTTTTTAATACAAGAAGTGGCAAGAATATCATATATTTTATTATGATAAACAGCAATGATCGGATCGTAATCTGAATCTGACTGTTGTTTATTATCTTGTGCTACTGCTAACTTAGGATCCAAAGTTAAAAGAGGAAGAGAATAAGATTTACCGACCTGATAAATCAAAAAGTCATCACTACTATAAGACTCTCTAGGAACCTGAAGATCTCTAAGACTTTGATCTAACTTAAAAGATCCATCAGGTTGAAGGTGTATCTTCATCAACTTCTCAACAAAAGATCTGTTGACCATAAAGATAGCAGCGGAAGAACTATGCCACTGTCTAGGATGAAGATGCATCTTGATTTGATAATCATGGCAGTGGTAAAACTGAACAATCTCCCAATTGTATGGAAGACTCTTCATTATTGTCTCCCAGTCAAATGGCCAATACTCAACAAGATCAAAACACAAATCATCCTGAATGATGAGGAGGTTCTCAGATATACCAGATTCATACCACTCAATCATCATTGTAAATTCATTCATTACAATTGATGCGTCAGATGGAGCAAGGAGCATCAAGTCTAACTTATGACCCCACTCATCAATTTTTTTAGTGGAAAATCTAGAAGCAGACCACCGAGTAAAATCAGTAATGCCCCACTTTTTAAATTGACCTTCAATGTGTTCCTTCCTATCAGTCCTATGATCCAAATTCAAGTACATGATGGGAGGAAGTCCCTTCAGTTTATTCATTTAAAAATACTCATGTCAGGAAGATATGGATAATCCTTATAACTCATTGCAAGAGGGAATGAATCTTTTACTTCTTCAAATACCTCAAGTCCTCTCTTTGCAGTCTCTGGAGTCATATAGTAGTGATACCCCATAACACTAATATTTTGATCACCCCAAGGAACGTACTTCTTGCGTCCATCATAGGTCATCATCCGCAACTGTTCCGCAGCATAATCATCATCTGTCAGAATCATTCCACCTCTACCCAAAGATAGATGCTTCCTATATTGAAAACTCAAACACAAATAAGTTCCAGAGACATATGAATTTGGTCTCCATAAAACTGCACCATCAATAATATTAGTACCACCAAGATGATATTGATCATACCACTCAATACTATCAAATCTCCACTCAAGACCAAGCTTCTCGCAGGTCATTGGAATAGAGATATAAGTATGTTCAGGTAATGTTATTTTATCGTATCCTTCATATCTCAAACACAATTCAATTGCATGAGTACAGCAGTCAGTAGCAATTCCGTACTTAGCGCCGTAAAATTTTGCTATCGTATCTTCAAAATGTTCGACAGCATGAAAAGGGTCAGATACCTTTTGCGTACAATTCATAGTCCGATTCATAAAGTTCCAGAAACTTTTTGTTATCTGGTTCTACATACTCATTATATATCTTAGCACACAACGGTTTGTAATTGGGAGTAAAATACTTAGAATCCCTAAGGTGAGGAACTGGAAATGGTTTATAATCTTCTGTATTATTTTTCATAAACAAGTTTACTTTTACAGAGAGATCCCCTTCCATCCTAATCAGTTTAATTTTACCTTGATTCTCAAGACACAATCTTAGGAATGTTGTTTGAGGACCAGTGTGTTCATCAAAAATAAACTTGCCCTTCTCAACCTGACCAACAACCCATTCAAGAGGTGGTTTGTATCTACACATAAACTCATTGAGTCCAGAGATCCATCTTTGTGCAGGATCTCTTGTTACAGCAAAAAAGGTATGACCACTTTCAACAAAATATTTTGCAAGATAATCTGGATCTTTATCCGTCTTTAATAGATCAAGAGATATAAACCTAGGACAATGCAGTTTTAGTGCAGAGGATACAGATGTACTTCCACACTTATCAATGTGCATGTAAACTAATTTACTAGTCTTATTCCAGAAGCAATTAATAAATCCCTCTTTGTGAATTTGTCCTTCTAATCCAGACCTCAACTTAAAAGTAAAAGTAGAGCAGTAATCACCATACTGCTCTACAAGATCATCTATTACTGCTCTCCTCTTCCTCATGCCAAAGTCGCTGTAATTTGCATAGTATATCTATTCTCTAGTCCAAGGTTTGCTGCCAAGTGTGTAGTATCTCCAGTCCACCAGAGATAATCACCTTTCTTCCATTTGACATATGGTTGTTGATCTAACTCAAAATAATGTCCTGTCTTCCAATCTTCAAGGAAGATCAAAACTCTACAAATCTTATTAATATCAGGTTCATTATAGATCTCTCTAAACCTAGGATAAGTATCTTCATGCTCAGGCATGATAGCTCCTGGTGGCATATTATAAAGAGATAGGGAAGTCTCTTTCATGAAGTACCACTTATCACCAACAGTAATATATTTTTTCTTAAGCGAGTCTACAATATCATGTGTCCATTCAGGAACTCCACGATACTCTTCACGAAGAAGTCCAGTGTAATTGACATAAAGATGTCCACGACTCTTCCAACGCTCTACGATCTCATCACTAGGGAACTGCCTCCTTGCAGGATACTCAATGGATTTAAAATCACCAATCAATTCAGGGTTAATGCTTTTCATAATCAATCAAACTTGAAGGTTCCAAACTTTTCTTTGCGGGAAGATTTTCTATCTTCATTCTCATACTCTTCGTCTTGACCACTGTCAAGAACATCATTCTGTGCTGATTGCTCACAATCATACAGTCTCATTTTAGCACGATCAATACCAACAATGAATCTCTTATTGACAGACAAATCATTGTATCTATTCTTCAACTGCTTCACCATAATCTGCCCGAGTTCCTCCAGTTCATCTGTGCTAATAAGGGCAAACATAAGATCAGCAGTAGCAGGGAGACCAAAGGACTCAGAAGTGTCAGTAAGGTCAACATCAGAGCTACCGTAACCAGAACGAGTGGTCTGCGTGGCAGATACGATAGGGACGTTTGCTTCAACAGCCAATCCTCTAAGCTCTTCTGCAATAGACTTAATATACGAATATGAATTGACATTGCCATTTGCGCGATATCTTGAGGAAGCGCATATATTAAGGTAATCAATGAAAATAATATCAGGTCTAAATGACTTCTTAAGTGCAAGCTCATTAAGAAGTGCTTTAAAATGTCCACTATGTGCGCTTGCGGTGGGATACTCCTTAATTATAAGAGAACCTTGAGTTTTTTGCGACAATTTTGTGACTTTGCTGTCAAACATCACCTTAGGAAGTTCACTAATCTCCTGTATGGGAACATTGAGTAAGTTTGCATCAATACGCTCAGCAATTTTCTCTTCTGCCATCTCCATTGTAATGTATAGGACGCTATGTCCGTTAAGCAAACAGGAGCTAGCCATATGGCACATGAACAAAGACTTGCCGACGCCTGTACCAGCAAGAGCGACATTAAGACTCTTATTAACAAGACCTCCCTTTGTAATCTTGTTAAAGTATTCCAAGTCGAAGGGGATCTTGTCCTGCTTCTGATGATAGTAGTCGAATCGTTCGTCGGCATTTGCAAAGTAATCGTGACCAATGTTATTGTCAAAAGAGACTGCTAGTGCTTCACTAAGGATAGATGGAATAGCATCCCTATTCTTTTTCTCATCATTGCCATCAGCAATATTGATGGAGTCCATTAGAGCAAGATAGATTGCTCTATCACGACACCACTTCTCAGTGGTATCATACAACCACTGAAGATCTGCAGGACTATCTTGCAAATTAGTAACCAGGATCTGCAATTCTTTAAGCATGCCTTCATTGAGATCCTTCCTATCAGAAATCTCAATTAGAAGTGCTTCGACAGTAACCTGTGTATTGTATTTTGTGATGAAGGAAACAATCTCTTCAAACATAATCTTCTGAGATACTTCTTGGAAGTATTCAGGTTTGATGAAGGGAATTACCTTACGGGAGTATTCTTCATTATATAAAAGATTCTTTAGAATCGTGTGCTCAATAGTCTCCATAATCACAAGAAAAAGAAATACTTACTCGTTCACCTTCGCCCTGAAAAGGCAAAACGCTATGTACCAAATATGAGGGCATTAATACTAGAGTGCCCGCAACAGGATAGTAATGATAGTGATCTGCTGTAAAAGCTTTATATTGTTTTTTCTTCCTCAACTTTGTCTTCATACCGTAAGAAGGATCTTGAATTGTTAGACATCCACCCTGTTCACCATCATAAGTTCCTAATTGAAGAGAAACATTTTCACTGTAATTAAACTCATACAGATCTCCAATAACTTGCTTTACTGGGTAGTAAACCCCAGTCATCGCATTGTTACCGTGATGATGTGGCATATTGTATTCGTTCTCACGATTCAAATTTGCCCAGATCCTTTTACACACAAGTCCGCTTTCATATCCATGCTTATCACAATACTGGTTTAAAGCCTTGTTGATAATATTCATTAAAGATTGAAAGGAGGGAAATCTTGTGTGCAAATCACTCTCACTATGCCACCCACCAACGTTGCTTGCAACAACTCCGCCACTATTCTCCAACTCATAATAGATGTCATTCATTAACTGAACGTTCAGATCATGAGTTTCCTTTTGAAAGTTATGCACTTCAATTGGAATTGGAAAACATGGGAAGAGTTTGTCAACTCCCATAACTAAACTCCTCTCTAGCAATGGAATCCAACTTCTCCATCACTTCAGAAGTAAAATAGGTTTCAGGGTCTTTAAGGATTGCCTTGGCATAGACCTTTTTAGTCTCACCATCAACAGTCATCTCATAACGACCTGCAACGTTCTTCCAAAGTCCACCGAGTTCACCCAGTTCAAGAAGACCGTAATATCGATCAAGACCACGCTCATCGTAATAAAGACGCACCGTAACATCTTTGTTCTCCTTGCTCAAACGTGACTTAGCGGTCTTTGCCTTGATGATGTTACCCACCACTTCTGTTCCATCCTTCTCTTTCTTTTTACTAAGATAGATGATAGTGGAAGCAGCGTACTTAAGACCAGAACCACCACCCATTTCCTTTGTGGGGACATAGGCACCGATAACGTCATAAGTGTGATTGGTTACGATCATGGGGATGTTTGCTTGACCCAACTTAAGTGTGAGCATCCTGAACGCACCTTTGACAAGTTGAGATTTGGTCATGTCTCTAACCTGCTTCTCGTTGAGAGCGTCAGTAATCTCCTTCTCTGTGGATAGCATTCCAAGAGAGTCTAGCACAAACATACATGGTTTGCGCTCACCCTCAGGCGCTTTGAGGTACATATCCACTGCCTTCAGTGCTTTACTACGGAAGTCTTCGATGGTAACGACATTAACAACGACAACCCTAGCAAGGTCAATACCACGGCTTGTGAGGAGTGATTTATTAACTGCGGCTTCAGTGTCAAAATAGAGGCAGTAACCGTCAGGGTTAGAATCGAGGAAATTCTTAACCATAGCAAGTGAGAAGAAAGTTTTACCAGTGCTAGACTCGCCAGCAATGGCAGTAATCTTATTCCCAGATACACCACCAAATATACTACCTGAGCAAAGTCCGTTAAAGATGTACGAACCCGTGTCCACATAAGTCTCAGAGTCGTCAATATCTGCGGCGAGTTGTGTGTATTCATCGCCAATCTCTTTTACAATGTCCTTCAAAAAATCCATAGGTCACTCAAAAATATAATGTGGGTTTTGAGATTTAAACATCTCTACATGTTCTTCAGTTTTAAAGAACTTAAAAAGTGTTGTGTTTGGATGTTCTTTAAGTTGATACTTTACTTTAATCATAGTCACAAAACATTTAATGAAATTTTAGTTGGTCCCGCATTCAAAACTCCTACGGGTATGTAGTCAAAAGATAGTACATACCTCTTTATACTTGAATCTGAATTGGGTCTCACAGAGTGTCTGAGGCTTGATGGAAACAACACCATTATACCACTCTCTACGTCAACTCGGTAGGTGTTTGAGTTTAACTGATTAAATTCAGAATATTGTATTGGAAAGAAAGTTCCAAAGGTATTATTTTTATTAATATCTCCATGAAAATTTATTGGAGCAGAACCTGGTGGAGCATCCAGATAAAGAACACCGCTGATCATAGACGATGCGTGAATATGATCTTGAGCATAATCAGATCCAATATTCATAGTTACCCAAGAAGACATGCAGACCAAATCAATGTCATCTTTTATTTTTAAAATTTCTTTTGCAAAATAATTTACATGGTAATCAATGGCACCAAAAAGATCATTATACTTATCATCTTTATGAAGATCTAACTTTTTAGTTATCCATCCATTATCTAGAGGCGTTCTTATATATTCCTCACCCTTTAAATTGTCAATACAATCTTCAGTAAAATCGTTGATTATATTGTTCTTATAAACTGTTGTGGGGAATAATGTAACGATCTCCATTACAGTGCAAAACCAAACTGTTCACGAGCAATTTTCTTATAAGGTCCGCCTGGGTTAGCATCACGGATCTCTTTAATAATATTCAGTTTTTGATAAAGTGCCGCATCACCGCCCAGTCGCAATGCGCTTACAATAGTAGCAAGTTCTTTATCGTTGATAGGCAGTTCCATTATCCAAAAAATAGTTCAAGGTTTACAGTCTTCTCAACGTTCCATCCGATGGCGTCAAGAATGGTTTTTACAGGTTCGACAAAACTCTTGTCGAATTGTAGGTTGTAGTCAATATACTTGTCAAGGTTCAACTCCTTAGGAAATTCTTGAATAAACGAGATAACGTTCTCTCGCAATGGATTTGGTTCCTTCAAGTAGCAGAACTTGATCTTCTCACCATTATTGATGAGTGAATATTTATTGGTCAGTTTTTTGTCCTTTACATGATGGTTGAATAGGAGGGCACCCCTGACATGAATGGGTGTTCCTTTTGAGTAGATGGAAGTTCTACACTCATACTTCTTGACGTTGGATACAGACCTAGGAAATGAGATCTGTTCAGGAGGCAATTGCCTAAACTCTTGTCTACTCTTGTCAATAAATTCAATCACATCTTCCTCAGTGCCAGTCATCATAAGTTTTAGAGCACCCTTAATCATAGTTCGACAAGGGGCAGGAGTTGATGACTTGACCGCTTCAATGCCCATGATCTTCAGTTTAGGTTCAGCATAAGCAACACCTTCACTGTTCCATACATTCAAGATATATCGCTTTTTAGCCGTCCAAATCCCACGGTCAGCAATGTTCTCACGCTTCATGAACATCTTCTGATCATAAGCATTAACATACTCTGCTAACTGCTGATAACTCTTATCAATAAAGGGTTCAATTTGATCTTGACATGCTTTGTCAAGGAACTCAACTACCTTCTCTTTATTATCAGATCCCTCAGCAAACACACGATCAACAAGCGGACCAAGGTGTAGGTAGATAGAATCAGTATCAGACGCAATAACATAATCTTTGTCTTCCGTCTTTAGAATCCTATTTAGATAAGCATTCATTCGGTTCTCAATCCAGCGGATGGAGACTTGTCCAGATAGGGTGATTGCTTCGGCGTTAGCAAGTTTATAGTAACGAAAATATTGATTGCCAATAGCACCATAGGCAGAGTTAAGGGCGATCTTCTTAGCCATCTGAATATTGTTACAGCGTGCAATTTCCTTCTCCAAATCTTTAGTAGGTGTCTTCTCATATGCTTGCTTCGCTTTGAGCATCTTCTTCTTGAAGATCACTCGCTCACTATACATCTTATCCATGAGTTCTGGCAAAAACCCACGAGTATTCTTACGGTACATGGACCCGTTAGCACACACCGCACTATCTTTATAATCTTCAAAGTCTATCTCTTCATTAAGGATTCGATCAACCGTAGCCGATGGGTGTCTAGTATCTCGTAACGTCTCTGGTGAGATGTTGTACTGCATAATAAGATGAGGGTAGAGAGAATTAAGGTCAAAAGACACAACCCAATCATACTTTCCAGGTTTCGGTTCCTTAACATATGCCCCCGCATACTTTTCGTTCTTGTCGGACTTTTCCTTAGGGGGAATAACAATCCCCCTTCCCTTTAAGTAGTTATAAATGATAGTGTCCCACATCCTCACCTGATAGAACACATCTTCATAATTGACCTTAGCATCATAGGCCATAGTCAATGCAAGTTCAATCAACTTCATCTTGTCTTCCAATAGGTCAACAAGTTCCACGTCAATGATGTTATATTCTACAAACTTTTGCCAACCGTTTGTATAGAAGTCTTTAAAGGTATCGAACTCAGAGTGATCTAACTTTTTCTGTCCCAACTCTACAGTTGCAATATGATCCAGTCGGTAGGATTCTTGGTTTGTATAAGTAAACTTCTTATACAGGTCCAGATAATCTAACTGAGAGACTCCACCAATGTCATAGGACAATTGCTTTCTGCCTTGGATGTAAACCTCTTGCTCGGTTACAAGACCCCACGGAGAGAGTCTCTTCATCAACTTCTCACCAAGAATTCTATCAATACGACGGACTAGGTAAGGAATATCATACAGTTTGCTATTCCATCCAGTGACAACTTCGGGGGTGTTGTCAATCCACCAACTGATAAAGTCATGAAGAAGATCTTCTTCATTATTGAATTGCTTGTAGTAATGATTCCCTTGCTTAAGTTTGAATGGACCCTGACCCCAAGTAATGATCTCCTTGGTTGCATAATCCTGAAGGGTAATAAGAAGAACTTCTTCAGCAGCAGACTCTACATCTGGGAATCCATTCTCAGAAGCAACCTCAATGTCAATGGTAGATAGCATAATCTTACCAATGTCAAACTTGATCTCTTGCTCAGAATACTTCTCAGAGATATATTGATAGATAAACCGCTCGTTACCGTAGATTTTAAATCCTTCTACGCCATCATATTTTTTGATGAACTCGCGGCACTCATGTACAGTGCCTGGTTTGATTGCCTCAACCTGTTCTCCACTAAGAGTTTTATAGAACGTCTTCTTTTGAGATGGTACAAAAAGGGTCGGGTTCCACTTCTCGCGGGTAGTGAAGCGTTTACCATCTTCATAACCTCTGACGAGGAACTGGTTCCCGACCATCTGGACGTTCGTATAAAATCTCACTTAGTCAAACTGCTGTACAGTTCTTTGATTCTACCAGTTGGTTCTGCAATGGTCAAGATCTTATCGGAATGAATCTTGAACTTGGTATCTGCGGTAATGTCGCCCAACCAATTTTGAAGGGTTCCATCAGGCATAATGTTAAATGGTTGTACCAGAATGCAATCTGGTTCGCCAAGGTCAGCAGAAGGTGCTTCTTCTAATTTAGCAATTAGAGTTCCACCCGTTTGAAAGATAATTACTTTAGGTTCCATATCAACAATCCTTACAGTTATCAGTTACTACCATAGATTGACTTTGCTCATCCACATCTTGGCGGAGGATGTCAGTCATATACATTCTGTTCAATTCATCTACAGGATCGACAAATGTCACAATCCAATCGAGAGGAACTGGGAACTTATATCCTTTACCCAGAGCAATCCAAGGACTCAGTTTGATTTCAAAGGATGCTCCTTCTTCACCAATCTGGGGATCACCCGTTTTTACTACACAAGGTTTATTGAAAAAATAACCAACTACTTTGTCTTCAAGAAGCATCTCTTCAACATCAGTAATTATTTGTTCTCCTGTCTTCACGACAGCTAGTTTAATTGCCATAACTAAATGAAGTTTACTGTTATATTAGCACGAAAAAGAAAAGGGGGCAAGGGTTGATTCTGACCAACCCCGCCCGTGCGGCGACGATATTTGGAAGGTAGCCGCTATTATTTATAGGTAGTCTTTACGAGCATGATGTTCTGGAACTACCTTACCGAGTGCGATACTCAGTAACCCATCCTCAAAAGTAACTGATCTAATTTCCGTATCATCACTGAGCGTCCATGCTCTGGTGAAAGATCGTTGAGCCATTCCTCTGTGGACATATGACGCATCGGTCTCTTTATCCTCTTTTTGCCCTTCAACAAAAAGTTTTCCGTATTCGGTGTAGACATTTACCTCTTCCTTTTTAAATCCAGCAAGCGCGAGTTCTAAACGCGATTCTACATTGCTAACCTGGATCAAATTATAGGGAGGATAGTTAGTAGATGATTCATGTACGTTGAATAGACGATCAAAATACTCGTCCATTCCAATACTGTTACGATTGATTCTATCCAGAAGCTGCGGAATATCTGCAGCATTATATCTCATGAGGTTACCCATGGTGTTAGCTCCTTTACTAAGCGAGTTTATGTTGTGTGGACCCTTGCGGCATCCAATACTATTTAAACACAAACTACAAAAAAGAGTAACCGCGATAACCGAATATGATTGTTGGGTTAACCGTTATTAAACGTATGGTCAGCAAGCATAGCAAATAGTTGAGACTTCAGATGCATCAAAAACTCTTGTTCCTCATATGGTCTAGCAGGTGCTCCTGGCCACATCTTGATAGAATAGCACGTATGATCATAGAACATACGGACATCTTCTATTGATAGGAATAGTTGATATCCGTCTTGTTCTAGATCGTTTTCTTCCATCACTCAGCAACTTCTACTTTCTTTTTAGATCCAATATTATATTTTTGTTCTAGGATCCAGTCGTTTTTATCTTTGTAGGATAAAACCTTAATTTGGTTTAAAGGTGCGATATCCATAATGGAATCGCCATCTACTACGCTAATTAAACCCCAATCAGAGAGAAGTCTCGCGATTCTATTCCTTCTCTGAACATCATTTACGGTAAGGTTTGCATGCTTGCCATCTAAAGCAAACAACTCCTTGAAATGTGTAATGTAGTATCTGCCCTGCTTGTGGAGAATGTGGCAAGATTGGTAAAGTTTTTTCTCTTTGCGCGAAGCAACTCCGATACGAGTTAAAGTTTCACGAACCTTAAGGAAATCATCAGGTTCATTCAACATCACTTCAACCATCATCTCAGGTGTCCAGTTTACCTGAGGTTCAATACTATTTGTCATGTTCCACCAATGTCAAGTCTTTGCTTAATAAAATCTATTTGATCTTGTGACAAGATCTTCAATGCCTGCATTGCCTTCTCATTACTATAACCATAGTATTGCTTGACAATATCAAGATCAGTAATCTTATCCTTTCGGAGCCAAGGAGAAAACCTTTTACGCTTCCTCAAACTATTTAGATAAAAAGAATATTGCATGTCTTTGTCAATTTGAGAGTTTTTATTCATCTCATTGGCAAATAAAACGCAATCTAAGTGCCCAGATAAGCAACGATTAACAATAAATGGAGGATATGATTTGATCTCTTCCGACAAATCCTCTTTTGTGTGATTAATAGAGTTCAACCAATCCTTCAGTTCCATCAGTTTTTAAAATAATCAGGTACGTCCTTTATTTGGTCAGCAGTTAAATTAGCACTGACACCAGTGATAGTTGCTCCAGGATTTCTTGCCAAAGCAATTTTTCTAGCATCTTCAAAGTCCGAAGAGTGATACTCCTCCGTCCAGAGTTTGCCCGCTTTGTACAGTGAGACTTGTATTTTCATAGTTCATTAAAAGTAGTTCTTTACGTGCTTTTTGATCACTCATGTAATCGCCAACAGATCTCATAGTATATGTAAGATCAAACTCTCCTGTTCTCCATTTAGTATCAGTAAAGCGATCTTTTACAAGTTGATCGGAGTTGTAACTAATCATCATATCTGTAGAGGAGTTATTACAGTCCTCTGCAAACTTATCGTGATCAAACCCCTTATGCATTCCACCTTTTTTACCATAAAGATTATCCTTGATATCATATGGAGGATCAAGATAAACAAATGCATCGGATCGATCAGAAGACTCATCCAAAACTCTATCGTAAGAATAATTAGTGATCGTCCAATTATGTATAAGTTGTTGATAACCCGACAACTTCAAAATACCTTTCATTGAGAAGTT
>Ga0163111_10000777_pt1 | contig 19091 bp, 21 predicted proteins | sample CRUFie1St18metaG_FD_109645 | JGI IMG/M metagenome (GOLD analysis project Ga0163111, IMG submission 109645) | Marine microbial communities from the Costa Rica Dome - CRUD Field 142mm St18 metaG | ecosystem: Environmental > Aquatic > Marine > Oceanic > Photic zone | place: Costa Rica: the Eastern... | reverse complement strand
TAGCTGATGATTGGGCATTAATTTACGTAGACATATTCAAGCAGATATTTGAGTGCAAGGCAGATTTTCCGCATCAAAACAGCGCTACCCTCAAGGCAATTACACCCTATAGAGATAAAAAGGATAAAGACTGCTCTATTGGTGGTGTTATGGTTACTGTGAGGTTTGGGTGATAGTGGACGGTTAGGATTACTACAGGGTTTAACTATTTTTTAATAATAATAGGATACCATGTACTACATGACAGATGTAATAGGCCATAGAGGTGGATCAAAAATACATGCAGAAAATTCTATCGCTGCTGCACTACAAGCGGTTGAAAATGGTGCTACTATAATTGAGGTTGACCCTCAACCATGTGCTAGTGTTGATGGCACCAAAGGTGCAGGTGAGTTAGTTATAATGCGTGCTGACCAGGTAGGGCCAAGGCCTGATAGTACCCCTGAAAATCCCAGGGTACCAAAAACTAACTTTAACAGAGATGAACATGGTTTTAGCGATAAAATTTGTGAAATGACAGTAGGGCAGGCTAAGCAGCTTAATTTACGTGCCATAGGTACAGATAATGAGTGGAAAGTAACAGATCAACAGATACCAACACTCACTGAAATGGCAGCTGCAATTGCCCCTACAAGAGCTACATTAATATTAGATATGGAGTTAGGAGCAAATGTTATTAACTCAGAGCATCGTAGGTTTCGTGGATACACTCCTGAATCTTTGGCGGATAATTTAACAGCACAACTTAATCAACTTTTTGACGATGGTGTTATTAGCCCAGACCAGGTGATGATAGCCTCTGAACACAGGCAATTCTTAGATATGATGGTAGATAGAATACCTGGAATTTCTACAAATTTTTATATGAAGGATAAAATTAAAGATGATCCTGTGGGGTTAACAATGGAGGAAGTAGATAAATTTAAGCACAAACCGACAACAATTGCAGTAAAAACTAAATATGTATCTCCTGAACTAATTGATCAGCTTCATGATAGAGGTATAAAAATATTTCAGGGTGTTGAAAATAATCCTGATGAAATAACCAAAGCCACACAAGCCGGAGTAGATGCAGTTATATCTGACGATACTGAATTAGCTCAAAGAACCGTAAATACAGCTAAATCTCAACCAAGGCCTATTGAAATAGAAACAGGACAAACAACCACAAAGGATGTTTCACGATCTACACCTTCTCAAACTAGTAATATTGCAAGTGCACGATAATAAAACTAAAAAAAGCTGGGTTGCGTTAACATCCCCTCATAAAAATAGAATTTATTTTATCCAATATAATTTTGATGATGGCAGGAGGTGCTTTTACTACCTACAAGTATTTTTTGAGAAAGAAAAAGAGTTCCTCAAAACAATGGAATACTCAGATACTATTAACCTAGAATATTATGGGATTATAATTGCTGATGGTTGGGGGAAACCTAATGAGAAATTAAGAAACAAACTAAAAAGTAAGTACGGTGAAATTCATTAAGGGAAAATATGAGTGATGTACAAGAGTGGCTTAGAAAAATTGCTGGTAACATTGTAGAGGAGAAAATTACCGGGAGAGACAGAGAAAAATCACCCATTTTACTATTTATGGTGGGTGCTCCTGGTGCCGGTAAAAGTACCTTTATACAAAGTATTGCAAACCATACTTTTCTAACTAACAGAAGTTTATCAGATTGTATCAATGAATCCTTGATGGATCAGAAATTCCCTAAAGTTCTTGATCATAGTCATCCACTGCAACAGGCATTAATTATAGATCCTGGAAGTTTTAGAATACAAATAGCTACAACCTATGCATCAGAAAAAGGAATACCATTATCACAAGATAGAAATGCAATGAGGCAGTTAAAAGAGATTAATGTTGAGGTCACAGATCTAATTCATCAAACAGGTACATATATAGCAGAATCATTATTAATAAGGTGTATAAACTTAGGTATATCATGTGTTATGGATTCTACCGGCAATAGCTCTTTAGGCAGCGATGGTAAGCCAACAAAATATGCTATAGATATTGTCAGATCTTTATCAGAATCTGAATCTAAAGCTTATTTCTTTCATTTAGAAGTAGATATTGAAACTGCTCGGTCCCGATTTGAAATATCTGAAAAAGGTGGACATGTGACTAAATATTTTTTTAATGAAGAAATAGTAAGTAAAGGAATAGAAAGATCTACACAAATCATGACCACTTTTATCGAAGAGTCGTCAAAACATGGGGGGGGGGAATACAATTTTTTGCACATTAAACCAAGATTACGAAGTTACTGACTACCAATCTTTACATCGTCAATCTTCTTTATCTCACAATGGGGGCTATCCTAATTTTACTCCTTAAAATAATAATATTTATCAAAGAGGCAGTAAAATATACTACCAATCCAACAAATTTTGGCACAGCCCGGATCCACTATTGTTAGAGGTTATGTGTACATGTTAGCTTAATTTGAGGAAGAAGATGATATGCTGCCAGAGGGATTATTTAGCGTTAGAGGATGGATGCCCGATACTCCTTCAAAGTGGTGGCAGAATAGAACTACAAAAGAGTATTATGGCTAAACAAAATTGCACACAGAAATTTACATTTGGAACATCTCATGCGGTATTTTACAATAGTTGTAGTAAAAAGCCGTTTGGCACAAGCTTTCACTTGGATGCTTTTAGCATTAGTAATGAGGTGGAACCTATTGATATAAGGACAGGTCATTTTCAGGGCATTATAGAAAGTATTGATGGTGATAAAACAGGTGAATTATCTATGACTTTATCTAGCTGCCCAAGCTTTTTTGATAATTTTGATGGTAGTGAGATAGTAGAAAGTACTAGTAGCTCTGGGCAGATAGTTAGCTTAGCTAATATTAAGGGCGATACGCTTGTAAATAATGTAGATGGTATTGACTCTGTGAATGTTTCTTTACCTAGTAAACTACGTCAGGGCAAGTATGTAATATGTGCCGTGAGCGCTACTGAAGTAAATGTGTATTTACATGATTGCTCTAAACTAGCTGCAGATGGAGAAATTCTGCAATTGGCTGATAATGATACTGGCCTAGTTAATGCCTCACCTATCGCAATTGCGGGTGCAGGTGCCGATACGGCTATTACAGGAGTAAATGCTAATGGTGACGTAATAGACCTAGGTATTCAGATCAAAGGTGGTAGTGCAACTGATATGGCATTCACTGTAGGTGATACTGCATGTTTTTATGTAGTAGCTGAAAATTCCAACTTACGTGTCAAAACATTTAGAGGTAGTAGTCAAACTGTACCTATAGGAGTTAAATTATATACTTGCGATAATAAGGGGCATTATAAAGTATTTGATGTACCAAAAGTAAGACTAAACCCTGTGCCTGTAAGTTTTGAAAGACAAACACCTGCGACATTTGAAATCACAGGCACCATATTGGTAGAGTGTTGCACTAACACACTTTATACAATTGAAGAATATGATTCACAAACACTTGCTTGCTGCTAATGGAACTATTGAAGCAACAATTTACGCAAGTTTATATCTACGATTTTAACTTGGTTAAACGTAAGCTGACGGTAAAGCCATTTAGTCAATTCGATTTAGAAGAACTGTCAAATATTTTGGTTAGTAATAAACTACCAGATTTTATTAGTGGCAATAAAAATGAGGATAAAACTCAAGACTTGGTTACTGAGTTTATGCTTGATATTGAGAATAAAGGATCCAAACAAAGGCTTATTGTTATAAGCAAGATATTATGGTTAATACTTACTTCAGAGTGTAAAAAAGCTATTGTAGAGTGTAAGGTAGAAGGAGAAGATTACGACCCACAAACTGGCAATGTAATTAGCATAACTAGCCCTATAGATAAATTAGTTGCTTTACTTGGCCTAGCTACACAAGTTGTCATTAACCTTGAAGGTCTCAATGAAGAGCAGCAGGATCAACGTATTACTAACCATATTTATGCAGCTACTTATAATTTGAGTAGTGTAATGAATGCTATATTTACAGCTTTAGGAGCTAGTTTTCCTAAAGATGAGGAGACTAAAAAAAAAGAGCAAATGGCCGCACTAGAAAAGTTGATCTTTGCTGGTACGCAGTAGAAGTTTATCACTTAATTAGTAAGCATTACCCTTTTTACTCAGATATATCCAAATATAAAAACCTAACACCTAAGCAAGTATACGTGATGGCACAAACTGCCTATCGTCAGGATGAAATAACTTCATTAGAAGCAATGATACGAAGTGGTTCTATTGATAGTAAAGAATATCAAAAACATTATCCAGCAGAGCTAGGTAACCCTGTTGATAAAAACAAAGAGGATAATCTAGATTTTGTCCATAAGCTAAGCCAGCTCAAAAAGCATGCTAAACAAGTAAGTTATACGAGGGCGTAGGATGACAATATTTACCAATAATACATCACTAGTAATTCGTATAGGGGCAGATTCACGCCGTTATCAACAAGCGCTTGAACGAGTACGTAAAAACACTCGTGATTTAGAAGCTGAATTAGGCAATATAGCTAAAAGATCAGCTATACAATTTGCAGCGTTAACTGGTGGAGCTACATTAGCCTTTAAAGGTTACTCTGATTTTGAGAAGGCATTAGTTGGAGTTGGTAAAACAGCTGATATTGAAGGAACTAGGCTTAATAATTTAGGTAAGGAGTTTCAGGAATTATCACAGCAAATACCTACTAGTACTAATGAGCTGCTAGAAATCGCTCAAATAGCAGGTCAGCTGGGTATTAAGGGTGCTGATAATATAAGAAACTTTACTAAAACAGTTGCTGAAATAGCCGATGCTACCGACCTCTCATCAGAAAATGCTGCAAGTAGTTTTGCGACTATATTAAAGCTAACAGGTGAACCTATTGAGAATGTAGATAGGTTAGCTAGTACAGTTGTTGATTTAGGTAATAACTTTAATGCTACTGAAAGCCAGATAGTAAGGGTTGCTACTCAGGTAGGGCAAGCTACTGGGCAGTTTGGGGTAAGCTCTAAACAAGTACTTGCTATATCTACAGCATTAAGGTCTGTTGGTGTACAAGCAGAACTTGGTGGTAGCGTAGTTGGTAAAACATTCAGAAAAATTGAGAAATCCATACGTCAGGGTGGCAGCCAATTTAAACAGCTACAAAAAATTACTGGTTTAACAGGAGATCAGCTACGTAAAACATTTGCTGAGGATAGTACTCAAGTTTTTGAAAAATTTATCAAAGGTTTGGGTAACGTTGATAGTGTTAGTGCCACACTTGAGCAATTTGGTTTAAAGGGTGATGAGATTAATAAAGTACTACCTACATTAGCTAATAATAGCGAGTTATTAGGTAAAGCATTAGAAACTGCTAATATAGAATTTAACCGCAATCAGGCATTAGCAAAAGAGGCTGCTAAAGCTAATGCTACAAGTGCTGCTCAAACAAAGAAATTTTTTAATGCAGTTGAGAATTTAACAAGTTCAATTGGTGGTGCATTAGCACCTGCATTAACTGGTATCATTAGCAATTTAACAGATGTGGTTAGTGGCTTAAGAAGCTTTTCTGATAACAATCCTATATTAGTAAGAACTATATTAGCAGTTACTACTGCCACTGTTACGCTACGTTTAGCTATCTCTACTTTGGGATTACAGTTTGTGAAGGCAAGAGTAAATGCTATTGCAGCGTCTTTAGCCGTGGCTGGGTTTGGTAAAACATCAACAAGTACAGCAGTTAATGTGGGATTATTAACTAAGGCCGTTAGATTGTTAGGTATAGTTATAAAAAAGAATCCACTATTTTTTATAGGTAGTGCGCTAGTGGCTGCAGGTGAGGCCTTAGGGTTATTTAGTAGCGATGTTAGTGAGGCTACTAAAGTAGAGGAAAAATATAATCAAGTACTACAAGAAACTAGTAATAACGCAGCTGAGTATATAAGTGCTTCAGAGCACAGACGCTTACAAATTAAGCAAGAAACAAAAGCTAAGTTGGAAGCTGCAATTGCTGAGTTTAAACTAGCCCAAGCACAGGCTAATACATTTAATGAATTAAGTAGAACTGAAAAAGCCCTAGCACGCGGTGCCTCTGTATTGGGATTAGGGCCAGATTTAGATGTAGTAGAACAGAAAATACAATCTTCTGGTAGGGCAATTATTGAATTGCAGGATACTTTAAAGGGTTTTGAGAAACAGGTTAATCAGCCTACACCTGCCATTACTAAGACTTTTTCAGTTAGCAGCGAGAGGCAGAATAATGATTCTACTGAAAGTGCCAGTATTAATAAAGATATACAAGAGCGCTTGAGCTTATTACGTGATGAGGCAGCAATTAATCAACGTATTGCCGAGCAGAAGCGTCAGTTAGCTCAAAAAGCCGATGCTGGTGCTACTCTTAATGAGTTAGAAACTATCAAAGCTAATAATGAGCGTGAATTAGCATTACTGCGTGAAAAACAAGAAAACAAGCGTGCCATTATTCAAGCCGAGCAAATAGAGAGCACCCAATTAAGAGAAGCCGAGTTAGAGAACCTAGAAACGCAACAAAAAATAATTCTTGAACGTGAAGCTGCATTTATAGAGCAGAAAAAAGTGTTAGAAGCGGAAGCTCAACAACGTAGAGATGAAGCACAAGCTTTTTTGCGTGAAGAGGAGGTTATTCTTGATAAGGAAAGTTTTAATAAGTTTGTTGAAAATTTCTCACTACGTGAGGAAATAGAGAATCAATATTGGACTAATATTGCTAAATTACGTGCTGATCAACGTAAAGCAGAAATTAGTAATGAGGTTAAGTTTGGTAAGGATATAGGGCGTATTGTAAATACGGTACAAAGCCAAACGTTTAAATCTGCTAAATCTACGGCAGATAGTTTAGTACAAATTGCACAAGGGCGTAGTAAAAAACTAAAGGGAATCCAAAAAGCTTTTGCTATTAGTGAGGCCACAGTAAATATAGCCGCGGCTATATCAGGTGCAGTAAGGCAAGCACAAACATTACCATTTCCTGCTAATTTAGCAGCAGTAGCTACAGGTGTTGCTACTGTAGCAGCTAATACGGCAAATGTTATTAATACTATAAAAGGGGCCCAGCAAGGTGGTATTGTACCAGGCCCATCATTGGGTGATAGAGTACCTTCATTGTTAGAAGGTGGTGAAACAATAGTACCAGCTAAAGTGACTCCGACATTTTTTGATATATTTGGTAGTTTGGCACAAGTTAGAGATAAAGCTAAAGCGTTAGAGAATATCAATCAGAACTTACGCGTTGAACCAGCAATAAATAATACTTCTATTGAGTTACCAGAAGTACCAGTGCGCATAGTCATGAATGAGCAAGCATCTAAGTTAATTTCAGCTGAACAACGTGAAAATGAGGTGCTTGGTATTAATAACAGAACATTAGGTAATGGAATTAATGAGGGTTAATTATGGTAGATAATAATTGCTATAGCGGTTTTAAGTTTTTTGAACCTAACTTCATTTGTCAAAATGCATGTGCTCATGCTAGTGATAATAGTGAATGCGCAAATTATGCATTGAGTGATTATCGTCATACTGCATGGAAGACCAGGTACAGCGCAGACGGTCAACAGGAATGTATAACTATAAATTTACCACAATCAGTAGAGATAGATCGTTTATTTTTACTAAATCATAATCTAAAAAATTATACTGTAAGTTTATGTGGCGGTAATGAGATATGTGAGCCATATAATTTTGCTAATATACAAGATGATGAAATAGGTTATAGCCAATATTGGTGCCAGGAGAATTTATCCATACAACCAGATACAATTATTAACCCTGATGGTAATACATATGCAGATGGGCTAGTTGCTAATAATCAGCAGTTACCACATATATTGAGTAGTAAACATATAGAAGTTACAGGTAATGAATATACTGCTAGCTGTTATGTTAAAGCAGGCCTACATAGCACGGGCATATTACAAATTACAGATGAGAATAATAATGTAATTGCCAGCATATTATTTAATTTAAATGCTGTTACTACAAGTATAGAGCAAGGCAGCCCTACCCATAGTATAGTAGATGAGGGTAATAGCTGGTATAAGGTAAGTCTTACCTCAAATATAAACCCTGCTACTGATATATCATTAAATCTAGTATTACATAATGGTACTACAACAAGCTTTATTGGAGATGGTGAAACAATATCTCTCTATCTATGGAATACCATCTTAGTAAGTAATGCTACATGTAGTTTTACTAATATGTGCGGTATTGAAGGCAAACATGCTGATGGTACAAATCTCAATGTTACTAATTACAATAAGAATACTAGCTATTATGAGTTTGATAAAATATTAGTAAAGCAGATAGTTATTTGCTGTGATTATACTCAAAATTCACAACAAAAGTTTATCTCCACTATTATAGCCACACAACATTGTGGAACTTTACTTGGTTATCCTGAGGTAAAAAAAGCAAGTTTTACTCCTAATGATAGCATTAAAAAGAATATGCGCGGCGTACACCTAATCAAAGATGGTTATGAGACATTTAGTGTAGATTTAAACTTTAGGGCTAATAATAAGCAAGAGGATGTTGACCTAATAAATAAACTACGAGATAGGTGTGATCCTTTTTATATTTGGTTAAACAGTAATCAAGATTACTTTGTGGTCGATCAATTTGGCTGGCGGTTACAGGATTTATTTTTAGTAAAAGATTATGGACGTTACGATAATGGATGGAACTCTGCATATAGCGTAGCATCTCAAACAAAGCTAAAACTACGTGAAACAATTAATTGGAGGGCAAGGTAATGAACCCCAACTACCAAAGCTCTTACCAAGAGTATCAAATATATTTTACTCCATTAGTAGATCTGCAAGGTACTTACGGTAATACAATCAACGTTACCCAAAATATTGACATTAGCGATATGGTATTACGTGGTACTAACATAGTACAAGAGCTAGATGATGGTGATTACACAGTAGGAGTATTTAGTTATGGGGATTTGACCATTACGACCTTCAACCCCGATGGTAGGTTTAACCAAACTGATGATGCTAGATCTATGTTTGTAGTAGATAGAGATTTAACAAAATTACGGATAGATTTTAGAGATAGTACAAATAATTACAGTACTATCTGGCGTGGGCTAATACATGAGGAAGCAACACGCACCAATATATTAAAATGTGAGACAAGATTTAGGGCGTTATCTAATGATAGTATCTTTCGTAAAACACGTATACCTGCAGGTTCCATCCAAGATGGCAATAGTTTTAGCCAAGCTATTAATAAAATACTTAGTAACCCGATTATTACTAATACATTCAATTACGATCAAAAGAATATAAATGTAAATTATGATGGCATCATAGATATAGGAGCTTATTTTGATGAGCTAGATGCTAAAAAGGCTCTTAATGAGCTATTACTTGCCAGCAACTCCGTATTAGTAATTGATAATGATGAAAATCTAATCATCAAAGGCAGGCAGCATAATAATAACGAACCATATAAATTTTACGGGCCATATGATTTACATAATAGGCTGAATATCATCGATATAAAAAACTGGAATAGTGGTTTACATCGTGTTGTTAACTCCATGACTATTAACAATCAGACCTATAAAGATGAGGCTTTAATCAGACGCTATAGGTTGGAACGTAAAGAAAAGAAGATGGAGTTCATTACCTCCATCTCTACCGCCAAAGCAATAGCAGGCAATATAGTAAGAGAGTTCGGCCAACCTAGAGATGAGTTAGAAATAGAAGTATGTACTGAGTCCATACCCAACATTAAACTGTTAGATTTATGTAGCATCAATAATCCACTAGAGTACAAACCCGTAAAACATAACGAATTCTTACCCACCTATAATGATCTACAAGTGGCAGGCGGCAATTGCAATCCACAACCTCTACCAATAGAGCTAGGTTGCTTTAATATTGATAACCAAATCGGTTGGAAGGTCACAGGAATTACACGCAATCTGCAAACTAAAAACACTACGCTTAGATTGAGAGAGGTGGATTAGTATTGAGTATTTTACATAATTATCATCTGTGCTTAACCTTTTCTTAACTTACAACAAATAGTCTTAGCTTAATAAAGAGGTAAAATTAATTATGAGCATTAGTAGAAGAGCAGCATTAAAACTAATTGGTGGGGCGGGGCTCTTTGCAGCCATGGCAACTACAGTTGGTTGTGGGGGGGGGTATACAGCTGAAGAAGAAAGAGCTGCGTTAGATCAAATAGCAGAGGCTATGATTTATGATAGGGATGTATTACAAGCAAATAAAAATGCTAACGGAAATATAGTACCTATTGCATTTCCTGATATACCTACAAATCTAAGTGGAACATTAGCAAATTTTAGTCAATCAGGAATCTCACAGCAAGATATTGTAGATTTACTTAATAATTCTCCTTACAAAAGAGAAGGTGAACAGTATACTTTAGCTGCACCAGATGATCCAAATGCCGTCAAAATTGTGTTAGGTAACTTGGGTAGTAGGGATGCCCAGGGTAATGGTGGTCCTATAGCAAATGGAATAAATTCTCTTAACTTTGATACTGAGGCAGATAGACTCGTAGGTTTTACACCTCCATTTGATCGTAATTTACTAATTATAAATGTTCATGCTTTACAAGAAATTCAGCAGGGAATGTCTAACAACAAGGTAGGTATTGCATATGCCTTGCAACATGAGATAGATCACACATACCATGGTCTTGTACATCCAGATATTGCTGCACAAAGCTTATCAGGTTTAGCTAAACAGATTGCGAGCTCATGCAACATAAGCACTCAAACTATAATGGCTGATGGTAGTTGCCCACCTCATCTTAGTGGCAATAAAGTGTTAGACAGCATAATTGCAGAAAAAATTGAACAAATAGGCCGTGGTCAAACAATTGGTCCATCTCCCGCCCCATAGATAAGTTTGTCCACTATGAGTGAGCGTTATTTTCAACAAATATCGGCAATGCCTGAATGCGGTATTGAGTGATATGTATAGTAGATGATAGCCTTGATTTATGGCTAATAAGAAGATTTGTGATTTAACAAAGAAAACACCTGCGTCAGTGAATGATTTACAAGGTTTGGTGATACCTGTAGCAGATTGTGTAAATAATAGTAATTGTGGGATAGGTGCAGCAGATCTGGTTAACTTAGCTAGTGGTGGTAGTGATAAGAATGTAAGTGTTAGCGCTAGTGATACAATAAGTGGCTTTCTTGATGATAAGTTAAATATATTAGCTAATGCTGGCCTTGGAAAGTCTGTTAATAATGCAGGTAACAACGAAGTATTACAGTTAGGCATTAACTGCGGTAATTTATTAGATTTTAATGATATAGCTGGGGTTGATGCAGCTAATGATAAGCTTCTTATATGTAATGCTAGTGATGGGGTAAATGCTGCTCCTACGCTTGTTGCTGCAAGTGAGTTTTTAGGGGATGATCAAGTTGCAGCTGAGGTGCCATATGTAAATACTACAAGTGGCTTGGTAGCTAGTGATGTACAATCAGCTATAGATGAAGTGGTAGGTGGCCTGCAGCCAGAGTTTGAGTTTAGACTGTCGGGGCAAAGTGGCACTACAGGTGGTAATACTAATAGACCGCAATCTACTACAGATACCATAGAGCGTGAAGGTGATGCTTCATTTGGTGAGAACTATCCTAGTAGCGGTAATTTAGGTAAGTTAAACGTAGTACCTAGTGTAGGGCAAGATGCAGCATTAGTAGTAGGTAGACCTAGTGGTAAACCCAATGTTACTAGTAATGATAACTTTTTGCTTTTTGATAGCCCAGGTACAGGTGGCTTTGCAGGGGTTAACTATTATGGAGGTGATGACTTTATCGTAAACTATGGTGGTGGCCGTGTTGGCGTTGGTACTAATAATCCAGGTTCTGGTAATTCCTCTTACTTTAGGATTATTAGCCCTAATGCAGGAGATAGAACCCTACATGCTATGGGCGCTGCAGGGCAAACTAACAATATAGTAGATATAGAAAACAATGTAGGACAAAGCGGCTTTGTATTAGATCATCTAATGCGTGCTAGTTATGGGCAACCTTCTATTAACCCAGTAACCCCTACATTAGGCGTTATAGACGTATCAGATATAATAGCAGGCTCTGCTATTAGTATAGAGCCTAATACAAACGGTGAAGACATAACCAGCTTTAGCACTACTGATATAGATAATGGTACTATGCTGTTTATTAGAGGATCAGCTAGTAATAATGAGGCAGTATTAAGATCAGGCGTAGGTAACCTGGAACTACAAGGTGATATGGTAATGCGTAAAGAAGATACCATCATGCTTATGTATGAGGGTGGTATCTGGCGTGAGATGTCCCGTAGCCGTAATCAAGTACTTAATGAGGAGACCAGCCGTAAGTTTACCATATTAGCTATGGGACAAAGTAATATGGTAGGTAGAGATAATAGCTTTTCTGGTACATATGATGTTACTCGTAAAATATCAGCTTGGGATGATGTAAATAATAAATGGGTAGCAGCACAAGTTGGGCAAGAGCCATTTTTAGAAGGTACTACTACTAACTCTACTAACTTTGCACTAGAGTTTGCTAGAAGGTTTGAAGAGAAGAAAGGCCATTTATATGATGAGATACGTATTATCTTCTCTGCACAAGGTGCTACTTCTATAAATCAATGGGTAGGCTCTGGTACTAGTAGTACTATGTATGCAGATGCTATGAGCCAAGTAGCTAATGCAGGTGTTAATGAAATAGATGTAGTATTGTTTCATCAGGGTGAAGCAGATGAAGATGGATCAGGTACTGGATATGATACAGCTGCTACATATGAGGCTGCTCTTGATACATTAGTAACCCAACTTAGAGCAGAACCACAAATAGCTAATACAGTGCCTATTATATTTGGTGAATTAGCCCCAGCCCTTGAAGGTGGTATAATGGCCGATAGGAATGATGTTATTACTACTAAGTTTAATGATGGTGATAACTGGACTGGTTATGCTGATGCCACTGGTACTACCTTATTACCTGATAATGTACATTTTGATACTAGCTCAATTATTACATTAGGTAGAGAGAGATACTGGCAGGCATATCTAACCCTAGCATATAACAATACAGAAGAAGACACTACCACGCCTGCATACCCTAATATGGGTGTTGCTACTATTACTAGTATAAGCTCAAATGAAGTACCATTACCAAATACAAGTAGGTTTATAAGAGTAAAAGCTGAAACAGGAACAGCAGACTCTATAGATAGGCTTACCCCTAATGGTCATAATGATGGAGATATAATAGTATTAGTAGGTACTGGTGGTCATACACTTACTTTAAATAATAATGCTGGTGGTGTTGGTCATTTATGGATGAATGGCAGCACTAGCCATATACTCAATAGTAGTGTTGATACTATTACCTTTATCAAGAACGGCTCTCAATGGATAGAGATAGCCAGAAGCAATCCATAAATAAGAAAAAACAAACACTATGATTATAACCATACAAAAAAGTAAAAAAGACAAACAGCCCTATGAAATAACCATAGGCAGCAAGGCTATTTCATATAACAAAAAGCTGTTACCTAAAAACTTGGCTGATTTTACTGTTATCGATACAGATAAACAAATAGCTATTGGTAAATCTACTAGCTACACCCTTACTAAAAAGGCTGTTACCAAAAAGGTAAAAATACATGATGGTAAGCATCCTGTAGTAGTAGAGCCTGCTATTACTGAAACACGCACTGTTAATGGCAAAGACACGCAAGTAATAACCAAGCCTGCTGTTATGGGTATTACTCAAACTAAGCCAGAATATGCTGAAGAAGTAATTACCCCAGCCCAATATAAACGCAACATCACCAAGGTTGACTACAAATACAGTGATTTCAACAAACTAATTAGCAATCTGCAAACAAAAGTAAAACAACAATAGGAGAAAGCAAATGCTACATAATAATGACGGTAAAATAAGCCTAATAGGCGCTCTAGCCATATTCCTAATCATAGGAGCAACCGTATACTTCGCAGGTGGATTAAAATAGTTAATGTCAGATAGAACGATACTATCGAAAGTTACTGCATGTGCCATACCTAGTTATAAATGGTTTTGTTCCATATTTAGTGCTTTAACGGGCGCTTTTATTGGTAGAGATCCAGTCACTGGCAAGCCAGAGCCATGCCAACCACTAGGTACTGAAAAGATACCTTGGGGTACTGCCAATATCAAAGAGTTAGTAGTAGATGGTAAGGTTATAAACTTTACTGATATAGCCCCACCAATCAGAGTATGTACTGGTAGGTTAAACTCTAATAATTTAAGTAGCAACCAAGAGCCATGTACTCCTGATATATTAAGAGCTAATGGTACTGGGATAGATATATATGCTAGTAATGGCGACCCTATAGAGCTTAAGGTTAATGGCGCAATTATTCAAATTACCAGTACTATAAATATTGATCCTATTACTTTGGTTAGTAGTGGAGGTAATACTGCCTTAGTAAATGATATTACATTAACAGGGCAAGAATCATCATCTTATGATGGTGAGGATGGAGACACTATTACTATTGATAACCCAGGTGTAGAAATCATAAACTCTATAGGGCAAGTTTGTGGGTTTAGTATAAATAATGGGTCTAATACTGAATATTTTATCGCATATGTTGAAAATGCTAATACTTTAAGCAATGTATATAGAGGTTATTTCTTTGATAGTAATGGCAATCCTATACCACGTATTACCATATCAGATAACGATGTTATAACTAAACAACAGCTAAATTGGATATTTATAGACTCTGATAGTGTTACAGCAGAATCTACACAATATGAGCCAGTATGCGCATGTGAAGAGCCAGATAATCCACAAATTGGGCAATACTGGTATGATATGAAAGAGCAAAATTGGAAACGTTGGAGTGGTACAGGTGCTTGGGCTATTGTTAACAGAGCACTGATTGGAATAGCAATAGCAGATAATAGCCAGGTAATAGGCACAAGAACTTACGATTTTTGGAAGCCGCATAGTAGCCATAATGACATTTTATTAAGCTATGTAGATGATAGCACAGTAGAGTTTAGCAATACTTGCAATACTATTACAGTTGATGGCGTAAATTTAGATTTTTGTAGTACTAAACAAAAGTTTAGTCTAACTGATAATCTAGAGGCTGGATATGTAGAACAAGCTAATACTACATATTATGTATATATTGACCATAATGGTTGCCCGTATATTAGCCCTGTTAAGTATTACAGTGATTGTAGTAAAAAAGGTAAATACCATCCTTACAATACATGCTGGCGTTATTTAGGTAAGTTTGCAAATAATAATAATGCTGATATAGATCCCAACTCATTACAAAGTGATTCTGGTGGTGACAAACCATCAGTACAAGTATTTACTAGTAGTGGTAATTATATCAAATCATCAACATGTAATTATGTAAAGGTGACAGTAATTGGCGAAGGCGGAGGGTATAATAACAACTCGCTTGATTATTCACCTACTGGTCAAACATCAAGCTTTGGTACATTTGCGAGTGCTACAGGTGGGCAATCTGCTCATATAGGAGCTGGTCTTAATCAAAGTAACTCAGCAAATGGTGGTGTTGGTATAGGTGGAGACATTAATATTACAGGTGCAAATGCATTTATATATAATCAAGGCGGTAGTTTTGAAGAAATGTTTTATAGGGGAATTACAGGTTACGGTTATGGTAATGGCAGTGCTAACATTATCACGGGATTCTCTAATGACATAATTTATGCTGGTGCAGCTGGTGGAGTAGCAATTAGGTATATCTCATGTGCTGAATTACCAAGCCTGGTTAATATTACTGTTGGCAATGGGGTTAGTAATGGTGGACAAGGTGCCGTAATAGTAGAGGAGTTTTAATATGTGGGTATTAGTATTACCAGATGGGCAAATTATAGATACAGCTCAAGTTCCATTTGAGTTTCATAAATCATGCAAATGGTTCAAAATAGATGAAGAAGCAACAATTGGTGATAGTTTTACTGATGGTAAGATAACAAAGCAGCAAATCAGGGATAAAATACAAACACGTAACAAGCGTAATATCTTGGAAGATATTATTGTAGAACTAATGAATGTACATGCCCAATTAAAGTCCTCTCGTTATAATAATATACGCAAGCTCAAGGATAAATATGAGGCCTTAAAAAGTTAAAGTTTAGCAATGCCCATATAGGTATTAGAAGCTAATTTATGCCTATGTTAGCATCTAGTAATGACAGCACAAACTACCAGTAATTTAAATATACAAGGTGGCGGCCTATGTTGTGGTGGTGAGCAAACTACGGCGTCTTCTTGTGAGCCTGTAGTTGGTACAAGACAAAGTATATTAGCCAACCTAACTGCAGTAAAAGCTGGCTGTGTATATACGGCTAATAATATTACGCATGTTAGTGCTGGGGGTACTGGTACTTTTACAGTTATTGCCACTGAGGATGGCAGATTACCAGATGAAGGGGTGTATTACTCCAATAGCTTAACGGGTAATCATCCATGGCCAGCACGTATGGATTGGCAAACTGGGCGTATTTATTACATACATGATACAGTTAATAATAATGAGATTACTGGTTACCAGGTAATAGCCAACTTTCCATTTGGTAATACTAATGTACAAAATAACCGTATAACTAATGCTGATAGCTTTAACTATACAGATGGCATCTTTAGGCAAAATAATGTGGGTGAAAGCTCTAAAGTAACTTTAACAGCTGGTAGTATACAGCGTAGTACAATTACTGCTGATTCTATAGTTACACAAAACGGTACGGGCAGTATTATAGACTGTGTAATTAACGATAGTGTTATAGTTAACCAGGATGTTACCTTTGCAGATAATCAGGTAACAGCACGTAGTAGCATTAATACCAGCGGTAGTAGTGGTATTATCCAATATAGTACGTTTAACTTTGGTAATGCTGTAGCACTGCAAAATATATCTAGCCTTACTATTTACTATTCAACATTAAGTGCTAGCAGATATTTACTTACAGGTGCTCAAACAATTAATATACGTTATACTGAAGTAACAGCCTATGCCTATATTCAGGCTACTGGAGCAGCACAGCTATTATCTTATTATAACACTGTATCAAATCTTGGATATATCCGGGTATTAAATGGCGGTAATTTAAACGTACAACGTTCTAAATTTGATAGTAATGGATACCTTGACCATAATTGCGGGGCTAATACTACTGTTAATAGGGTATATAGATGTAGTGCTAGTAGCGTAGGTGGTTTGAGGTTTTTAAACTCTGCTACTAATTGCCGTTTTTATCAATGTCATGCAGATAGTAATAGCTATCAGAGATTTGAGGGTACTAGTAATGGCTCATACGCATATAATAACCGTACTAGCTCTAGTGGGTATATGCGTTGGGAGAGCTGTATAAATGGTAGGTATTACTACAATACAGCCCATAGTAATGGCTTTATTAGGGCAATTGGTAGTCCTAGTACAAACTATATCTACTATTGTAGTATGACCAGCCAAAGCCGCTTGCAAACGCAAAGCCTAACAGGACGAGTATATGCAACACATGGTAGTGGTAGAGCGCAGTTTAACCTAACTAACCATGCGGGTAATTTGTATTATTCAAGTGCTGCAGCTTATTACTATCTACAAGGCGGTAAAACTAGTGGTACTCTAACTGGCTTCCATGGCTATGGCAGGCAAACATACACTATGCCAGCAACTGGCAATCAAACAGGTTCACCAACAAGGAATATATAATGGAAAAGATAATCGCCAACTTAAGTAAAGACGTAAGCAAGCTTATAAAAAGCTTAACTCCAGACAAAACTGTTCAGGATACGGTAATAAGCTTGGGTGAAATAGAACTACAAATTATTGATCTTTTTATTAATGCTCAAGAAGAGCTAAACAACCTAGAAAACAAGTAAAACAACCATGGAGACACTAAGCAAAATATCGGCTGATATATACATATTTGTTGCTACTACTTTAGGAACAATAATTGTTGCTTTGTGGAAGTTTCTTACTGGTAGGCAAGACAAAATAGAGCTCAGGTTGCAAACTCAAATAGATGAGCTCAAAACTAATGATAAAGAACAACACGAGATGAAAACTGACATCAACGTTCTTAAGCGTGATGTGTCTAACATCCAGAATGCTCAACACAAGATAGATCGAACCATAGATAAGGTGGACTCTAAAATAGATCGCATAACAGAATTATTAATCAAAAAGGAGACATAATGACTAAATCATTTTTACAATCAAAAACTATCTGGGGTGGCATCATTCTAGTTGCCAATCTAATTGGCAATATCTTTGGCGCTGGAGAAATCATCAGCCCAGAGCTAGCTAGCAATATCGGCGATGGTGGACTCAACACTCAAGATTGGCTAAATCTTAGCAGTGCGCTCATCGGTGGTGCTCTAGTAGTAATTGGTAGAAAACAGGCAAAGCGGGATATTACCATCCCCTAAAGCCCATAAAGTTTGCTTGATTAACTGAACACTCTAGGTGTACTAAGTTAGTTATACACAATTAAGGGGAGTAGTATGGCTAATGTTTACCGTTTTAAAATCACACTGCGTGGCTGGAGATGTGAAAAGCTACCAGCAGCATATTGTATGCGTACTATAGAAGTACCAGAGGATTTTACGCTAGAAGAGCTAGCAAATGCCATACTAGACTCATATGAGTTTTTTATGGATCATTGCGTTGGTTTTTACAGCAATTTAGGTGATTATTACCGTAGTGATGAGATTTATACTATATTTTCTGATATGCCAGATATGGAATGCCCAAGTGGCGGTAAAAGCGTAATAAATACAAAAATGACTGATGTATATGAAAAGAATAAAAAAATGCTATTTCTATTTGATTACGGTGAGGAGTGGATATTTCATGTGCGGTGCTTATCTATTACCCCAGCTAAAAAAGGTGAAGAATACCCGCTACTTATAGACGCAAAAGGCAAAGCACCTGAGCAGTATACGAGCCTATCCTGAGAACTGTGTCATTAGCGTGTGATTTGTTATTTTAATAAATAACAATAGGAGTAAAAAATGACACATAATGAACTAAGTAAGATAGAATCGTTTGATTATGGTAGGTTT
>Ga0163111_10000776_pt1 | contig 19097 bp, 20 predicted proteins | sample CRUFie1St18metaG_FD_109645 | JGI IMG/M metagenome (GOLD analysis project Ga0163111, IMG submission 109645) | Marine microbial communities from the Costa Rica Dome - CRUD Field 142mm St18 metaG | ecosystem: Environmental > Aquatic > Marine > Oceanic > Photic zone | place: Costa Rica: the Eastern... | reverse complement strand
CTGTGACCGCATACTTTATTTTTAATAATTTACAGATTTTTTTTTCAAATTCTCTAGTTTGATTTCCTTCATTGATAAAATTACTTTTTAAAACTGAATTTAGATACCTGATGGAATCTTTTATATTTATATATGGTCGAGCCAATATTATTTTTTTCATTTTGGTGACTTCAAAATTTTTTCTTGTGATATCAAATTATTGCTTACTAAATAATAACTACGTTTTCCTATTTTAATTTCTGGAGGAGGGAAAGGTTCGTGTATCATTGATCTTAAAAAATTATAAATTTTATTTCCTTTCCAATTCCAATTTATATTTCCGTTGTTGGGAAAATGTTTATTTTTATAACGAGTAACACCTTTTTTTTGTTTGTAAGTTATAATTTTTTTTCCCTTTATAATTTTCAAAAATATTTTTTTAAACTCTTTAATTGCTTCAATTGTAAATTTTTCATAAAGAGTAGCGCCAGTATCCTCTTTTGAAATAATAATTTTTTTTTTTGATATAATTTTTCCTAAATCTATTTTTTCTCCTATCCAATGAGATGTTAAACCAGAAAATTTTTCTCCGTTTGCAATAGCGTGAACCAATGAATATCTTCCTCTATATTTTGGTAATAAAGACGGATGAATATTTAATGTTCCAATTTTGGGAATCTTAATAATATTTTGTGGTAAAATTCTTGTAGAACCTAGACAAAAAATTGCATCTAAATTATTTTTATATTTTTTTAAAAAATTTGCGAGGGATCTAAATTTTATAATTTTAATTTTTTTTCTTCTAGCTAATTTTACTATTGATTTATTAAAAATATTATCAAATCCTTTATCATCTTTATTTGGGAGTACGCAAAGTGGTTTAAAATTTTTTTTTAGCAAGAAATTTAAAGTTTCATAACCAAGTTTTTTTCCTCCAACAAAAATAAAATTTAATTTTTTCATAATCAAATAGCTCCCCAGATATCAATTAGATTTTTATTTTTTGGTATTTTGATTCTTTCATATTTTTTGTGTGGAGCTCCTAAAATAATTATACCTGATTTTTTAATTAAAGATTTTAAATCATAACAATTTTTATCTTTATAATATATATCCGTATAAATTACTTTTAATTTAATTCTTTTTAATTTTTTTATTAAGGCTAAGGATAGTGAGTCTCTTATATCATCGGTTTCCGCTTTAAATGTAACCCCTAAAACTCCTATAGTTTTTTTTCTGAAATTTTTTATCTTTTTTATTTTTTCTATAACTAAATTAACCATATTTTTCTGATTTACTTGCATTGCAGCCGATCCAAGTCTAAAGTTTCCTTTTAAAAAAGATGAAAGCTGCATAGTATCTTTTAAAAGGCAAGGCCCTGCAGAAAAACCAGACATGGGTAAATTTAAATTTCTCTCATATCCATATCTCATTAATTTTCTTACTTTTTTAAAATTAATATCGTATTCTTCACACATTAAATATAACTGATTTGCTATTGCAAAATTTATGTATCTGTTAGCATTAGAGTACAATTTTATGAATTCTGCTTCTTTAATTTTTGAAAATAATACTTTTCTACAAATACTCTTAAATAATTTACCAGATTCTCGTATAGATTTTTCTGATACGCCTGAAACAATTTGTGGTAAAGAGGGTAGTTCAATTAAAGCTTTGCTTTGAACTATTCTTTCCGGACAGTAAGAAATATTATTATTAATTCTTCCGTATTTTTTTGAAATCTTTTCAATTATGCCCGGAAAAACTGAGCTTCTAATAATAATAACTTGATTGTTATTTACAAACTTAAACAGTTTTGAAAAAAAATTAAAAAATTCTTTTGTTTTAGGCTTTAAATTTTTATCAACAGGCGTTCCTATACAAATAATAACAAATTTACTCTTGGTGATTGCTGATATGTCATTGTAGAAAAAAAGTTTTTTTTTTTTAAGACATTTATCTAACATTTTCTTTGCACTAATTTCATAAAAAGGTACTTGGCCTCTTTTTATTTTGTCTAAGTTTTCTGTATTCAGGTCGATTAAATTCACTGAGAAATTTTTATTCGCAAACGCCAATCCAAGTGGAAAGCCAATGTGCCCTGCGCCACCAATAATTGATATAGTATTTTTATAACTCATCAAATAAATAAATAATGTACTTGATTAGAGATATATATTAAAAGTAAATAAACTGAAATTATAATATGTCTAACTATTTAAGCAAAAAGCAACAAAAAAAATTAGGGTTATTGAAAGTTGGGAGAAATTGTAAAAATTAAAAAAAAATTATGAAAAAAATTTCAAAAATAGTTAATAAATGTCAATTTTCGAATAAAGAAGACCTGGTCAAAGTTTTATCACTTGGTTTTTTACCTGGAGTTAATCAAATGGAGAAGATCAATTCAAAAAGAAGCTTTGAATATTTTTTTCCAACAGATTTAGTTTATTCTCCTTCGTCTAAATTGTTTCAGCTTAATAATATTGTTGATAAAAAAATATTATTTCCAAAAAGTTATCCATACACTAGCAGCACAACTAAAATTTTAAGAGAAAATTTTAAAGAATTATCATTAGAAGTATCAAAACTATTTGATTTAAAAAAAGGAAAAGATTTAGTTATCGATATAGGATCTAATGATGGTAACCTTTTAAGCAATTTTAAAGATTATAGGGTTCAAGGTATTACTCCGGAAAATATTGGTAAGATTGCAATTAAACGAGGAATTCCAACTATACTTGGGTATTTTAATAAAACTTCTGTAAAAAAAATATTGAAATCAAAAGGTAAAGCTAAAATAATTACAGCTACAAATGTTTTTGCTCATATAGACAATATTAGTGTCTTGATGGGGAATATTAAAAAATTGATGAATGATAAAAGTATTTTTATTTCTGAATCCCATTATTTCTTAAATTTATTAAAAACTCTTCAATATGACACGATTTATCATGAACATTTAAGATATTATACTTTGACTAGTTTAAAAAATATATTTCAAAAATTTGGTTTAACAATTATTCATGCCAAGGAAATAGATACTCACGGAGGATCTATAAGAGTATATGCAGCCAAAAGTAAATCTTTTAAAATAAATAAAAGTGTTAAAAGAATTTTACTATCAGAAAAAAAATATATTAACAAAAAAAATTTATTAAAATTTAAACACTCAGTTATTTCATCGAAATTAGAGTTACACTCATTATTAAAATCACTTCATAATAAGAATAAAATTATTTATGGAGTAGGAGCACCTTCAAGAGCAAGCACTTTGATTAATTATGTTGGACTAAATAGCGATCTAATTAAATGCATTTGTGAAATTAAAGGATCATATAAAATTGGGCATTATTTACCTGGCACAAAGATCCCGATTGTAGAGGAAAAAAAAATTTTCTCAGATAGTCCTGATTACCTTTTAATTTTATCTTGGCACATAAAAGACGAGTTGATCAAAATTTTTAAGAAAAAGGGCTATAAAGGAAAATTTATCATACCATTACCAAAGCCTAAAATTACTAATTAATGATAAAGAGTTTTACAGGTAATGATAAAAAATACTTTTTACTGTGTATAGTTATTTGCGGCTTAATAAATTTTATATTTTATGTAACTACTATTGAAAATAATTGGGCTTCAGATGATTTTCAGTATGTTTTTGGTACAAAACTCTTTAATTTAATAAATGAACAAGAATTTTATCTGTTTCAAAGAAACGATGATCGATTTAATCTTGCTTACTGGTTTATTGTACAATTCATTCCGGAAAATTATTTAGTATGGAAAATGATTGTATTATTATTCTATTTTGCGAGTGCTGTTTTAGTATTTATAGCATCACAAAAATTGACAAAAAATTCAAATATATCCTTATTGGCTTCAATATTGTTTACGTTAAATTACAGTATAAGTATCAAAGCGCTAAGTTGGGGAGTTTTTTACGGTCATATCTTGAATATTTTTCTTGGGCTAATAGGGACCTTAATTTTTTTAAAAATTATTAAAAAAATTACTACAATTAACGTTTTACTTTTTTTTTTAATAAATTTATTAAATCATTTAATCACAGAAGGGGCTGCAATTTATTTAATAATTAATTTAGTAATAATTTTTTTTAATAAGAATATTATTGAAAAAAAAATAAAACTTATATTAATTAATTTTTCACCAATAATTATCTATTTTACTCTTTCTTTACTTAATACAGGCCATATTAATAAAGTTTTTGCAGACAGAATGATGGAGTCAAAAAAGAATCATTATTTTGAGATATTTTCAAATGAAAAAGATACTGAAAATTTCCATTATTATAGGTCAACGTATGCACCTAGAGATTTAAAAGGGTTATCAATAAGACTCTTTGATAACATAATTGGAGCACTCAACCTCTCCGCAATTGAAAATTATTTGAATTTTATTGATGGAGACAAAAAAATAAAAAAAGCGATTAAGAGTAATTTTTATAAAATTATATTTCTACTTTTAATAATTTTTTCGATTTTTTTGTTCTATTTATATTATTTACTAAAAGACAAAAGAATTTTAAAAAATTATAATTTTTATTTAACCCTTTTTTTTACAACTTTGATTGTTTATACATTTATTTATCACCGTAAAGATATAAATCTTGGTTTATCTTTTTCATCAGCTTTAATATTGAGTAAAATTTTAATAGACTTACATAATATAGGAAAAAAAAATATTTCTAGAATCTTGCTATTATTATTTATTACCCCAACGATATTGTATGCTTCTTCTGGATTTATGATTTACGGCCAATTTAATGCTAGTAAAAATTTTGAAAAATTTCAAGATTATAAAGTTCTAATCAAAAAAATTTATAAAAGAGAGGAATTAAAAAAAGAACCGGAATTAAAATTTTATTACTATTATAAAAACTATCCGCAATATCAAAACGAATTCAAAAACCTTAACAAAAATAGATTAATGCCTTTTTTAGAAGAAGTACACAAAATGTAAATTAATCAAAATTTAATTGATTGTGTAAATTTTGGAAATGTTAATGGATTAAATTTATATATCTCTTAAAATTTTTTTAGCTAAAACTACATCTTCTCGGTAATTAATATCAAAACCTTCGTAATTGTTTGTATAAAACGGTAAAATCTTTTTTCCTGTAATTGATTTATATTTTTTAATAACCGATATATGAGATATTTCTAGAGCAGCATTTTGAATAAAAATTTTTGGTAATATCTTGTATTGAGAGTTATATGAATGTTGACCAAGAAATTTTTTTTTGAACAATGGGTGTATTGAATTATTTTTTTCTATCCACATTTTATAAGGATGTTGTTTACATAACTCAATAGCTCTTAAACTATCATAATATTTATACTTTTTAAATTTACTCCAAGCTCTTAAAATTGTTTTAAATGTTCTAAAAGGATTAGTTGGTCTTAATATAAAAAAATGAGTATATCCAAGTTTTAAAGCATTTAATTTTTTTATTGCGTGCGATACCCAACCATAATCTGGCGACGTTGATAGAGCTAGTTTTTTTGGTCTCAGAAAAGGAACTTCCGCGCCATACTTCTCGGCAACTTTTGAATATTTTATGCTATCGGTTGAAACAACGACTTTGTCAAAAATTTTGGCCTTATATGCATTCTCAATGGCTATACTTATTAAGCTTTTGCCATTTAATTTAATTAAATTTTTATTTTTAATTCTTTCTGAACCACTTCTTGCTGGAATAAGTGCTAATATTTTATTTGATGACATTTATTTATAAATAATATCTTTTGGAGAAGTGGTTTTAAGACCTTTCGTCTCTCTCATTTTGAATTTTTTTTCTACTCTTACTCGATCATTAAAGTGAGGAGTTGAGACCTCGATAATTTTACAATTTGTTAGAGCAATTTCTTGATGTATCAGTTTTGGTGGAAAATGAAAAACATCACCTTTTTTTAAAATTTTTTGTTTTAATTTTTTATTATCAAAAGCATATTTTATTAAAAGTTTTCCCGAAGCCACATATCCGCATTCATCTTTCCTTCTGTGATATTGAAGTCCACCCTGCTTACCTTTTTTGATTTCTAAAAGTTTAAAACTAAATTTTTTTGAAACTAAAGCCAGTAAGGTTTCTCTACCCCAAAGTCTTTTTCCTACACTCTTTGATTTTGGGAATATTTTTGATTTATTTGACATAAGACCTTAATATTAAATCTCCTTTTTTAACTTTTATTTTTAATTTTTTTCCAATTAAACTGTAACTTTCCCTTATTGGTATATATTGCTTATTAAATATTACACCGTTTAAATGATCGATTGTAATTTTAGTACCAGGATTAATGTCTTTATTTGCTACTATTGATTTTCCTAATTTTAAAAATACTTTTTCTTTTCCCAAAGTGTTAACGCTTTTTTCTTTCATCATTTTTGGCACTCTTCTTATGTCTCTTATAAATTTTCTAAAACCTTCAGGTTCCATTGAAAAATTATGATCTGTTCCTTTCCAAGATCGATTGAAAGTAACATGTTTTTCAAAAACTCTTGCCCCTTTCATGTATGCAACAGGCCCGGATAATATGCCATTAAAGTGATCTGATAAGCCAATACAAGTTTTAGGAAAAAGTTTCTTTAGCTTATTTATTTTTTCAAGACCTAAATTATCTACATTACAAGGATATTCCGAAACACAATGCAATACACTAAAATTAGCTTTATTTTTTTTTAAAATTTTTACGCTTTCTTTTATCTCTTTAATCTTTCCTCCACCTGTGCTTATGACAATTGGCTTCTTCATTTTTGAAACAAGATTAATTAAAGGCAAATTTCCTAAATCAAAAGAGGAAATTTTAAAAACATCTACACCTAATTTTTTTAGTTTTTTAGCGCTTGTAAGATCAAATGGTGTAGACATAAATTTAACCTTATTTTTCTTACAAAGTTTTTTTAAAATCGCTAAGTCTTTAAAACTAAGCTCTAATTTTTCTCTATGATGACCGTATTTTTTTGCGAAGGCGTTTTCACTAGAATATTCTTTATTATATGCATCTTTAGAGAAAAGCTCTTTATTACTACGAGTTTGAAATTTAATGGCATCTGCACCTTTTGCAGCAAAAACTTCTACATATTTTTTTGCAAGCTCTAAGTCTCCCTGATGATTTTGACCTACTTCAGCGATAATAAATGATTTATTATTTAAATTATTAAAATTAATCATTCGATAATTTATATATTTTTTTTGTTAAACTTTTAACATCAATTCCATGACGTTTATGTAACCATTCCCTGTTTCCATAATTACCGACATCTTGTGTATTTTTTAGGCAGAAAAAGTTAATTTTCTTTTTTATAAAATTTTTTACAAGTACTTCGCTTATAACTGAACTGATACCTCCAGAAAATGTATTTTCATCAATTATAAAAATTTTATTATATTTTCTTATCACTTTTAATATTTCTTTTTCCGGTAGAGGTTTTATCTTTATCAAATCAATTAAATCCGTTTTCAGGTTTTTTTCTTTCAATTCATTAATTATTCTCAAACTTTTGTGAACCATCACTCCTGATGATATTATACAGTTTTTGCCTTTATTTTTAAAAACTTTAAAACCTTTCTTAAACGAGTCTTTTTTATTGTAAATTGATACTTGTTGACTTTTATCTAACCTGACGTAAGTTGGATTTTTATTAGTTGAAACTATTTTACAAATATGCTTCGTTGATATCGGATCGGATGGATTATAAATTTCCATTTCTGGTAACATTCTCATAATACCTATATCAAAAATTGCTTGAGCAGAGTGTCCGTCTGTATCATAAGATAATCCTGATCCTATACCGATTAATACTACTGGTAAGTTGTGGCTACAAATATCTATTTTAATATGTTCATAGCACCTCATTGTAAGAAAAGGTATCATACTAAATACAAAAACCTTTTTTTTATTCATAGCAAGACCCGTAGATACGGTAATCATATTTTGTTCAGCTACTCCTAGATTGTAAAATCTAGAAGGAAATTTTTTTTGGAACTTGGGTAAACTATGTGCAGAAATATCACCAGTAAGAAAAATTAAATTTTTATTTTTCTTAGCCAATAAAAACATCTCATCAAAAAAAGCATTTCTAAAGTCAATTTTTTTCATTTATATATTCCTTAAGAGCCAAATTAAATTGTTCCTGACTTGGTGCCTGATGGTGCCATTCAACTTTATTTTCCATGTAAGATACCCCTTTGCCTTTTATTGTGTTGGCAATAATTACAGTAGGGTAATTATTTTTAAATTGCTTACTAAATGCTTTTCTAAGTGAACTAAAACTGTGTCCATCAGCAATAATTGTATTCCAATTATAAGATTTGAATTTATTTTTTAATTCAATATCACTTTTTTCATCAAGCTTTTGCATTTCAGACATTTTATTCATATCTACAATAACAACTAAATTTTTAATTTTTAGTTTAGATGCGCATAATACCGACTCCCATATTGAGCCAGACTCACACTCTCCGTCTCCTATAAGACAAAAAACCTTAAATTTATTTTTATCAATTCTAGCTTTTAATGCTGTTCCTATTCCCACTCCAATAACATGACCCAATGATCCAGTATTATATTCTGAGCCTGCTATGAAATGATCAAGTTGAACGCTAAGCTTGGTTCCATTTCTAGTGTAGGAATTTAATTTTTTTTTATTTATAAATCCTATTTTAGACCAAATGTGATATAGCGCCAGGTGAGCATGTCCTTTGCCAATGTATAGTCTATCTCTAAGGGGATGATCAGGCACTTTTTTAAAGTATTTTAATACTTTAGAAAAATATAAGTATATTAGTATATCTACACATGACATTGTGCCACCTAAATGGGCGCCTCTCCCTCCAGATTTTTTTGCTGACATTAAGATAGATTTTCTTAAGTCATAGGAGAGTTTTTCAAATTTTTTAAAATTAATATAATCAGCTTTTATCATCAAAAAAGTTCTTTACAGTTCAATAATTGAACGCTATATTGTTCAATAAATGAACATAACAATTATTAAAAATATAGCAACATATTTATGACATTTAATCCAGATGAATTTGACGTTTTAAGAAGCATAAGCAAAAAGCCAAATTCTAATCAAAGATCATTAGCTAAGGAACTAGGCTTTAGTCTTGGAAAAATTAATTACTGCTTAAACGCTTTAAAGGATAAAGGTCTTGTTAAAATGCAAAATTTTGTAAAAAATCCTTCAAAGATTAACTATGTATATGTTTTGACTCCAAAAGGCATATCTCAAAAAACTAAATTAACAATAAATTTTATGAAAAGAAAACTTAAAGAATATGAGGAGCTTAAAAAGGAGATAGAAAATTAAATGTGGCTAGTTGCTAAACTAAAAAAAAAGGAATTCTCAATATTTAAGCAAGATTTAAAAAATAAAATTAAATCAAATTTGAAATTTTATCAACCTAAATTATTTAAAGAAATAAATAAAAGAAATAAAATTATTAAAAAAGAAATACATCTTATGGGAAATTACATTTTTATTTACAACAAAGATTTTAAAAATAAGAATTTTGTAAATTTTTTGTCAACAACAAGAGGATTAGATTATTTTTTAAGCAAATCAGAATTTAATCAGTCTCAACTAGAAAATTTTATAAATTTATGCAAAAATTTTGAAGATCAAAAAGGTTATTTGAAACCAAACTTTTTTAAGCCTTTAATCAACTTTAAAGCAAAGTTTCTAACAGGACCTTTTGTAAATCAAGTTTTTCAAGTCATCGAAAAAAAAGAAAATTTTTTGAAAATTATATTAAATGATTTAGAACTTAAGCTAACTGATAAAGCAAAGCATTTATATCAACCAATATAATAATTATGGCAGAAAAATATTTAATAATTGATCAACCGATCAAAGTGCGGAGCATTGGTTAAATGTTAAATCTGAGTGATGAAATTCGGAAAATTTGGAAAACTCTAGAAAAAAGCTCTGAGCCCTCTGAATTAAATGATGTAATAAATCTAGAATTTTCGTACCTTCATGAACTCATAGTAACAGAAAATATAAGCGAACTAAGAAAGTTGCTAAAAGTATTTCACTCTGGATCGTTAATTATTATTAAAAATGCATTTGATGTTGAGACTTTAAATTTTATAAAAAAATACTTAATAAAAAATTATAATAATAAGAAATCAGAATTTCACAAATTGAGAGAAAACTGTCCTAATTTTCATCGTGTGATTGGGCCTAATGAAAGTAAAAATTATGTTATTCCTTCAGATAGACATGACTATTATTTTTTTCCATGGAATAGGCAAAAGGAGGAGTATGATGTTTTTAATACCTTTTATCCAAAGTGGAGAACAATAAAACTACTATCAGGGTTAGAACCAGATGAATTTGAAAATAACACTCCTAAAGATGGACCGATAGATAGAATTTTATTTAGGGAATATCCAAATGGCACTGGCTATTTACATGCTCACAAAGACCCGAAAACTATTAGAATAGTCACAGGAATTCACCTAAGTGAGAAAGGTAAAGATTTTGAAGAGGGAGGATTATATTTTTATAAAAACAATAAAGAAGTAGATGTCGAGTTAAATTTTAAACCTGGAGATATTGCATTATTTTATTGTTCTTTAAAACACGGTGTTAAAAAAGTTGTTTCTAAAAAAAATAAATTTGGATCAAGATGGTGGATGTGTTTAACAAACCCTGTTAGCGATGAAGTTTCAAAAAGAACTGTGCAGACTCCAGTATAAATTTTATGTCTAAAATTCTCATAACAGGTGCAGCAGGCTTTATAGGTTCTAGATTATTTAACAAACTTAAATTAAAACATGAAGTACTTGGGGTTGATTTTAATTTAAAAGAAAAACTACATAAAAAAATTATAAATTTAGATTTGATTAATGAAAAAGAGACTTCGAAATTAGTAAATGATTTTCATCCATCTTTCGTTTTTCATCTAGCGGCATTTGCTGGCCCGCCAAGAAATGAAAAAAATCCTGAATTTGCTTATAAATATAACGTAGATATACTTAAATCATTACTGAAAAGTTTAAACGAAAATACAAAAATTTTTTTTCCATCCACTGACAAAATATTTGAAGGAAATAGTTTCCCAGACGAAACTACAAAATTAAACCCACCAAGCGTTCATGGTAAATTAAAACTAATTTGTGAAGATTTAATTAAAAAATTTAATAATAAATATTTTATTTTTAGGCAACCAGTTATTCACTCTTACGGTGATTACAAACAGTTAAGTGAAATGAGCGGCTGTTCATTTATAGATAAAGCGATAGATGATATTAAACAAAAAAAAACAGTTAACATCTTCGATAATGTTAAAAGGTGCTTTGTTAAAGTAGAAGAGCTTATATTTGTTTATGAAAGCCTAATTAATTCTAAAAATTACGGTACTTATAATATAGCCAGTCCCTTAGTTTCTTATTACGATAGATTAGAAAAATTGTGTAAAGAAAAAAAAATAAATTTTGACAAACTGATAATAAAAATAAAAGGTTCTACATTTCCATTAGAACAAAATATCAATTGCCAGAAATTTGAAAAAACTTTCAATTATAAATTTAGCTAATGATTAAAAAAAAATTTAAAGCCGCAATTCTCTCAAAGATAAATTCAGATTTAAAAATTGCGAATATTGAAATTAAAACAAAATTAAAAAAAGGACAGATTCTCGTTAAATTAAAATATAGTGGAGTCTGCGGTAAACAAATAGATGAAATAAATGGCACAGGTGGAAAAGATAAATTTCTCCCTCATCTTCTCGGTCATGAAGGAAGTGGCATTGTGAAGGCGATTGGTCGTGGAGTTAAAAAAGTCAAAAATAATGATAAGGTTATTTTACATTGGATTAAAGGTAAAGGAATTCAAAGTGCTACCCCAGAATATGTTTGTAATGGAAAAAAGATTAATGCTGGGTGGGTTACAACTTTTAATGAGTATGCAATCGTATCAGAGAATAGAATAACTAAAATTCCAAAAAATTATGACATGAAAAAAGCTGCTCTCTTTGGTTGCTGTGCCACCACATCCCTCGGACTTGTTTATAAAAAACTTCGTCTTAATAAAAAAGATAATCTACTTGTAATTGGCTGTGGTGGCCTAGGTCAGATAATTATTCAAGCAGCCAAAAACTTTAATTTAAAAAATATTATTGCTTTAGATATTAATAAAACAGCACTTCATTTAGCAAAAAAAAATGGAGCAAATTTATTAGTTGATCCTATTAAACAAGGTTGGAACATTTTTAAAAAAAAAATCAATTATAACAAAGTAGCAATTACCACAGGTAACCTTAATGCAATTGAAAATTCTATTAAATATTTATCTGTACCTGGCAAATGTTATGTATTGGGAGTTCCAAAAAAAAATAAAAAAATAAATGTTGATGCTTGGAATTTAATGCACGACCAAGTAATTCAAGGTTCTTTAGGAGGTGGAGCATTTCCAGATAAAGATATACCAAGATTTATAAAATTAGACATTAATAATAAAATAAATCTAGCGTCATTAATTTACAAAGTTTATAAATTGAAGGAAATAAATAAAGCGATTAAATTGTTTAAAAATCCTAATACTACAGGAAGAATACTTATTAAATTTTAATGAAAAAAAAAATTTCAAGAGCGCTAATTTTTGGCGCAAGCAATGGAATAGGTAGGGCACTTTCTTTTGAACTTGTAAAAAAAGGTATTAATGTAACGTTAGTATCAAGAAAAAACTATAAGTTACAAAAAATAATTATTGAACTTAATAAAATAAAAAAAGGTAATAAATTTTATTCAACAGATTTACTCAAAGAAAAAAATCCTAGGAAAATTTCTATAAAAATAAGAAAAGATCTCGGTTTTCACAAATTTATTATTCATTGTGTAGGAGGAGGACTTGGCGTGAAGAGCATTTACGCTTCGAAAAAAGATTGGACTAAAGTGTGGAATTTTAATGCAGGAATTTGTATTGAAGCAAATAGCGTTTTTCTTCCAGAGATGATTAGTAAGAAAGAGGGTTTAATAATTTGTATTTCTTCAATGTCTTCAAAATTAAGCAATTTGCAACATGATAAAATACCCTACATAGCGTCTAAAACTTATCTTAACAGCTACATTGAAAATACTGCAAAATTATTAATAAATAAAAATGTGAAATTGTTTGGAATTCTCCCTGGACCAATGTTAGTAAAGGGTAAATATTGGGAAAAATTGTTTTTAAAAGATAAATTTAAAGTAAATAGATTTTTAAAAAAAAACTTTAATATGGATACTTTAATTCCAGTAGAAAAAGTCGTCAAAAAAATTTTGTCAATTATGTTTAATGTAAAAAAATATTCTTCTGGTTCGTTAATACTAATGAAATAAATTTTATGAAATGTTTGGTTACGGGAGCAGCCGGTTTTATTGGAAGCAACTTAGTTGATGAGTTGGTATCACAAGGACATAAAGTGATAGCAGTTGACAACTTTATTGCTGGAAGTAAAAAAAATCTTCAAAAATCCATTAAAAAAATCAATTTTAAAAAGATTGATATAACTGACCTAAATAAACTTAAAAATTCTGATTTAAATAAAGATATAGACTGGGTATTTCATCTAGCTGGACTAGCAGATATTGTCCCGAGTATTCAAAATCCTATTGATTATATTGATACCAATGTAACAGGTACATTAAATGTTTTAGAATTGTTTAGAAAAAAAAAAATAAAAAAATTTATATATGCAGCTTCCGCTAGTTGCTACGGTGTGCCAAAAAAATTTCCAACAACTGAAAATGATCAAATTGACCCACAGCATCCATATGCTTTATCTAAATATTTGGGAGAAGAACTGGTAATGCATTGGGGGAAAGTTTACGGAATGCCTAATATATCTTTAAGATTTTTTAATGTTTATGGTCCAAGATCCAGAACTACAGGAGCTTATGGTGCAGCATTGGGTGTATTTCTAGCTCAAAAGCTAAATAAAAAGCCTTTAACAATTGTAGGTAGCGGAAATCAAACAAGAGATTTTATTTTTATTAAAGATCTAGTCGACGCAATAATCAAAGCTGCAAAAAGTAAAGTGACGAATTCAATTTTTAATTTAGCAAGTGGCAAAGAGCAAAAAGTAAACGATTTAGCTAAACTAATTAGTGAAAAAAGAGTAAAGATCCCGCGAAGACCAGGAGAACCTTTCAGGTCGATCGCAAGTATAAGCAAAATTAAAAAAGCTTTAAAATGGAAACCGAAAATTAATTTAAAACAAGGAATATCAATTTTAATGAAAGACACCAGTAATTGGAAAAACGCTCCTTTGTGGACTCCAAATAAAATAAAAAAAGCCACAAAAGACTGGTTTAAACATCTTAAATTTAAATGAAAAATAATCAAAAAAAAATAAAGAATCTTTGCGTTTCAAAAAATAACACTTTAAAAACTGCTATAAATAGAATGAACAAGTTTGGCCACAAATCTTTAGTTGTGGCTGATAATAAGCTCTCCTTACTAGGAGTATTAAGTGATGGGGACATTAGGAGAGCTCTTATTAGAAAGAAAAAGTTGAGTTCAAAAATTGGTTCACTTTATAACAAAAAAAGTATTTTTTTTTTAGATAAAAAGTTTAACAGAAGTAAAATAAAAAAAATTTTTCAAAAAAAAAAAATTGATTTAATTCCTATTGTAGATACCAATAAAAAAATAAGAAATATCCTATTTGAAAGAGACCTTAATAATAAAAAAAAAATAATTATTAAGAAAAAGTTTCCTCCCATTAATGTAATGATTATGGCAGGGGGCAAAGGCACAAGATTGAGACCATTCACAGGAGTTTTGCCTAAGCCATTATTGCTTTATAAGGGAACACCAATTATTGAACATGTAATCAAAAGCTTTCTAAGATATAAAATAATTAATTTCATATGTTCATTGAATTATAAATCATACTTAATAAAAGCATTTTTCAAGGAAAAAAAATTACCAATAAATCTTAAGTACATAGAGGAAAAAAAACCTTTAGGAACCGCTGGTTCTTTAAAAATGTTAAAAAATAAAACTAAAGATATTTTGGTTACAAATAGTGACACAATATTAAATTGTGATTTAAATAAAATCTTAAAGTATCACAAAAAAGCTTCTAACGATTTAACTATAATATGTGCCAAACTTCCTATTCAAATTCCTTACGGTGTAGTTGAAACTAGAAAAAAAAATATTTTTAAAAAAATTAATGAAAAACCAAAAAATTCATATTTAGCTAATGTCGGAACTTATTTGATTAACTCTAAATTGATTTCCTTAATTCCAAAAAAAGATAAAATTTATAATATGACAGATCTAATAAGTGATGCAAAAAAAAATAAAAAAAAATTAGGCGTTTTTAAAATACCTCAGAAGTCATGGTTAGATCTTGGTAATTTAAAAAATTTTTCTAATTAGACTTTGTAACAAAATGTGGAATCCAGGTTGGGATAATATTTTTAAGAAATATAAATGGGGTAAATACCCTGATTTATCAATAGTTAGATTTTTATCAAAAAAATTAAATTTAAAAAATAAAAAAGTATTGGAATTAGGGGTGGGGACGGGAGCAAATTTAAACTTCTTGATTGAAAAAAAATTAAAAGTTTTTGGAATTGATGGAAGCAATGTAGCATTAAAAATAGCTAAGAAAGATTTAAGAAAAAAAAAATTAATTGCACATTTGGTGCAGGGAGACATTAATCAATTGCCCTATAAAAATAATTTTTTTGATTATGTAATTGATTGCGAGTGCTTATATGCAAATTCTTTGCAAGATACAAAAAAAATTTTATCTGAAATTAATAGAGTTTTAAAAAAAGGTGGATTTTTTTTTTCAAAAACATTTGCAAAAAATTCTATTGGAGAAAATCTTATTAAAAAAAAAAGAAACAATTTTTTTTTGAACTCTAATCGTTTAAAGAAAGGATATGGAAATTTTAGAATTACTTCTTTATCTGAAATAAAAAAAATCTATTCAGAAAATTTCAAAATTATTAACATAGACTTAGAGATGAGAACAACCGATAATATGAAAAATCTTATAAAAGAGTGGGTTGTAATAAGTAAAAAAATATAAGTGATATTAAATACAATTTACAATCATCCTAAATTCAAAAAAAGACTTTTATTTTTGAAAAAAAGTCAAAATTGGTCAAAACGTCAGCAAGAGAAAAACCAACTAAATAAGCTAATAAAATTATATAATTATGTAAGAAAGAATGTACCTTTTTATAGAGATTATTTTGCCAAAAGAAAATCCTTCGAGATAAAAAATTTGAGTGAGATAAAAAAATTCCCAGTAGTAGACAAAAACTTTATAAAAAAAAATTATACAAAATTTTTATCAGATGAAATTAAAAAAAAAAAAATTTTCAATAGAACAACAGGAGGTAGTACTGGTAATCCATTGACTATTTTATCTGATTTTAATTTTCAAATAAATGATAAGGCTAATACATATCACTATCTTTCAATTTTTAAAAAAAATGTAAAAAAAAATAAAAGTGTGAGACTTTATGGAGATAAAATACCATCTCAGTTATTAAAAAAAAAAAAATATTGGTATAAAAAATCTCCAAAACAATTAATTATGTCAGCTTTTCACATAAACGCATCAAGTATTTTTTCATATGTAAAAGTTTTAGAAGATTTCAGACCAAAATACATACATTCAAGATCTTCAATAATGTTTTTAATGGCTTCATTGATTTTCAAGGAAAAAATTGAATTTAATTTTAAATTAGAAAATATTTTTGTAGACGGGGAGTATTTAACTTCTGGTCAAAGAAAATTTATAGAAAAAATATTTAAGTGCAGATTAATTAATATTTATGGCCACACGGAGGGTGCTTTAGTAGGGTTTAACTGTGAATATTCTAACAAAATGCATTTTATGCCTCAAAATGGAATTATTGAAATATTGGATTCTAACAATAACAGTTTAGAAAAAGTGAATTCTAAAGGCATAATTACAGCCACGGGTTTTAATAATTATATGATGCCTGTAATTAGATACAAGACGGGAGACGTAGCTGTCATTGGTAAAAGAAAATGTAAGTGCAAAAGAAATTATTTTTTTTTAAATGAAGTAGAAGGGAGAATACAAGACTATGTTTTAGATAAAAATTCAAATTTGATACCATTAGCTCCTGCGATCTTTAATTACAATGATATGGATTGGAAGAAAATTGAAAATTATAAAGTTAAACAATATGTAAAGGGAAAAATTATTATTGAAGTTCAACTTGACTCTAAAATAAAAGATGAAAAAAAAATTTTAGAAACAATATTAAAAAAGATAAAAAGAATATTACCTAATTTCGAAATTAATATTAAAAAAGTAAAGAAAATCCAAAGAAGTGTTATAGGCAAACACAGATATTTGGATCAAAAAATAAAGATTGCATGAGAAAAATTTTATTTCTTTCAACGACAAGATCAGATTATGGTTTAATCTCACCTATAATTAAAAAAATTAAAAAGGATAAAAAATTAAAATACTATCTTGTAATAACAAGTAGTCATACTAATAAAAATTTTGGAAATACAGTAAAAGAAATAATTAAAGACAAAATAAAGATAAATAAAATAATAAGATGTAATTATAAAAATAAAAATTCGTCAGCAAATTTGAAAAATATAGCTGATGGATTAGATAAAATTATAAATCAAATAAAACCTAATATAGTATTTCTACCAGGAGACAGATATGAAATGTTATCGGCAGCTCATGTGGCTCTTCTGAGAAACATCCCAATTTTTCACTATGCTGGTGGTCAACTTACAGAAGGAGCTTGGGATAATGCTGTAAGACATGCTGTAACAAAAATAGCCAACATCCATTTTGTTTCAACTAATCAATGCAAAAAAAGACTTATATCTATGGGTGAGCAACCCAAGAATATTTTTGTGACCGGATCAATCGGTGTAGAAAAGTTAATTTATAAAAAATATATTTCTAAAAATGAATTAGAAAAAAAAATTAATTTTCAAATTGATAACAAAACTATTTTAGTAACTTATCATCCTGAAACATTGAACCCAGAAAAGGGTTTAAATAATTTAAAACATTTAATTACAACTTTAAAATATTTTAAAGATATTCGAGTTATTTTTACTTCACCAAATCATGACTATGGATATTTTGAAATTCAAAAAAATATCAAATCTTTTGTTAAAAAAAATTCTAATAGATCAATATATATTGAGTCGTTAGGCAGAGAAGTTTTTTTATCAACACTAAATCACGTGTCTTTAATAATTGGAAATTCTTCTAGCGGTATAATTGAAGCACCTAGTTTTAATTTAAAATGTATAAATATTGGTGATAGACAAAAAGGAAGATATTTTTCAGATAATATTTATAACTCAAAAGGGAATGTTTCTAATTTGAAATTTTTGATTAGAAAAATTCTTTTTACTAAAAACGTTAATAAAAAAACTAAATTTAATAATCTTTATTTTAAAAAAAATACAGTCTCTAAAATTTATCAAATAATAAAAAAACAAAATTTAAAAAAAATTTTAATCAAAAAATTTTATGAAAAAAGATAAAAAAAAAGTTTTTATAATTGCAGAAGCGGGAGTTAATCATAATGGAAAAATTAATAATGCTTTAAGATTAGTTGATATTGCAAAAAACGCTGGTGCCGATGCAGTAAAATTTCAAACCTTTTTACCAGGAGAACTTACTGGTAATTTTGCTAAAAATCCTAATTACATAAAGAAAAATAATAGTTTTAAAGTAACAAGATCTGAACTTACAAAAAAACTTGCATTAACATTTGAAGAATTTGATAGAATAAAAAAATATTGTGATAAAAAGAAAATTATATTTATTTCAACACCTGATGGTACTAAAAGTTTAAACTTTTTAGTTAAAACTCTAAAAGTTTCTTTTATAAAAATTAGTTCAACTGAGTTGACAAACTTAGAATTTTTAAAAGAAATAGCTAAAAAGAAAAAAACAACTCTTCTCTCGACGGGACTTGGCGATATTAAAGATGTAGAAAGAGCTGTTAGGCAAATAACTAAGTATAATAAAAAGCTAGTTATAATGCAGTGTACTTCTGAGTACCCAGCACCATTAAATGAAATGAATATAAATGTTCTTAAAACATATAAAAAAAAATTTAAAT
>Ga0163111_10000775_pt1 | contig 19099 bp, 14 predicted proteins | sample CRUFie1St18metaG_FD_109645 | JGI IMG/M metagenome (GOLD analysis project Ga0163111, IMG submission 109645) | Marine microbial communities from the Costa Rica Dome - CRUD Field 142mm St18 metaG | ecosystem: Environmental > Aquatic > Marine > Oceanic > Photic zone | place: Costa Rica: the Eastern... | reverse complement strand
TCTGCCTTCGTGGTGTTCTCTGCCTTCGTGGTGTTCTCTGCCTTCGTGGTGTTCTCTGCCTTCGTGGTGTTCTCTGCCTTCGTGATGATTGTGCCGACTCATATGTTCCATATGTCTCTTCATTCCTTCCATCTCTCTTCTCATATCTTCAAGATGAGCTCGAAGCTCTCTCACTTGATGCTGCAGTTGACTAATTCTTTCCTGATATTGCGGAAAATTTTGCTCTCTCTCTACAGGTCGCCTATCCCCTCTCCTATCATTTGAGCGAGCATCACCTCTGTTCCTAGAGCCCTCCATCTCTCTTACTCTGCGCATCAGTTGCTCAACCTTCTGTCTATCCCCTCTCTCTCTGGCCTTACCAATTTCAGATTTCAAGTTATTAAGAGCATGGTCAAAATCATGCCGCTTATTATCAATATGTGCTTGTCTCTTTTCTCTTTGGTTTTTTTGATGATGATCAGCTGCAACTAGTCCAGAAATCGAAAAGAATGAAATGGCAAAAAAATAATTAATTATTGCTGTAAAATGAGGTGTAAATTTATTTTTCATTGTAAGTCTTAATTCATTTAGAATGAGGAAGCTCAGTATTGGTTAATAAAATCAGGAAATCAACAATTTGTTAGGATGCTATTTTAAACCAACAAAATGTAGTGGTTTTTAAATTTAATTTTGGTTGAAATGACCTCGCAATTTATACACTTCCAATCTTTAATATTCTTAAATGCGATTATTTATATTTTTTCTGTTTTCAATAACATTTATTAAAGCTCAACCAAACGTGGTTTTCTTTCTTGTAGATGACCTCGGTTACATGGATATCGGCGCATATAATGATACCACTTTTTATGAAACTCCTAATATCGATAAACTGGCTAAAACCGGAGTAAAATTTACTAATGGTTATGCAGCAAATCCAGTTTGTAGCCCGACTCGATATAGCATAATGACTGGTAAATATCCATCCAGAGTAGATGCTACAAATTGGTTCAGTGGAACACGTTCAGGAAAATTCAAGTCTGCTCCTCTTCACAGTAACATGCCCCTTAAAGAGGTAACACTTGCTGAAGCATTAAAAGAAGGTGGATATAAAACAGCGTTTTTAGGAAAGTGGCATCTCGGACCTACTCCAGAGTTTTGGCCTGAAAATCAAGGCTTTGACATTAACATTGGCGGCCATAACCGAGGCAGCCCGCCTGGAGGTTACTTTTCTCCTTACAAGAACCCGCGCCTCGAAAACCTCAAGGATGGCGAATATCTCACCGACAGACTAGCTGGAGAAGCGATTAAAATCATCGATAAATTTCACTCAAAAGAAGAGCCCTTTCTCGTCTATCTATCCTTTTATAATGTACACACCCCACTACAAGCACCTAGAAAACTAGTTGAAAAATACAAAGTAAAAGCCAAGTCAATTACCGGTAAAGAATTTGGCTCTGAAGAACAAGTATGGCCTGGCGCGAAAGAACGTAAAGTTCGAATCCTTCAAAAACATCCCACCTATGCCGCAATGGTAGAAAAAATGGATGACGCTGTAGGAAAAGTCTTGTCTAGACTTAATGAACTAGGAATAGAAGAAGAGACTATTATATGTTTTACATCTGATAACGGAGGCTTATCAACTTCAGAAGGCTCACCAACATCCAATCTTCCTCTACGAGGAGGAAAGGGGTGGATTTATGAAGGAGGAATTAGAGAACCCTTTATTATTAAATACCCTTCAATGTTCAAGCCCTCGATATCCGACGTTCCGGTAATTAGTACAGACTTTTATCCTACCATTCTCGACTTAGCAGGAGTTGAAGCAAAACCCAACCAACACTTAGATGGCACTAGCCTAGTTCCTTTACTCAAATCTCCACAAGGAAAAATAAAAAGAGATTATATTTTCTGGCATTACCCGCACTACTCTAACCAGGGTGGATTTCCCGGTGGAGCAATTCGTTCAGGAAATTATAAACTAATTGAACGATATGAGGATGGTAGAACTCACCTATTCGATCTCAATAAAGATCCAGGAGAATCTAATGATATCGCAAATTTAAATAAAGACCTAGTCAACAGTATGAGTAAAAAACTACATAGTTGGTATAAAAAAGTCGATGCCAAGTTCCTCCAACCTAAAGGAGAAAACTTGAATCCCTGGAGACCCTAAATTCTTAATATCGCCCCCTAACACTTGAGTCTATCTTTTCATTATAAAGCTCCTTAAGATTAGCATGAGCTTTATTAGAAATTGGGTTCATGGCAGACACTTCAGCGTTCTGGGCAGCTTGCTTAGAGGTTGTTGCACCAGGAATAACAGTACTAATTTCAGAATGATCAAGGATCCACCTTAATGATTTTTGAGCAAGTGACGCCTCATTCAGCTCTTCACTCAATAAACTCTCAACTTCATTAGCGAATTCAATTCCCAAATCAAATGGCACACCAGCAAAAGTCTCACCCACATTAAAGAGCTGCCCATCAGAGTTAAAATTTCGATGGTCACTTTCTGCAAATTCATGGTTCTTTGAAAACTTGCCGCTAAGTAAACCACTAGCAAGAGGCACCCTAGCTATTATTCCCACATCGTTAGATGACGCCTTTTTAAGAAGGCCTTCAACCACCCTCTGACGAAAAATATTAAAAATCACTTGTAGAGAACTTGCCGAAGAATTTTCAATACAAAAAACCCCCTCTTCAATAGTTTCTACGCTCACTCCATAATTTTTAATAAGACCTTGTTTCTTGATCTTCTCAAGATTTTCAAAAGCGCTCAAATTATGAAGAGTTTCTTCGGGAATACAATGTAACTGAACAAGATCAAGACTCGAAACTCCAAGCCTATTGCAGGATTATTCAGCGGCTTTAGATATCTCTTCATAACTGTCATTCCACGCCGAGCTCGCTCGCCCCATCTTAGTCGCAACTATTATTCTATCACTCCGCTCTTTTAAAAACTCTCCAATAATTTTTTCAGATCTTCCTCCACCATAAACGTCAGCCGTGTCGATGAAATTAACGCCTGCATCAGCTGCCACATGCAATGCTTCTAATGCAGTTTTAACAGGAACATCAACCCCCCAGTCTGCTCCAATCTGCCACGCGCCAAAACCTATTTCTGAAACTTCAAAACCAGTATTTCCAAGAGGTCTTTTTTTCATAAAATTTTAATAACCTTAAATCTATTAATTCACGAAAGTAATCTTGATTCGTTGATTTAACCAAGTTTCCAATCTCCATGATATTTTCTCATTATCAATGCATCAGCCTCATTATCATCTACGAACCTTTCACTCTTTGGATCAAACTTAAGACTTCTATTCAATTTTGCTGCGATTGCACCTAAATGACAGGCACTTGCAGCACGGTGAGCCGATTCTATAGATGAGGCTGTTTCTTTACGAGAAAGAACACAGTCGATAAAATTCCGATGATGGTGCTGTGAAACATAAAGCCTCTTATCGTTAGGGCCTAATTTTTTCCTCATAAGCTCTGGTGGATCAGTAATTAACTTGTGATTTTCAACATAAATTGAACCTTCTGATCCAATAAATTTTGTACCCCACTCCGAAGCTTTTTCAGTACTGAACATTCTGAGTTCTATATTGTCTGGATAAACATAGCGAATATCAAAACTTTCTACAGCATCGTATATAGTGCTCTCTCTTCTTTTCACCTTATTAGCAACTATCTCAATTGGACCTCCATTGTCAGAATCCATTCCCCAATGAGCTACATCGATAAAATGTGCGCCCCAATCGGTCACATAGCCGGGAGCATAATCATCGATCCAACGAAAGTTGAAATGACAACGAGCTGCCGTGTAAGATGCATCTGGAGTGGTTCCTGCCCACATCTTATAATCAAATCCTTCAGGCACTTTTTGCTCCTTCTCATTACCTGTATAACCTCCTCTAATCTGAAACTTACCAGGCACCCCAACATCAACTTTTCTTAATTTTCCAATATAGCCATTCCTGACCCATTCACAGGCCATCCGAGAATGAACACCTGAACGCCTCCATGTACCACATTGCAAAACTCTTTTATTATCAAGAACAGTTTTTGTAACGAAGCGTCCTTCACCTACACTGGCAGCAAGAGGTTTCTCACAATAAATATCTTTGCCAGAATTGGCTGCTGCAACTGTTATCATAGAGTGCCAATGATCAGGTGTGGCTATCATGACAGCATCAATATCTTTACGATTAATTAACTCTCTATAGTCAGAATATCCATCCTGATCGGATAACTTAGCTATATTTAATGCTCTTTGTCTATGCGCTCTATCTACATCACAAACCGCAACAACTTGAACCCTTTCATCTTGAATGAAATTATTCATATTACCGGTTCCTTGCCCACCAACACCAATACATGCCAATTGCACTTTTGAATTAGCAGCCGTCGCATTACCTCTGCCCAAAACAGATGAGCTAATAATCATGGGTACTGGTAAAAATTTGCACTTCTGTAAAAATTGACGACGCGTATTTTTCATAGAGTATGATTGAAACCCGAAAAAACTTCTTCATCAAGCCTTTCAATTACTCATAATAATATTTCAGATAATCTTGCAAAGAATCACACAGTATTGATACTGGTATAAGTGCACATCAAAACACAAAACCTCGATCAATATGCAGTTAGAACTGTTGATATGAGAGTGGACTATGGTGATTTTGTTGCAGTAAATGAACTCTGCCTCAATGTACCAAAAGGAGAAATCTATGGCTTAATTGGACCTAATGGTGCTGGCAAGACTAGTAGCTTTAAAGTGCTCGCCACTCTCATGGAGCCAACTTATGGAGATGTATTTATCGGAGGGGTAGACATCTCTCTTCACCCAGAAGAGGCCCGAAAGCACCTAGGCTACATGCCTGATCTTGCTCCTATAGCGACTGATCTTAAAGTGTGGGAGTTTCTTGACCTTTTTGCTGGAGCACATGGACTAAATAATAAAACTGGAAAATTAAGAGTTGAAGAATGCTTAGACAAAGTGGCGCTTGATGATAAAAGAAACGAATACTGCAAAAGTTTATCTAGAGGCATGATGCAGAGACTGGTATTGGCCAAGACTTTATTACATCGGCCCTCCCTCTTCTTACTCGACGAACCTGCGAGCGGTATGGATCCAGAATCAAGAAAAGCTCTTAGATATACCGTAAGACAACTAGCAAATGAAGGCGCTGCAGTCCTTCTTAGCTCTCATATACTAACTGAATTAGAAGATATGTGCACCATGGTGGGAATGATGTCCAAAGGCAATCTTGTCGAATCAGGAAAAATTTCTGATGTCATTACTAGACGCAGCAACGAAGAGAAAAGCCTAATAATCGAATCATTAGATGACCTCACTCCTATTGCTAATTTTATTAGTACCAATAAATTGGTGGGAAATTTTTTAGTTAATCAAGATGAACTAGTATTTTCTTTCAATGGGAATGATGAAGAACAAGTTCAGCTATTAAATGATCTAGTCGTTGAGGGCTTTAGGATAAAAAGCCTTAGAGAGCAGAAAAAGAATATCGAGCAGATCCTACTTGAGATGAACTCGGCACCAAATTTGGAGGAACCCTCATAAAATAATGAGTGAAACCTTAAAACCTATTCAATGGTGGCAAATATGGTCAAATCCGATCTTTAGGAGATACTTAAGATCTAGACTAAGACCCGCTCCACTCATCACTTGGATCATTATTGTTCTAACATTCACTGCCACACTTTTCTTTTTATTCTTCTATGGATCCGAATTCCGGTTAAAAGGAAGTCCAGAGGCAGCAGCTCAAGATGCATGCATTCCTGTATTGTTTATACAAATGTTGATTCTCTTGTTTATGGGAACAGGAAGTGTGGCCGGTGGAATCTCTAGAGAAGCTGCTGATGGAATGGTCGATTACCAAAGGCTCACTCCAATGACTCCATTATCAAAAATTGTAGGCTATCTATTTGGTTTACCTGTTCGTGAATATGTACTCTTCGCTACCACGGTCCCATTTACTGTCTTTTGTATTTTTGTGGGAAATATTCCTTTAGGGGTAGTAGCGGAGGTTTATGGCATGCTTTTTACTTCTGCCATTTTATACCACCTCACCGGATGCGTCGCTGGAACCGTTGTAAAACGCAGACACTTTGCTGGACGCGTCGCTCAAATAATGGTCATCTTTCTTTATTTCGTTCTTCCTGGCCTACTTGGACCTTTAGGTTTTGTTTTATTTGAATACTTAACTATGCGACCAATACTCACTGAACAGTTTGAGAGCATAAGAGGCCCAGCATTTAGTAATTTACCTAGCCCTGAGAAGATCGGAGGGGTACCATTATTTGATTGGAAACTAGATACATTAAGTTTCTCACTTCTCATCCAGTGCTCTCTAATTGTTATTTTCATGGTCATCCTTTATAGGAAATGGCGCCAACCGACTAATCACCTATTAGGTAAGAACTTCGCATTTATAGTTCAGCTTTGGATACTCACATTGATCACCGGTAATGCACTACCAATAATAAAAAATGAAAACCAATTAAGTGGGGGAAGGTCTGAAAGAGTTGCCGCAATGCTTGTTGAGCAAAGAATGGCTGAAAAAGATTTAAAAGAGATTGAAGATTTTAATCCAAGAGAAGCGACCAACGTAATAGCTCAATCGAGTATTTTAGCATCATTAGGTCTGGGCTTCTTAGCCCTAACTTTTGGGATGATTACAATAATCACACCAGATAGTGATAAATTTACTAGAGCATTACGAAAAGCTCAAAAGCTCAAAGGTAACAAAAATACTGAGAAAAATTTATCAACTATTGAAGTCAATGCTCCCCACAATGCCGATGGAGCCACTTCCCTATGGCACACAATCGCACTAGCAATGCTCGCTTTCGGAGCATGGTGTATACTTATTCAAAATACTCAAAATTTAATAAAGGAAAGCCATTCAACTATATACAACCCCTTAGTTCTGAGCCTCATTCCTCTAGGATTAGTCCCGTATGCTCTTTGCTACCATGCATTTTTAGAGAGATTTGGAAGAAGAGCCACTTTACTCTTTGTTATCTTCGCGTGGCTGGTTCCACTACTCACGAGTGCTGTCCTCGGAGTTAGAGGAATCGAGACGATACCAACTCTACTTTTCGGTTTATCAGCATTAGCGTCTCCAGTTTTTTTGCTTCTATTCCCATTAACTGAAGCCTCAGATAATGAGAGATTATTACAGATCTCTGGTTACTTTTCTCTCTTTGCTCATATGGTTTTACTGATATTTCTTTGGTGGACATTAAACCGGCATAAGAACAGGATAAGAACTCAAGTTTCTAAGCAGGCATTTAATTCTTAATATTTTTTATACATGATCAAATACCGTACAGTCCCTCTATCTACAGATAAGTACCCTCCAGGCATTCCTTATATCATTGCAAACGAAGCAGCCGAACGATTCAGCTTCTATGGAATGAAGGCAGCACTTGCAATTTTTCTTGCTAATTATTTAGGTGTCTTAGGAGGAAGTAACCTATCCGAAGCTAGTGCCACTTCATATGTATCTTGGTTTAATACTGCCGTTTATCTCACTCCATTATTAGGAGCCCTGATAGCAGACGCATTCTTTGGTAAATACAGAACGATAATAACTCTCTCAGTTGTATACTGCCTCGGTCACCTTTGCCTTGCACTCATGGGAATCGGAGGAACTGTTCAATTTTGGTTACTCTCGGGATTAGGTCTAATATCATTGGGAGCAGGAGGAATCAAGCCCTGTGTTTCAGCGCATGTGGGAGACCAGTTTGGTAATAAAAACCAACACTTAATCACGAAAATATTTAACATTTTTTACTTCTCCATCAATTTCGGTGCCGTCCTTTCTAACTTACTCATTCCTTGGGTGCTTAAATGGCATGGTCCACACTTGGCCTTTGGTATACCTGGAATTTTAATGGCCCTCGCTACAATATTCTTCTGGATGGGAAGGCAAAAGTTTGCACATATTCCTGCAAAAGGTTCATCTTTTATCTCTGAATTATTTAGTAAGGAAGGACTTTCTGTTATAGGTAAACTAGTTCCCCTTGTTATTTTCGTAGGAGTCTTTTGGTCTCTATTTGATCAAACTGCCAGCAGATTAGTTTTTCAAGCTGAACGAATGGATCGAACAATTTTCGGATCCGAGATACTCCCATCGCAAATTCAGGCCGCCAATCCATTCCTCATCCTTGTTTTAATTCCAGTTTTCACTTTCATAATCTATCCAATAGTTGGAAAAATTATAACGCTTACTCCGCTAAGAAAAATTGGGTCGGGTCTAGCTCTAATGGCTATTGCATTTGTAGTTGTTTCTCTATCTCAAGAGGCTATAGATCGAGGTGAAACCCCTCACATAAGTTGGCAATTATTAGCTTACTTAATTCTCACTTCGGCAGAAGTAATGGTGTCTATAGTAGCTTTAGAGTTTTTCTATACCCAAGCACCAAGAAAAATGAAATCTCTAATGATGGCCATTTTTTTAAGCTCAGTTTCTGTCGGTAATGCCTTTACTGGTTTTGTGAATCAAACAATTCAAATTGATACCCCCTCTGAAGATGAACTAAAAACATCTACAGAAAACATAAAGTTAACAACTGATCTTCTAAAAAAAGAAGCAACCGAAATAGAGAAACATTATATAGAACAAAACAGCCTACCTTTAAACTGGGACAAAAAACTCTTAGACTCTTGGGGGACGCAAATAAGTTATCAATTAATTAGCGCCAAAGAAGCCAAACTCAAAAGCAATGGCAAAGACCAAAAACCTAATACTAAATGGGACATAAACATTGAAATTAAAGTTAAAGAAAACGAAAAAAACCTAGAAGGCACATGGTTATTTGAAGAAAAAAAGAGAAAAGGAATTATTGAAATTGTTGATGATGGTGACTCTACGCCCCTTTCCTTTAATTCTACTTACGGTGGTGGAGTTACCCTTGATGGAGCGGGATATTATTGGTTTTTTACTAAACTCATGCTCGCAACATCCATACTATTTATTCCATTTGCCTTTTTCTATAGACCTAAGACATATCTTCATGACAAAGAAGATATACAGGGTCCATTTACTGTGTGGATTCAAAAAACTAAGAATCATTAAGATTCGTAAATAGCTTCAACCATATCCAACGACTTAGGCCCAGGAAGAACACCGTAATTCATTTGATTCATTGTATAGGCAAAGGCAATACCATATTGCGGGTCTGCAAACGCATGTGAACCACCGGCACCAGGGTGACCAAAAGCCGTCTTCGATCCACCATACAGTGGACGCCGATTAGCATCAAAATGCTCTAACATGAAACCATTAGAAAAAGAATTATTAAGGCATAAGACTTGATCTTTCCCTTTAATGACAGATTCGCTCATTTGCGCTAATACAAGATCAGATATAAATTCTTCATCTTTCCATTTACCTCTATTCGACAACATCGCGTAAAACTTAGCCAGGGAACTAGCCGTACCGACGCCTCCCAATGCAGGCCAACCTGCAGACAAAGCATTAGACAAGTTCATTCCTGAAACAGCAGCTAACCCTTTTGGTGAACCAAAAGCTTTACGCGTCAAAGAATTAGGATCCGCAAAAGATCTATAAAATTCTCGTTCGCCGTCAGGATCAGACATTTTTCCTGGATACAAGGTAGCCACTCTAGAATGCAATTCCTCTGGAAGACCAATCCAAAAATCCAAACCCATTGGCACAGCAAATGTTTTATTGAAATATTCTCCAAGAGAAACGCCTTCAAGCCTACGAACTATTTCATCTAATAAAAAACCGAAAATTCTTGGATGATAACCGTGTCCAGTGCCAATTTCCCAAAGAGGATTTTGCTTCTCAATGGATTTAATCACATCATCATAATCAAAAATTGAAGCACCCTCATCAATCGCGGGGATTGCGGCTTGATGAGAGAGCAACTGTTTGAATGTTATTTTTTCTTTATTCGACTGACCAAATTCGGGCCAAATGTCTGTAACTTTTGATCGAATTAAAATATTATGCGTATCAAGTAACTTTAAAACGCATGTGACGGCCAAGCCTTTTGTAGCAGACCAAACTGGAACTAAAGTATTCTCATCCCACGAACGACTTTTGTCCTTCTCGCAAAATCCTTTTGCTAACGAAACCACTTCTTCTCCTTGAAACCAAACAGAAACGGAAGCACCTAATTCTTCTCTCTCTTTAAAATTAATCTCAAAAATATCACTCAGCCTTTCTCGAAGATACTGAATATTCATTGAATGAAAATTTATTGTGAGTCTATAGAATCTTTTAGAACTGCAAGATCTGGATCCCGACGAGCCACATCGATTAAACTCTCATCCATATCAAATGATTTCCTCAGACAATCAAATGCCGTATCCACATCGCCGATAACAGCTTGATAGCATCCCTTATTATAAAAATAAATAGCATCAGACCTGACTGATTCTGGAGCTTCATCAAGTAATGCAAGAGCCTCGTCAGTTCTTTTCATCTCATGAAGGCAATAAGCACCTTGAATAAATCCAGCCCCATTCTCTGGCTCCATCTGTTGTAATTTTTGAGTTAACCCCAAGGCTACGTCCCAACTTTTTTCTTTGAGAAGCAATAATATCTTCATCTGTATAATTAAAGGAGTGAGAGGATAACTTTTTTCAATTTCTTTAAGCTCATCCCAAGCATCATCGTACATCTCTAGCTCGTAATAGCCACGGACGGCCTGTAATCGCATTTCACTATTTGAAGACGGATCGTTAAGATAAGACATTGATGAAATATACTATGAAACAGTTCATCTTATTTACTGAATGGTCAAGCAGGATACCAAAAAATCAATTTATCTACTTACTTTCAATCGCTTTAAGATTTTTAATAATTTGTTCATTTTCAGAATCTAAAGCAAGCGCACGCTGCCAAGCTGACCGAGCCTCATTAATCTTATTTTGATAAACTAAAGAAAGACCAAGGTTTAGCCACGCGGTTGATGACTCTGGATTCAATTTCACCGCAACTTCTGATGCGATCTGAGCATCACTGTATTTTTTCTTTTGAAGATATAAATAACCGAGGTTCATATGAGTAACAGCTCCAGATTTTTTAGTACTGATTGCTTTTTTAAAAACTTTTTCTGCCTCATCCAAATCACCTTTCTCCATAAGTAATGATCCTAGATTGATATAAGATGACACATCTAAAGGGTCTTGAGAAATTGCTTCGCGGTAAAATTTTTCTGCCAAATCATTTTTCCCATCAATCCTAAATTGCTGAGCTTGTTGAGCAGCTGGGATTGAACTTTGATCCTGTTGATTTTTCAACGCCTTCAAAACCTCTCTGCTCTCTGAAACCTTCCCTATACGCTGCAAAGCAGTTATATAATTATTGGCAACTAGTTTTGATTTAGGATCTAGATCTCTAGCTTTTTTTAACACATCAACAGCTAATTTTTCTTTTCCTAGCTCTATATAACTAGCACCCAAATTTGAAAGCCCATTAATAAATTTAGGATTAGCTACTATCGATTTCTTATACCATTCAATCGCTTTATTATGATAATCATTACTAGCATAAATGTAACCTATGTTGTTGTAAGATTCATAATGTCGAGGCTCAGTCTCAATCGCTTTTTTATACCATTTAATGGCCTCCTTAAATTTTCCCGCATCCTGTTCTAATTTTCCTCGATTAAATTGTGAAGTTGCTTCACTTCCAAAGTCGAACAACCCTTGCCCAAATAACTTTGAGGTTGAAGGGCTAAAGATAAAAAGCCCAATAAAGATCATAATTTTTTTCATGCAAAGACAACTAATATTCGGTTTTATGCAAAATATGCAAAATATGCAAAATCAAATTAGTTAAATTCACCGCTAAGCCATTATAATATTAGACAATTTCTTAGCAGGGGTAAGATTAAGTGTCGCGAATAAGGCATTTGTCCTAGGAGCTGGACTCGGAAGCCGGCTAAAAAAACTCACAGAAAAAATTCCAAAACCAATGATACCGGTTTTTGGAAAACCTCTCATCGAGTTCTCATTCGATCATCTAATCCAAGCAGGAATAAAAGAATTTATAGTCAACACACATCATAACGCCAAAGTTTACACTCAACACTTTGAAAGTAGTCACTACCAACAAAAGCCAATTTCTTTTGTACATGAACCAAATTTATTGGACACTGGAGGAGGAATCAAAAATGTGTCAGATCTCCTAGATCCTAATCCCTTTATTATTTATAACGGAGACGTACTAACCGACCTTCCATTAAAACCACTCATTGATGAGCATCGCGATAATAAATTTTTGGCAACTTTAGTACTTAGATCAAATGGAGATGCCAAGCACATAGCTCTTGATAGAAATAATAAAAAAATCACTGATATTAGAAATAATTTAAATTCAAATAATAAAGGAACTCATCAATTCACTGGCATATACGCTTGTTCTGCAGATTTCTTAAATTATTTAAATCAGGAAAGAAAACACTCAGTCATTCCAGTTTTTCTAAACCTTATTAAAGAGCAGCTATTAGGAGGAATCGTAATCGATGAAGGTGAATGGTGGGATCTTGGCACGAGAGATTCATATCTTGATGCGCATAAAAAAATACCATTGTCCACTTTCCCAAGTTATAGAAATCAATTAAATGAACCTTTAATTAATAGCAACTCAAAGACCAGTAGTATTCATGAAAGTTGCTTCATTGATGAGAGCTCTTTTATTGGTGAAAACTCTATTATAGAAGCAAATACAAGAATAATTAACAGTGTAATATGGCCTGGGGCAAAAATCATTCAAGGCTCCTCACTTGAACGGTGTATTGTTAGACATAAACAAACAGCTAAAGGTAAGCTCGAAAATGAGGACATTTAAGTGTATAATGTAATTTAGTCATCAAATGAACTCTGAAGACATCATCAAATCCACCTCCAAGGTTCTACCCAAACTGAACCTGGATGACTGTAAATCTGTTCCTATAAATAACGGAGGGTCCGATCGTGATTATTACAGGATCAGCCTGGTTGACGGAAGCTCCATGATAGTCATGCAATACACCTCGGACAGGCCAGACAATATTAAATTCGATCCTGCTACAAAGATCTTAAAAAAGAATGGAATATGTTCTCCGGAGATCATTTATCATGATAAAGAGAATATGATAATGTGGCTAGAGGATCTAGGTTCTGATCACCTATGGGATCACCGTGACAGCGAATGGAACAAGCGTGGAAAACTCTACCTCACAGTCATTGATGAGATATCGAAACTTCATAGTAATAATGAAAAAAACCTAAGCTCTGATGACATCTCACAACTCGAACCAGGATTCGATAAAGATTTATATAAATGGGAACAAGATTATTTCTTTGATCACTTTCTTTCTTACTACTCGAGAAGAGCACCCTCCTATCAGGATTCACTGAGACAAGAATCTGAGTTTAATAAACTAATAGAAAATTTAATTAGCTCTGAACGGTTTCTAATTCACAGGGATCTACAATCACAAAATATCATAATCCATAAAAAGAAACCTTACTTTATTGATTACCAAGGATTGAGATTAGGACTAAGAGAATATGATATCGCTTCGCTTGTGTATGATCCATATGTAACTTTTACAAAAACACAGAGGGACGAAATTATTAATTACGCCTTCAAGGATCGCGACAAAAATGAATGGGGCCCTCTATTTGAAGCCTGTAGCTGCCAAAGATTAATGCAAGCCTTAGGAGCATACTCAAGATTAGGAAATGAACTAGGCAAAACCGAATTCCTTAAATTCATTCCAAGAGCTTTAGAGAATATTAGAGAAATCCTAGAAAATTCAGACATCCTCCCCAGACTAACTCCTTACCTAAGTGAAGAAGCTATATCCTTATAATTCGTAAAATTCGATGCTTCAAAGCATAGACACAAAGAATCAAAATAACGAGTCAATCGATCCATTTCCTGTTTTAGCAATTAGTGAAAAGGAATCAGAATTCTCAATTTTTGATACTTATGAGAGCTCAAGCCCTCAACCAGAAGTTAGGTTATCAGGCCAACCTTTTTCAATTACCGTTCACCCATTTGGACATAATAATGACGATAAAATCAGTGGGTTCATTCGGTGGCGAACAACTGGAGAGTCCGATTGGAATCAAGAACCCTTAAAAAAATTAGATTCAACCAAGTGGAGAGGAAGCTGGACTCCACCATCAACTGGAACTTACGAATGGAACATTGAAATATGGTCAGGCCAAAAACCCCCAGAGCTCAAAAGCACAAACACTGGAGAAGTCAGGTTGTTAAAATTAGAAAGAAATGACCTAATGGCAGCTAACTGGTACCAATTAAACAAAGAGAATTTCTCTCACATTGAAAAGCTACTAAAGGCAAACAGAAAAGATGTTTTTTTATTACCTGTTATCTTTCCTAATGAACAAGAAGGCTTAATTGGGAAAGGTGGAAAAGGGCATTATTCTATTGATCCAAAGTTCACCGATACTATGAATTTTGGTAAACTCACTCACAAGATTTCAAAAAACAAAATAACTCTCGGCATGAGGGTGCCGATGAAGTGCTCACAACAGCATCCATTTTTGATTAGCGATCCAAAGAATTTCAATGATGAAGGAATTAATGATCTCGTCAGCGAAGGCTGGGAACTACGACGTAATAAATGGGAACAGGTTTTCAGATATTGGATAGTTCAAGGTATAGAAATTTTTAGCATTCCCGAAATAACCTGTTTCCCTCTCTCTTTTTGGGATCATATAATTGGAACACTAAAGGAAGATTTTTCTTTTATAAGCTTTGTGACTGAGGAAAATTTATCTGACGATTTGTATCTAAAGATGCTCAGCGCAGGATTTTCTGACTTCAAAAAACCTATAGTCCATATGGGATTAGAAAACTCTCCTGAAAAATTCCAGAAAATTTCTGAAAATTCACGATCCACTGATCTTAAAACCTTATCTTGTAACACCAATGATCCAGAAATTAAAGTCAGCGTAAAAAACATAAAAAGTGATAAATATTTACTACAATTTCAAAATAACAATCCATCACAATCACGAACCATAAAGATTTCTATAGAGCACGACTCTATTAAATTTTCCAATAAACTAATTTACTACGCCAGAGATCTTTCTAATGGTCGTGCTTACAGATGGTCTGGAAAGACTAATGACGTATTCCTTGATAAAGGACAAACCAAACTTCAACTTTTAGTTGAATTAAAAAATTGATTTTTGGCCACTAGTGAACAATCGAAAGAAAACAATTATTTTCATTGCACTCTCTTTATTGGCTTTATTGTTAGTCAAAAGAGAACAGAAAGAAGGTTCTTTCCTAGAATCCGAAAGGCAATACGTGAATTGGCTAATTGATACTAAGAAGCAAAAAAAAGAAACCTCTTCTATCACCCTACTGGCATTAGACAACTCTGAGGATTCTGTTTTACAGGATTGGCCTCCGAGTCCTTTAGACTTTGCTGTAATGCTAAATAACCTAAAAAAATACAATCCAGGTCTTATTGCAATAGAACCTTCGTTGGAATTTCCTAATAGCCCAGACGGGTTAGTTGAAACCCTTAGAACCACATGTTTAAACTTCAAAAAAGACAGTCTACTTTTCAGTGCAATATGCCAAATGGATCAGTCAGTTAATTCAACAAAAGATAAAGGAAAGAAATTTTTCGATGTTCTCAAAAACGTTAACGGCAATACAAAATCAATCCCTGAATTTACTAAGACTACCTCAATGCCTGATCAAAGGTTCGCTGCAATGGGAATACCAATAGCATTCACTGCTATTGACCTAACTCAAAAAAATTCTGAAATAAATCAATACAAATTTCCTTTGATAGCAAAAGTCGGAAATGAAATTATCCCTTCATTCGTACTAAAGGCACTAATGCTTGAAACGAATACAAGTCCAGATCAAGTTCTGGTTACTTTAGGTGAAAAAATTACATTAAACGAAAATAAAATAATTCCCATAGATGCCGGTGGCCATGTCGAAATTTATCCAGCACTACAAAAAGAACTTTCAAAAGAAAAAATTAATCTTCTTACAACACCTTCAAATGAATTAAGTGAAAAAAGTAAATCATCGTTAAATAATAGAATTATCCTGATTGGAAATAACAATGTAAGAAATATAACATTTAGGAATGACGACCTTATTTCTAATGCAGAATTTATGGCTTTAGCCATAAGCACAATTCAATCTGGTCTATTTATAAGTGAGTTGTCACCAACTAAGGAGTTTATCATTTGGATGATAATTATCATCCTCGGAGCATTAATTATTAATACCAAATCCTCAAAAGCGTTGCCCCGAATTGGTCTTCTAATAATAATTTACTTATCATTCAACATGATACTTTTCCAAAGTAACGGTCAATGGGTTTCACCTATCATACCAGTAGCGTTTTTTATTATAATTGCACTCATTTCACTCGTCTTTAGCGAAAAGAAAGAGGCATAATAATAAATAAAAACGATCTAAATTTTTACACTTTCAATATATGAACCGTCGGAACTTCTTAATATCAGCATTAGCTTCAAGTAGCCCTTTCTATATTTCAAAGAATGAAATTTATGGAAAGAATGCTCCTAGTAATAAAATTGCCATTGGAATGATTGGGACAGGCAACCATGGGATTCATAGAAACTTAAACATGTTCTTGCGGCAAAAAGACGCTCAGATTGTTGCAGTTTGCGATGTCTTTAAAAGTAGAATGTTAAATGCTCAGTCCATGGTGAATAATTACTACAAATCCAAGGGTTGCTCAATTCACTCTGACTTTAGAGAAATACTAGATAGAGATGATATTGATGCGGTAATGATTTCGACACCAGATCACTGGCATTCACTTATGTCAGCGATGGCCATTCGCCGAGGAAAAGATGTAATCTGCGAAAAGCCCACTCTTACTGTTGCCGAGGGAAGATATCTATCTGATCTGGTAAAGAAAACAGGTAAAGTGTTTCAAACGTCCACCGAAGACCGTAGTCTTTTCATTTATCACCGTCTTGCGGAAGTTGTACGTAATGGAAGAATTGGCAAATTAGAAAAAATCAAAGTCACACTGCCTGCTGGAAAGAGATTTCCAAACGAAAATCCTATATCTCCTCCAACAGACCTAGATTATGATCTGTGGTTAGGGCCTGCACCCTTCGCTCCTTACACGAAAAGTCGAACCAAACAACAACATTGGAGACACGTATGGGATTATTCTGGAGGAAAGTTTTCAGATTGGGGCATGCACCAATTAGATACTGCACAATGGGCAAACGACACCGAAAGGACTGGCCCTGTGAGCATTCATGGTAAAGGTACGGTGAATGAAGGTAGTATGTATAATACTTTTGTGGACTATGAAATTAACTACACTTATTCGAATGGGGTTAAACTCAATGTGAAAAGTGGCGGCACTAGTATTCATTTCTTTGGCTCTGAGGGATGGTGTGGAAGTAAAAGCTGGGACTCGGGCCTTGAGGCAAGCAATAAGAATATAGTAAAAGATCCTATTCCTGAAAATGGCGTCCATCTTTTTACATGCAAAGAAGGAGAGCATCGTAATTTTCTAGATTGCGTCAAATCACGTAATGAACCTTATTTTCCAGCTGAAATAGGACATCGCTGCGCAACGCTTTGCCACCTCGGTAATATATCAATGAGATTAGACCAGGGACTAGATTGGAACCCAGAGACTGAAAAAGTTACTGATAACAAAGCAGCGTCTTCTATGCTTTCTAGAGAAATGCGTAAACCTTGGAATCTAGAAAAATCCTAATACCTATAGAGCTCTGGTTTATAAGGTCCTGCAGATGGCACGCCAATATAATCGGCCTGTTCGTCAGTAAGTTTAGTTAGTTTTGCCCCTATCTTTTCTAAGTGCAAAGCTGCGACCTCCTCATCTAACTTCTTCGGTAAAACGTATACACCTGGAACATAGCTATCACGGTTCTCCCAAAGATCTATCTGAGCCAGGGTTTGGTTTGTAAAACTATTGGACATAACAAAACTTGGATGACCGGTTGCACACCCAAGATTAACAAGTCTTCCTTCTGCTAACATATATAATTGCCGGCCATCAGACATTGTATACTGATCAACTTGAGGCTTTACATTTTGCTTTGTAACATCACTTGCCTCATTAAGCGCATCGACTTGTATTTCATTATCAAAATGGCCAATATTACAAACAATAGCTTGATCCTTCATCGCTGTAAGATGCTCTAAGCGAATGATATCTTTATTCCCTGTTGTTGTAACATAGATATCCGCCCAACCTAATGTATCTTCGAGCGTTAGAACTCTAAAACCTTCCATTGAAGCTTGAAGAGCACAGATAGGATCAATTTCTGTAACCACCACTTGAGCGCCTTGTCCTTTGAGTGCTTGAGCGCAACCTTTACCCACATCACCATAACCACAAACAACAGCCACTTTTCCTGATATCATCACATCAGTTGCTCGTTTAATTCCATCTACTAATGACTCCCTACAACCATATAAATTATCAAATTTAGACTTTGTTACTGAATCATTAACATTAATTGCCGGTACTCTTAATTTCTCCTGTTCAGACATCTGATAAAGTCTATGAACTCCAGTAGTCGTTTCCTCAGAGACCCCTCTCCAATCTTTAAAGTAATTAGTCCACTTTTGAGGGTTATCTTTATTGACGCTCTTTAAAAGATCCTTAATCACTTGTTCTTCTTGAGAGTCACTACCAGAACTTATCCAATCATCACCCTCTTCGAGTTCAGCTCCTTTGTGAATAAGTAGAGTTGCGTCTCCCCCATCGTCAACAATAAGCTCAGGACCTGAACCATCTGGCCAAGTCAAAGCATCTAATGTACATTGCCAATACTCTTCAAGAGTTTCACCTTTCCAAGCAAAGACTGGCACACCAGTGACGGCAATCGCCGCAGCAGCATGGTCCTGTGTTGAAAAAATGTTGCATGAACACCACCGAACATCAGCCCCAAGTTCTACCAATGTCTCAATTAAAACTGCAGTCTGTATTGTCATGTGCAATGAGCCCATGATTCTGACACCCTTTAGTGGTTTTTTTTGTGAATATTTGCTCCTAGTTGCCATCAGACCTGGCATCTCATGCTCGGCTATCGATATTT
>Ga0163111_10000774_pt1 | contig 19100 bp, 10 predicted proteins | sample CRUFie1St18metaG_FD_109645 | JGI IMG/M metagenome (GOLD analysis project Ga0163111, IMG submission 109645) | Marine microbial communities from the Costa Rica Dome - CRUD Field 142mm St18 metaG | ecosystem: Environmental > Aquatic > Marine > Oceanic > Photic zone | place: Costa Rica: the Eastern... | reverse complement strand
GAACAATTTATACGAATACTAGAAGATGATTCACAAGACATGATTACGTTTGGTGATACTGGTGATATCGATTTCATAGTATCGTCAGGAGCTACTAACGCATTATTCGTAGAAGGATCATCTGCTAGAGTTGGTATAGGAACAGCAGATCCAAAAGCTCTTTTAGATGTTCAAGGTGACATATCAGGATCAGGTACTCTTCGAATGGATGGAGGAGCAATATTTGGCGACGACGTTGCAGTAATGGAAGCGTTTTCAGTAGAAGGAGCAACTTCTACTAACGGAACTAATACGTTCGGAAATGCAGTATCTGACTTTACGTTATTTAACGGGAATATAACAGGATCTAGTAATTTAGAAATTGCTGGTAACATAAGTAGTAGTACTACTTCAACAGGTTCGTTCGGATATCTTAATTTGCATTCAACTATTGATTATTCGGAACTTATAAAATTAGAAACAGGAAACAGAAAATACGCGTTCGCTGAATCTAATCTAGATAATGGATCATTCGCAGCATTAAAGATTAGTAGGATTCTTGGAACTAAAGATATAACTATCTTAAATATGTCCGGTGAAGGTCAATCAGGAAGTTTATCTATCGGAGGTGAAGGAATGGTTCATTCCGGTAGAGGTATACCATTAAATATAGACTCTGCAATGGTAGTTAACGAACAACCAGCCGTTACTATAGCTGCTCAAAACACTGGGTTAACTATGGGAGTAAATAGAGGTGGAACTAACCCAATATTTACAGCTAATGAGGCATGGTTCTCCACAGGAACGCATCTACAAGGTGATGGTTCAACTCAAGCTATCACATTCCGAGTAGGTGGTCTTGATTCAGGTTCGAGAAAATTCTCCGTAATAGGTAACGGTAACATAAGTGCGAGTGGTACAGCTTTCACTAACGGTCTATATGCTACAGGAGATATAACATCCTCAGGTATTGCAAGAGCTGATGAAGGTTTTGTATCTAACGGCGATAATATACTATTATATCAAAATGTTCAGAATCCTGTTATAATTCGTGGAACTGCAGATGGTAGAGAGACATTCTTCTTCGGTGATGGAACAACACCAAACGCTACACGAATAGTAGGAAGTGATATACATTTATCCGCAAATGTTACTGCATCAGGTAATGTATCAGCGAGCGGTACAGTGCAAGCTACTCACTTTATTAGTGACCTTAATTCGATAGCTGCTACTGGTAACTCTGCAGGTGACGGTGAAGCTATTCCATCTACAGGAATAACTCTTGTTTCAGCAGCAGATGGTACAAAAGCAGCAGTTTTACCAGCTGCATCGAGTCTTACTTTAGGTCATACTATTACAATACATAATACTGATACTGGAAATGCTCTAAAAGTATTCCCTACTTCAGGAGATACGATAAATCCATTATCACAGGATTCAGCAGCTACTTTACCGGCTAAAACTGCAATGGTTGTTACAGTAACTGCAGAAGATGCATATCATGGTTATTTCACAACCATAATAAGTTAAAATACGTATTAGAAAGAGTGTTTGAGCAGGAATCTTCATATTTATTATGGACCACAATAAGGTGTGGTTTGTTCAATTTTTAACAAATAAAAACAGGAGTTAGTTATGGCAGATAAAACAATCAAGTTCACAGAAGAAGAAATGAACAAGATACAGGAAGTGCAGAAGACGTATCAAGAAAAAACAGCGCTATTTGGGCAGTTAAGCTTTCAGAAATTTCAACTAGAAAGACAACTTGAAACAGCTGACGCAGCTGAGGTAGCCTTAAAAAAAGAAATTATTGATCTAGAGCAGCAGGAAAGAGCACTAGTAAAAGAATTAAATGAAAAGTATGGTGCAGGTACATTAGACCCACAAACAGGAGAATTTAAGCCAGCACAATCATAAACTAAAAGTAGGAGTCGCTAATTATGGCAGAAAAAATCGTCAGCCCAGGTGTATTTACTAGAGAAAGAGACTTATCTTTTTTACCAGCAGCTATTGGAGAAATAGGTGCTGCAGTAATTGGACCAACAGTAAAAGGACCAGCATTTGAACCAACTATAATTGAATCATTCAAAGAGTTCGAACAAGTATTCGGCCCAAAAACTAAAGAATCATATGTACCATATACAATCGAACAGTACTTAAAAAGTGCTGGACGTGTAACAGTTGTTAGAGTACTAGGTTTATCGGGATACACTGCTCAAGTAGCAGAACTTGTATCAAATTATGGACCATTTGCTACCGCTACTAGTAAAACAACAGCAGTATTTCATCCAACTATCGTAGATCAAGATGCTAAATTTACAGTATTATCAGGATCTGCTACCGATACTTCCGGATCAGGATTCGTATTTTACTTATCTGCATCAGCTGCTGATTACCTTCCAACTACTAATGTTGCAGTTGGAATTACAGGAGACTCAGTTGGTACACAAACTGGATTCGAAAATATAAATGGTGCTAAAACAGGTGAAACTGCATATTCTATGTCGTTAGATCCAACATCAGCTAATTTTGTGTCAAAAGTATTCGGTAAGACTCCAAAAGATAGAAAGAAGCCTTTACACACGTATTTATTCTTTGGAACGCATGCATCAAGATCTAACGCAGCATCTTCAGCAGAAGGAATTACTAGTGTAACTGCAAGAGGTAGAAAAACTATTGATCTTACAACAGGATACAGTACGAACAAAAACGAATACGAAGCAAGAACACCATTTATTACCTCACAAAAAGTAGGAGGTCAAGTTACTGACTTATTTAAGATTCACAGACGTGCTCACGGTACTGCTACAAACTTCGAGTTTAAGGTAGTTATCGATAATATTAGAGCAGCAGGATCAGTTGCAGGTAGTGACTACGGTTCATTCTCTTTACGATTAAGAAGAGTAGATGTTGACGGTACAATTAACGCAGCATTATCACCGTTCCCTGTTTCAAGTGACTCTGATAGACGACCTGAAATAGTAGAACAATTTAATAATTTAACATTAGATCCAAACTCACCGAACTTTATTGCAAGAGTAATAGGAGATAAATATCAGTCTATAGACGCTAACGGTAAAGTAACAATATTTGGTGACTATGCTAATTTATCAAGACATATTTACGTTGAAGTTCCAGATGAGGTAAAAGATCAAGGTATATCACCTAATCTAGTTCCTTTCGGGTATAGAGCTTTAGTAGAGCCACTACCTGATACAGGGTTTACAGGATGTCCATCAGCATCAGCTATAGGACACTTTAACCATACTGTAGGTAAAAGAACTCAGATCTTAGATAACGTATATAATAATAGTGTATATTATGGATTCGATTATACAGAACCTGATAATCACAATTATTTACGTCCATTACCTGATTCTGATACTACAAATGGTGATAATACAGCATTTAACTTAAGTGATCAATCACAACACCCTTCAGCTTCATTAGACTCTGGAGCAGGTGATACTATAACGCCAGGTGGTTCTACAATTAACTTATCAACTAAAAAGTTTGTAATACCATTCCAAGGCGGATTCGATGGATTTAATCCAGCAAGATTCGTAGGACTAGATACTAACATTACAGCAGCAAACTTATTCGGATATGATTTATCAACTGCTGAAAAAGATGGTGCTTTAGCTTATAAGAGAGCTATAAATGCAGTTTCTAATCCTGATGAATATGATATTAACCTAATGGTAACGCCAGGTGCTAATCACCGATTACACTCTGTAACTACTACACATGCAAAAAATACATGTGAAGATAGAGGTGACGCATTCTACGTTATGGATTCAGCAGCATACGGTGACAACATCAATACAGTTGTAAACACAGTAAAAGCATTCGACTCGAATTACGCTGCAACATATTATCCATGGGTTAAAATATTGGATACAGATATAAACAAACCTGTTTGGGTTCCACCATCAGTAGTGGTACCAGGAGCAATAGCATTCAATGATCAAGTAGCATTCGAATGGTTCGCACCTGCAGGTCTTAATAGAGGAACATTAACTGAAGTTATTGAAACTGCAGATAGAGTAACTCACGAAGAGCGTGATGATTTATATGAAGGTAGAGTTAACCCGATCGCTACATTCCCTGGTCAAGGTGTATGTATCTGGGGTCAAAAGACACTTCAAGGTAAGCCATCAGCACTTGATAGAGTAAATGTTCGAAGATTACTAATCGCTGTTAAGAAGTTTATTGCATCAGCTACTAGATATCTAGTATTTGAGAATAATACTTCAGCGACTCGAAATAGATTCTTAAACATTGCAAACCCATATTTAGAATCAGTACAACAAAGACAAGGATTATATGCATTCAAGGTAATAATGGACGCAACTAATAACACACCAGACGTAATCGATAGAAATCAGATGGTAGGTGAATTATTCTTACAGCCTGCAAAAGCTGCAGAATTCATAGTATTAGACTTTAACATTTTACCAACAGGTGCAGCATTCCCTGAATAGAAATAAAAATAAACTCTAGGAGTATAAAAAATGGCAGAAAAAATAGTTAGCCCAGGTGTATTTACACGAGAAAGAGATCTTTCCTTCTTACCAGCAGGGATATCACAAATAGGTGCAGCGATAATCGGACCTACAGTGAAAGGGCCTGCGTTTGAACCAGTAATTATAGAATCATTCAAAGAATTCGAAGCAGTATTTGGACCTAAAACTGAAGACAGTTACGTTCCTTATACAGTTGAAGGATATTTGAAGAGTGCAGGTAGAGTAACGGTAGTACGAACACTTGGTTTAGCTGGATATACTCCTAAAATGATAAGTATAAAGGTATCTGCAGGGACTGGAGGTCAAGCGACTTTAGAAATCAGTTTCTCAGGTGTACCAGCAGTAGATCAAACTATTACAATCATCGATGCAGCAGGAACCTCAAGAACATTTACAGCTAAAGGGGCAGACAACATTGCATCTTTACAATTCCAACAATCAAGTGGTGCAGCTACAGTAGTTGATACTTTACAACAATGTATCGAGCATGCAAACGGGTTTAACGGAACTATTACAGTTACTCAGCCAACAGCGACTAGTATTAAATTAACTAATGCTACGGCTGGAACAGCTGGTAACACTGCAGTTACTCATGATTTAGATAATGCTACTGTTCCAGCAGCTTTTACAGGTGGTAATGATATAGGAACTCCTGCAGATGAAGTATTTGCAGTTTTACATCCAACTCAAGTAGATCCAGATGCGACGTTTACTCCATCTTTACTTACTGCTACATCTCAAATAGATCTAACATTAGCTGCTGATTCATATGCAGCTACAACTAACTTTTCAACTGGTAAAACATTACCATTTACTTACTCAGGATCAATAGATACTACTGCTGAAAACTGGTTAGGTAAGGTATTTGGATTTACACCTAAATCTAGAATAGATCCAGTGTATAATTACATGTTATTTAACAATTATGCATCTAGATCGTTTAGTGAAGATTCTACTCTAACAACATCCGTAAGTAATATTACTGATGATTTTGCTTTTGCTTATTCATCTAAAAACGGGTATGAAGCTAGAACACCTTTTATTGTCTCTCAAAATATAGGTTCTTACGCAGCACCTAAGACAACTAGATTATTTAAGTTCCATACTAGATCACACGGTACTTCTTGTAACTATCAGTATAAAGTTGGTATTTCTAATATTAAAGCTCCAAGCGCAGTAGCAGGTAGTGATTATGGTACATTCTCGGTAGTTGTACGACGAGTAGATTTAGATGGTACTATTCATTCAGCTAATACGCCTTACGCAAAATCAACTGATAAAGATTTAAGACCACATATAGTTGAACAATTCAATAACGTTACTTTAGATCCTAATTCTCCTAACTTTATAGCGAGAGTAATCGGTGATAGATATCAAGAAATCGATGCAAATGGAAAAGTAACTGTATTCGGTGATTATCCAAACTTATCACATCATATATGGGTAGAAGTACCTGAAGAAGTTAAAGATCAAGGTATATCGCCTGATTTAGTACCTTTTGGATTCGAAGCATTGAAAGAGCCACTACATAGTAGTCACGGTAACTTACCAACTGCATCTTTTATAGGTCACACTAACGCAGAGATACAACGAGGTATTACTAGTACACACTTTATAAAGAAAACTCAAATCGCTGATGATGTTTATAATAAAAATATCTTCTACGGTTTTGATTTCCAAGATACTGATAACTACAATTATTTACTTCCATTAAGTGATAATAGTGCAGTAGGTAACAATAAGCACTTTAACTTATCACAATGTAGTCAGCACCCTTCTGCATCATTAGATTCAGGAGCAGGAGACAGTATTACTCCTGATGGATCAACTATTAACTTATCAACTAAAAAGTTTATGGTTCCATTCCAAGGTGGATTTGACGGACTAAATCCTGCAAGATTTATTGCTAGAGATAGAAATATCGTTGCAAATAATATGCTTGGATTCGACTTATCAACTGCTGAAAAAGATGGATCTAAGGCATTCAAACGAGCTATAAACGCTGTATCTAATCCGGACGAGTACGATATTAACTTACTAGTTACTCCAGGTGTTAATCATAGATTACACTCGGTAATTACTACTCACGCAAAGAATACTTGTGAGAATCGTGGTGATGCACTTTATATTATGGATGCAGTAGGATATGATACAACTAATATTTCTACAGTAACTAATACAGTAAAATCATTTGATTCTAACTACGCAGCTACTTACTGGCCATGGGTTAAGATATTAGATACTGATAAAAATAAACCAGTATGGGTACCACCTTCAACAGTAATGGCAGGTGTAATATCTAAAAACGACCAAGTAGCATTCGAATGGTTTGCTCCAGCAGGTCTTAACAGAGGTATTCTAACTGAAGCAATAGATGTACCGACAAGATTAACACATGCAGAAAGAGATGATTTATATGAAGGTAGAGTAAATCCTATCGCAACTTTCAAAGAAGGAATTTGTATATGGGGTCAGAAAACTCTACAAGCTAAACCATCTGCATTAGATAGAATTAACGTAAGAAGATTATTGATAGCAGCGAAGAAATTTATTGCATCAGCAACTAAATTCCTAGTATTTGAAAATAATACTTCTGCAACTAGACAAAGATTCTTAAATATAGCTAATCCTTACTTCGAAAGCGTTCAACAAAGACAAGGTCTTTTTGCTTACAAAGTAATAATGGATGCAACGAATAATACTCCAGATGTAATTGATAGAAATCAAATGATCGGTGAGATATTCTTACAACCAGCTAAATCAGCAGAATTTATTATACTAGACTTTAATATTTTACCAACAGGAGCGGTATTCCCTGAATAATAGAGAAAAAAAGGATACTTTTTATATAACTACATACTTATATATGTAGAAACAGAATAAACGAGGAGAACAAATGGCACAACTAATCGACCCAACTGAAGCAATGTTCACGGCATTTGAGCCGAAAACGCAGAATAGGTTTATCATGTATATAGATGGTATACCTGCATATCTAATTAAAAAAATCGACAGACCATCAATTACTTTTGGTGAAGTTACGCTTGATCACATTAACGTGAAAAGAAAACTGAAAGGAAAAGCTGATTGGGGTTCTATAACATGTGACTTATATGATCCAGTAGTACCATCTGCAGCACAAGCAGTAATGGAATGGGTTAGATTATCACACGAATCTGTTACTGGTCGAGACGGATATGCTGATTTCTACAAAAAAGACATTACTTTTAATGTATTAGGTCCTGTAGGTGACAAAGTCGAAGAATGGACATTGAAAGGCGCTTATGTACAATCAACTGCTAAAGGTAGTTTAGATTGGAGTACAGATTCAGCGTTAATGCTTTCAATTACTATAGCATACGACTACGCAATCTTACAGTTCTAATATATTATTAGACGTATATATTAAATTAAATAGAGGAAAAAAGTTATGAGCGAAAACAATAAAGTTACAGCTAAACAAGACGAAAAAAAGAAATTTCCAACCGAATTTATAGATCTTCCAAGCAAGGGGTGGTTTTATCCAGAAGGCCACCCTTTAGCTTCAGGTCAAGTAGAATTAAAATACATGACCGCTCGAGAAGAAGATATTCTAACTTCCGCAAATCTTATTAGACAAGGTAAAGTAATTGATACGTTAATCAATGCTTTATTAGTAACGCCAGTATCATATGATGATATATTAGTTGGTGATAAAAATGCTATTATGATTGCTGCTAGAATTCTTGGATATGGTAAAGATTATGATATCGATATGCCTTGTCCTAAATGTGGGGAAGTAAACAAACTAACTATAGATTTAACTGGTCTTAACAATAAAGAGATAGACTTTAATAGCTTTAAGAAAAATAGTAATACTATGGACTTTGAGTTACCATTAAGTAAGCGTAATATCACTTTTAAGTTAATGACTGGAGGAGATGAAAAATCTATAGAAAGTGAAATGAAAGGTCTTGCAAAGTTCGCAAATAAAAAAGGTCCAGGTAAAAATCTAACAACTAGATTAAAACATCAGATTATAGCAGTTGACGGTAATGCAGATACTAAGGTAATTAGAGAGTTTGTAGATAATGATTTATTTGCTCAAGATTCATTAGCATTAAGAAATCATATGAGAGAAGCGGCACCTGATGTATTAACTAAATTCAACTTCGAATGCGAAGCTTGTGGATATACGGAGAGTGTCGATATGCCAATCGACGCCGGCTTTTTTTGGCCTAGCTCCGAAGCATAGACCTTTAATACACGAAGAAGTCTTCATGTTATGTTATTATGGTAAAGGTGGCTTTACTCATAATGAGGTTTATAATATGCCTAGATATCTACGTGAATTCTATCTCAAACAAATCCAAAAGATAAATACTGAACGTGCAGAGGAACAGAAAAAGTCTCAGAACCACCAGAGTGGTAAATCTGAAATATTCGGACCCCCTCAAGTAAAACAGTAGGTTTTCTAGGTATTTCATATTTATATATGTGAAACTATGTAAAGGGAGTACTATGGAAAAATCAAAAAAATATAAAGTAAACGAAGGTGCATTTAGCTGGCTTCTAAAAACTCTTATAGGTAAGGATAATGCAGCGAAACTCCTTTACTATAAACGAGTTAAAACTGATCCTAAGTTATATAAAATGTCTAAAGATTTAGAAAAGAGAGTTCAAGCTCTTAATAAATCATTAGAAGATTCTCATTATAACGATCCATTATTCGACAAAGATGAATTAAAAAGACTTCGTCGAGGTATATAGTAGAAGCATATGGCTAAAAAAAGAGCAAATCAAGGAAGACGTGTAGTCAGCCCTTTAGCTGCTAGTGATGCGGAGTACACTGGACCATCATCAGCAGATATGAAAGCTGAACTGGATTTCTATGGTAAAAAGCGTGAACAATTAGTCGATATATCTACAGAGATGGAGAATATATTTAGTCTCCAACAAACACAACGTCGTGAAGCTGATCAAATGTATGGTATCGAGAAAAAATTACTCGATAACATGGGATTCATGGCTAACCAAGTAAAGATTGTTGCATTACAAAAAGAAGCTCTTAAAAAATTATCTTTAGAAGATGCTAATATAATAAAAAATACTATATCTGATTATGAAACTTATAATCAAGAGGCTGCCGAAGTTACTAAAAAAACTAAAGAACTTTTAGATTTTAGAAAAAAGACGGTTCCATTTGAAGATAAGATCTTAAGTATTCAATCGGAATTAAAAATATTAAATACTACTGCTATAAAAGATCTTACTGATCAACAAAAAGCTAGAATAAAAGATCTTCAAACAATGGATAAGCAGTACCAAGCTTTATCTAAACAGGAACAAATGAATCAACGTATCGAAAAGATACAAGGTAGTATAACCGATTTAATGGAAAATCAAGGTGGAGCAGCTAGTCAGATATTTACTACTCTAAAAGATATAGTAACTAATCCATTAACTTTATTTACAGGACTTTTAGCTGTAGGTTTACAAAGATTCGAAACTATGCGACAGCGTGGTAACGAATTAGCAGAGGAGTTAGATAGAGTTAACAAGAAACTTGCAGGTGCAGGACCATTCCAAGATAAAATTCTAGCTAAGGCTGAACTTATAAAAAAGCGATTCTATGATATGGGTGAAGGCTTTAGTTCAAGTTTAGAAGGTTCAGTAGATGCTATAGTTGCGTTAGAGGACTCGTTCGGAAGAATTGATTATATTTCGGGAGACCTAGTAAAAACTATGGCTGAACTAAAACTATCGATTGGTTTAAGTGATGAAGAGTCAGCTAAAGTTCTAGATAACTTCTCCATAGTAGGTGGCCTTACTGATGACGCAGCGGTAAATATGACTAACCTGACATATCAAATGTCGGAACAAGCTGGATTAAATCCTCAAGTTATATTTCAAGATATTGCTTCTGCATCAGGAGATACTCTAGCATCATTTAGTGGATCAGCTGACGAGTTAGCTAAATCGGCTGTAACTGCTAGACGGTTAGGATTAACATTAGACGATATGGCTAAAGTATCAGCAAGTCTACTTGATTTTGAAACATCGATTGAAAAAGAGATGGAAGCTCAACTTATTACTGGTATAGATCTTAACCTACAAAAAGCGAGAATGCTTGCAATGCAAGGCGACGAAGCTGGTGCAATGGAAGAGGTTATGAGACAAGTTGGTGGGTTAGATAAATTTAATAAAATGGCACCTCATCAACAACGAGCTCTAGCAGAGGCGGTAGGACTTACAGTAGGTCAACTACAAAAATCGACTGCTCAAAGAGAACGAGAAGCTAGACATGCTCAAATGAAACAAGATCTTGTACAAAAGCAGTTTGATCTAGCAGAAAAAGCATTACCTATGCTAAATAAATTAGATGTTGGTTTAGGTGTAATGGAACGAATAGCTAAAGTTATTGGAGATTTATTTTTAGACGTTTTCGGTGTCGGATTAAAAGATTTAGAAAAATCATTCTTTAAGTTTTTAGAATCTCCAGCTTTTAAGACTGGATTTAAGAATTTATTATTTACTATAAAAGGTATAATAATCGGTATAAAAGATGCGGTGATGGGTGTAGCATCATTTATTGATAAACTATCAGGAGGTGCTATTGGTGGGTTCCTAAAGAACTTCGCATCTAAGGATTTTTCTGGAAGTTATGGAAAAGCTGAAGGAGTTGGACAGACTATAGGTAAAGGAATAGCAGCTTTGTTAGGTGCTAAACTTTTACTAGGTTCTAGCCCATTAACACCGATGTATGTATCTATGGGTCCAGGTGGCATGATGAAAAACATGTTCGGAAAAGTAGGTGATTTATTTAAGACAGGAAAGTTTTATAAAGGTGGTCAATTTATGCCGGGCGGAGGAAGAGCAATGGCAGGTGGTCAATATAGCGGAGCTGGTTTAATGCAAACTGCAGGAGCTAAATTATTCGGCGGAGCTAAAGTAACTGGTATGGGTGGATTAAGTACATCAGCTGGAGCTGCTCTAGGAGGTGGTTTAGTTGGAGGAGCTATCCTAGCAAAAAGTATTTACGATGTTGCTACTATGGATAGAGCAGCTACTGATACACAAAGAAAAGGAGCTAACGCAAGAATGGCAGGTGCAGGTCTAGGTGCTGCTATTGGAACTGCAATTCTACCTGGTATTGGTACAGGGGTTGGAGCAGCTATCGGATATATAGGAGGATATTTAACTGAAAAAACAGGTGTATTCGATGATGATCTTGATACTGCAAGAAAAAATCTTATTCGTAACCAAGAGCATGCCAATAAAATGGATCAAGTTGAAAGAAATAAACTTCTTATAGCCGAACAAAAACATCATGGTATAATAAATCAAAGTTTTCTAGAGTTATCAGGTGGTACTAACGATCTTACTAAAGAAGGTCTTGGTACTTTTAAGCAAAAAATGATAGATGCTGGGTATGTAACCGAAAAACAATGGAACACTGCAGTTTCAAATGGTGCAACGGCTCAAGATCTTCTAAATCTAGCTACCAATAGCGCTACAACTAAACTTCATGACTTTGCTTCTGAAACTCAAAACAATATAGACAAACTTAAAGCACAAGCAGGATTTCATGAAAGACAGGCTGATATCGATATGAAACAGCTTACAGCTGATAGTATATCAGGTATAACTAAAGACGACATTAGAGCAATAGTATCAGAACGAGGAGCGATAAGTGATTACAATTTATTTACTGCCTCCTATGGAGATCAAACTGATGCATTAGATGCTGATAAAAAAGATGAATATATAGAAATAGTTCAAGATCTTATTAAAGGTCAGACCGGGTTAACTGTAGACGCTGGAAAAATTGAAGCAGCTCTAAAAGTAGCAGCTAATAAAGAAAGCGTTTATTATACCTCACAACAAAAAACTTCAGATATTATTGAAGATGTTCTAGGAAGTTTAGAAAAAACTATAACAACTGAAGTTACTGAAATGGCCAATGCTAACCAAATAATTGAAAATACTATTAAAGAAAAAGTTTACAACGAAAGGAAGATCGAAGACGCTATCGGTGAAGGTGCTGATGGTACTAAAGTTGTAAAAACACAAGAAGTAACTAACAAAGCGCTTGGTGGAATTCTAGCTGGTGGAGGCGTCTTATACGGACCATCACATGCTGGTGGAGGAATACCAACTAGATTTGGTGAATTGGAAGGTGGTGAAGCAGTTATAAATAAAAAATCAACTGCTATGTTCGGTGATATACTATCAGCAATAAACGAAGCAGGGGGTGGTAAAAGATTTCATAAAGGTGGTATGTTAGAAGGTGCTGACGGAATGTCATATCCAACTGGTCATTACGATTTACTAGGACATGTAATGACCAAGTTGGAAAAGGGAGGAAATCGATACAGTTTTACTGGTAATTCCAGATCAGATAATTCTATGAACAAACTAATAGATCAAGGAAAATTTGCTTACTCCCCTGAAACAGGTACATTCAAAAAAATGAAGCTTTCCGCGGATGAAATGGAAAATATAGAAATGCGAGCATTGTTGTCAGAAACGACAAGTGCTGCAAAAAAGAAGATTGGTCTTAAAACAATTCCTAAAATGATAGATTCAACTGGTCGAATTCCAATTAAGTTTGGTGGAACTGGAAAAGCACTTTACAGTGGATATAAAGTTCTTTCAGGTCAAGAAAGTGTAAAAGGCTTACTATCCGACGGAGCATATGATACACCTCCTGAAAATGCACTTGAGGCAGTAATGGATAATAACTATGTAAGAAATACAGTAGGTGCTATGGAAGCTACAGCAGGTACTCAATATCTAGTAAATAAAGGATTACAGAAATTCGGTTATGGTGCACTTAAATTTATGCCTAAAGTTTTAGGAAGAATGGTACCAGGGTTAGGATGGGCACTACTTGCTTATGATGTTTACAAATTAGTTAGCTGGGGAATGAATCAGACAACGAAAGCATTATCGTTAAATGCTAATGCTGAAACGTTAGCAAAAAATAAAGCTGCAACTCTTAAAGCAGCTGAAGAACAGCTTACTATCGATAAGATACTTAAAAACTCGGGACCAACGCTTAATCCGCAAATTCCTATCGGTCCTGATGGTACAGGTGGATTTAGTTACGGACTAGGAGGTATAACACCTAACTCACCTATCAAGCAGGTAAACGATATGATCTTGACCAAAGACGGTCAAATGATTGAAACACACGAAGATGATAACCTAATCGCTAAAAAAGGTGGAATAACACAAAAATCAGCCGGTGGTGGCAAGAGTAGAGTAGAAGAACTACTAGAACAACTAATTATGGTAACAAGAGAAAGTGGAGATGTATACATGGATGGATCTAAAGTCTCTGCAGTAATAAATTCAGCAAATTATAACGCATAATGGATATAGAATTAAACATACCAGATGAAATTAACTTACCAGGACCTTTAACTGGTAGGCATGAAAATAGTGATATATCTGTATTATCATTTGCGTCATTTAATACTCGAATGAAATCTGATATAGCTCCTATGTCATTTTCTAGCTTTACAACTAGAATGAAATCAGATATAGCTCCTATAGCTTTTAGTAGTTTTGTAACTCGAATGAAATCAGACGTTGCACCGATTGCTTTTAGCAATTTTACTACTAGAATGAAATCCGACGTATTTCCTATACCGTTTGCAAACTTTTCAACTCGAATGAAATCTGATATTCCAACTTTATCTAGTTTATCATTCACTACAAAGTTTCAATCAGATATATCTCCAATGCAGTCTATATTAGGATCTAATAACTTGCAATCTGATACTTCGATTATAAGTCAAGCGCAAGGAAGCAATAATTTACAATCTAACACTGCTCCATTAACACCTTCTATAGGATCAAATAATCTAAAATCGGATACCGCTCCAATATCTCCGGCACAAGGCGTAAATAATCTAAAATCAGATACGGCACCGATAACTCCTGCTCAAGGGATAAATAATCTAAAATCAGATACTGCTCCAATAAATCAACCTCAAGGAGTAAACAATCTTAAATCGGATACTGCGCCGTTAGGATCATCTCTAGGAGCTAACAACTTAAAATCCGATACTGCTCCATTAAATAGTACTCTAGGAGCAAATAATATTAAATCAGATACAGCTCCTTTAGGATCTACTCTTGGCGCAAATAATCTGCAATCTGATACTGCACCAATAGGATCTACTCTTGGTAGTAATAATCTTAAATCGGATACAGCCCCTATAGGTTCAATACTTGGAGCTAACAATAATAATAGTACAACAGCTCCTATTATATCAGTATTAGGAAATAACAACAATACAAGTACCACGGCACCTATAACATCAACTTTAGGTGCAAATAACAATACAAGTGCTACTGCTCCACAGACAAGTATTCTTGGTTCTAACAATAATAATAGTACAACTGCTCCACAGACTAGTATACTAGGTGGAAATAATAATAGCAGTACAACAGCACCACAAAATTCAGTACTAGGAGGTAATAATAACTCGAGTACAACAGCTCCTCAAACTTCGGTACTAGGCGCTAATAATAATTCAAGTGATACATCCCCTATAAACTCTACTCTTACAGGTAGATTCGATACAAGCGATATTGCTCCAATAGTTTCACAGCTTACAGGTAGATTTGATTCTTCAGATACTGCACCAGTAATATCCACATTAACGGGAAGATTTGAATCATCTGATACAGCTCCTGCAATATCAGTACTTACAGGTAGACATGAATCATCTGATACTGCACCACTAACATCAGTATTATCGGGTAGGTTCGAATCATCAGATACTGCTCCTATTATATCAACACTAACCGGACGGTTTGAATCATCTGACACTGCACCTATTATATCTACTTTAACAGGTAGACATGATTCGTCAGATACTGCACCTATAACTTCTACACTTACAGGTCGTCATGATTCATCGAATACTGCACCTATTATATCGACATTAACTGGTCGACATGATTCATCAGATACTGCTCCTATAATATCTACTTTGACAGGTAGACATGAATCATCTGATATTAGTACTACATTTGAAACTAGTCGACTAGCTGATACGTTTGTTGCTATAACTAACGATCAAATAAATGAAGGTGTAAATTTTATAGATATTCCTAATTTAGCTGCAGAAGGATTTACACCGAAATTCGATACAGGAGATGCAAGTAAATTTCAAGGCATATCTGGTCAAGAATATAATTACCCAGATCCGTTTGGATTAGGTCAAGGGTTAATCGGTAATAGTTTATTTACTAATCCGAACCCTACTCCATACACAACACCTTTATTTCCTGATGGATTTGTGCAAAATCAATCTATAGAAGAATCTCAATTTAGTCTTGAAAGTTTTGCTGGAGGAGAAAAAATAGGTTTAGGAACTGAAGGATTCAAGCATGCAACATTCGGAGGAGTTCAAGGTCAAGTTCCTGTAATGGGTAATAATCCAACTGGTGTTGGACAATTTTTATCAGGAGGAGAAACATCTGGTGATATAGGTATCGTTGACGCATTTGATGATACAACATCAGGCGCAAAAGGATTTACTCCTAATATGTTTGATCTTGGATTACCAAAAACACAATTTAACGGTGTAGCAGGTACACCAGGTTCATTAACTTACGAGTATCCTACAGATGTAGGTCCTGCTGGAGTAGGTAGGTTAATGTATGATGTTCCATTTTCAGATGCTGGTAATCCTTTCGGAGGAGAATATATTTCTTCTTTAGCAAAACAAATTCCGATAAACCCTTTGATTACTATAAATAAAGACGTAGGAGTAGATCCAGTAGATTATAATTTTTATAATGCTAATCCTGATAGACTTCACTTTAATGAGGGTAATAAATATAAAGACAGTTTAACTAACTTCGAAGCTGATATAGAGCTAAACGGTTCTCATCCTAAAAGTATATTAGCTAATTTTGCAGCTAGAGAGCATTCTCCTTCGCCGTTAGATAATATGAAAGTGTTAATTCCGAGTAACACAGGACCAACCGGTGAATCAGACATTACAGCTGAATATACATCAATGGATGGTTATCCTAACTATAATACTCAAAACTTAACTTATGCTAGTGCAGGTGTGTTAAATCAGCGACAAGGATTCGTGCGAAATGAATTATTCGAAAGAACGGTAGATTACGATAATAATACTTTGTATGGGCATGATCTTACATTCGGTGGAACAGGTGATGATCCGAAAGGATTAAAAAGTTATACTGAACCGCATATAATAAGAGAAATTGGAAAAAAATGGAACGGTTCAGAAAGCGAAGGAATGCCATTTGACGAAGGTGCTTTTAGAGGAGGATTCTTAACTTTAGGAAACAGAGCTTTATTAGATGTAGTAAGAAATACTAAACATATAATAGAAGATCCAATCAAAGGATTGTTATGGGGACTTAAAAATATTGGGTTACAGGCAAGTAATCCTAAGGTTGAAACCGAAATGGTATTTTTAGGACGAAGAACAAGAGTATTCAATTTAGGTATAGGGCTTCTTGCTAATATGTTAACAGGTCCATTCGGAATTAAGTTGTATAGACATGGATTACTAAATGGTATAGGTGAAGAAAATGCAACATATGAAGCAGCAGTAAAAGCACATGGAGGTATTTCGCCGTACGATCCTGATAGATTAACTGCAGGTGGAGGTGTAGGTAAAGGAGGAGGTAATCGATTAGTTCAGTTAAAAGAAGAATTAGATATGTTCGGAGGAGGATCTCCTGGAGGTGCGGGAGGATTCTTAGGTCTAGGTAATCTATTCGGATTCAAAGGTCAAAAAATTGATATGCTTTCCGATAATCTCGGTGGACCTAAATCGTTGTATGGCATAGGTGCTACAACTATTAGACGATACGAAAATACGACGCAACATAACTCAGGTGATCCGTTTATAGAAGAAAATAATGTTATGGTTGACGGTAGAAGCTCTCTACTAGCTAAATACATTACTTTAGGACATGGTGAACTTGAAACTATGGCAGAGCTTACTGATAGTAATCCATATAAAGCACACGACTTTAGAGACGAGCTTGTTAAGACTGATAGTGATAATTTAAGTACTGATGATGGTTCAACGTTTCCTTATGATGAATTTAGTAGAGAAGCTAAATTTGGGTATAGTTCATATACTCATGAAAGAGATCGAACTTTATTACCTAAAAACGGAGAATCTCAAGGATTCAGATTAGATCACGGAATAGATGAGTTTATAGATTTAGATAAAGGTTATGAAGACGAGTATACTGATGAGATAGATGGTAAGAGAGAGTTTATTAAACTAATGATAGAAGATATACCTACAAGTAAAGGTGATAGTAAAAAAATAGTTAGATTTACATCATATCTATCTGAAATATCAGATACTATTACTCCTAGCTGGGAAAAAAATAGTTACGTTGGTAGACCTGATCAAGTTCATTCATATAGCGGTGCATCGAGAGAATTTAGTTTTACACTTAAGTTTGCGGCACTTTCTCAGATTAGTATGATACCTATGTATAAGAAGATAAATTATTTATATGGGTTAGCATATCCTCATTATGACTCTACTATACCTAAACAAGCAGTAAGAGAAACGATGCTTGCACCGTTAATTAAATTAACTGTAGGAGATTGGATGTATAGAGCACCTGGGTACTTTACTAGTATAGCTACTACTATCGATAACGATTATCCTTGGGAAATAAATCTTCAGAAAGAAGAATTTCAGGTAGCTCAATTACCTCAGGTAGTATCAGTTGGGCTAACATTTACGGTAATAGGAGATGGCCCTCATATGAGTAGTGTATTTGGAAACGAAAATCAAAATTTAGCTGGTATTCACATCGGTGGAGGAGTTTCACCTGAAACAGCTGACGGTAAATTCTTTGGTGAATTACCATTAGAATAAGGGAAGTTATGCAACGATATTTATACAATAAAAAAGAAAAATACGAAGATACTCATCAAGATGATTTACATTTTGGTGAGATAGGACTAACTACAAATATTTTGCCCGAGATAGTTAGAAATCCAACTGATACAGTTATAACTGCGACATCTGTCGATAGATTGGATCTACTAGCACAGAGATTTTATAACGATAGGACTTTATGGTGGATTATTGCACTTGCTAATAATTTACCTGGAGATAGTTTATTTATAGATCCTGGAACTCAATTATTTATTCCAAGAAATACAACCAATATTATAAATGATCTGAAAAGAAAAAATAACGAGCGGAGTTAACATATGGCAGGTGTAGGAGATGCAAAAGCTCGAAAATACGTAATTGATGAACTTATTCGTAGAACGGCAGGATTATCTGCTAAACGGAGACTTCCTAATTCTAAAGTAGAGGGTGATATAGAAGCTCTGAATACTTGGCATAATCTGAAAACGCCTTGGATTAGAATGGTAAGTAATGCTGTTCCAAAAACTGAAGCTACAAGCGGTGTACCATCAACTGGATATGCTGAATACGAAGAGACGGTTGAACTATTCGGCGGAGCTGATCCTGACAACTCAACACGTTTTTCTCATGCTTTATTCGGAGGAGTAGGTCAAATTCAGCGTGCAGATAGTACTGGAGTAGATTATGGGTTAGCTAGAAACTT
>Ga0163111_10000773_pt1 | contig 19105 bp, 17 predicted proteins | sample CRUFie1St18metaG_FD_109645 | JGI IMG/M metagenome (GOLD analysis project Ga0163111, IMG submission 109645) | Marine microbial communities from the Costa Rica Dome - CRUD Field 142mm St18 metaG | ecosystem: Environmental > Aquatic > Marine > Oceanic > Photic zone | place: Costa Rica: the Eastern... | reverse complement strand
TTCGAAACAGAACACAATGGTTCATCAAAAGCAGCTAAATCAAGAGCTAGAAAAGCAATTGGTGAAATCAAAAAATTAGTAACAGATTACAGAAAAGCATCAGTAGAAGAAAACAAATAAAAACATAGGTTATATCATGAGCAAATTATTCCAAGAAAGAATCCCATTTAAACCATTCGAATATCCAATCTATTATACAGAGGGTTGGTTAAAACAGGCACAAGCATTTTGGTTACACACAGAAATACCCATGCAAATGGATGTTAAAGATTGGAACGAAAAGTTAACACCTGAAGAAAAGAATTTGGTTGGGAACATTCTACTTGGATTTGCTCAAACCGAATGTGCAGTTTCTGATTATTGGACTAACATGGTTACTGATTGGTTTCCAAAACATGAAATCAGACAAATGGCAATGATGTTTGGTTCACAAGAAACAATTCACGCTACAGCTTATTCGTATCTAAATGAAACATTAGGATTAGAGGACTTCTCGGCATTCTTGCATGAACCTGCAGTAGCAGAGAAGTTTGAACTCCTAACCTCAACTACCGCTGAATGGAAACATGAAGATTTGGCAACAAATCCAAAAGCAAGACAAGAAGTTGGTAGAAGTTTAGCAATCTTTTCAGCATTCGCAGAGGGAGTTAGTTTATATTCTTCTTTTGCGGTACTTTACTCATTTCAAATGAGAAACTTACTAAAAGGTATTGGACAACAAATGAAGTGGAGTGTAAGAGATGAATCTCTACATTCAAGAATGGGTTGTCAATTATTCAGACATATGTGTGATGAATATCCTGAGTTATTAGATGAATGTAAAGAATCAATTCAAAAGGCTGCAAAACTTATTGTAGAATTAGAATCTAAATTTATTGATAAAATGTTTGAACTAGGTGATTTAGAAAATCTTAAAAAAGAAGATTTAAAAGAATTTATCAAAGATAGAACAAACACAAAATTAAAAGAATTAGGATACGAACCAATTTTTGAATTCGATAAAAAGAAGGCAGAAAACTTAGAATGGTTCTATCATTTAACTGGTGGACACACTCACACCGATTTCTTCGCTATTAGACCAACCGATTATTCTAAAGCAAATGAAGGTGAGGATTGGGACGATTTATTTTAAAATTTGAAAAATAAAAAGGTTACGATAACAAAGGATAGAATATTTTATTCTGATGGTATCAAAAATAAAGGTATCGTTATGGATAAAATAGCAAAACCACTTACAGAAGAGTTTTGTAATGTAGTTGGAAAAGGTGGTGGTCATATTTTAGATATTGGTTTTGGTTTAGGTTACTCTGCTAATAGATTTTACTCTATGGGTGTTAAGAGTTACACTTGTATCGAAATCAATAAACAAATTTATGATACAGCAATTGAGTGGGCAAAAGATAAAGATAATGTAGAAATTATCTTCGGAGATTGGATAGATGTAATTCCAACTCTTAGTAAAAAATTTGATGGTATCTTTATGGATACCTATGAGGATAAAAATTATTCAAAGTTTGAAGATTATGCAAAATTAATCTCAAATGAAAATTGTTGTTTATCGATTTATGAATATGCTGAACTTAAAAGTTTAGATTTACTAAATTCAAAAGCAATGGGTCTACAACAAGAAGGTTACGAACTATTGTTAAAACCTTACCATACAATATGCTGGACATATTTTGTAGGTGGGGAATTTAGAAAAGATAAGTTTTACGATTCTAAAAATATTTTAACAACAGAATTATGTAGTAAATTAATTTCAGAAAACAAAGATAATTTGTCTTTTGAGGATGTAGAAAAAGAAGTTGAAGGAATACTACATAAAAGAAAGTGGTTTAGAAGAAAACTAAAGTATAATAAAGAATTTGAAAAAATTATCAATAATACTTTATTTTCAAAATTTAAACCAATTGATATGAATAAGGTAGATTGTGTTTTTGTAAAATATGAAGAAGGCAATAAATACGATAGACATGTAGAAACAATCAAAGATATGCCTTTTGATGATAAAAAACAATATGTTACTACCTATGATATAACTTTGAATGATGATTATGAAGGTGGTGAGGTTGAGGTTTATGATGAATGGTATAAAAACGATAGAAATACATTTTCATTAATAAAACCAAAAGTTGGTGAATGTTTAATTTATAAACCATACCAGCATGTAACTTATAAAAGTGTTACAAAAAATGAAAAATATCAAATATTGATACTTGTAAAAAATAACGATTTAGTAAAAAATTTAATATAATGGCAAAAAACTACGGCGAAGAATTAGGTTGGGAAATCGATGTTGATTTTCCTTCTTGGGGAAATACAGAAATTTATGTAAAAACAATATCTAAAGGATACCTATTACCAGGTGAAAAACCAAAAGATGCTTATTGGAGAGTTGCAACAAGAGTTGCTCAAAGATTAAACAAACCTCAACTGGCAACTAAGTTTTTTGATTATATATGGAAAGGTTGGTTAAACTTAGCAACACCAGTTCTTTCAAATACTGGCACTGATAGAGGATTACCTATATCTTGTTTTGGTATTGATGTTGCCGATTCAATATACGATATTGGTTCTAAAAACTTAGAACTAATGTTACTTGCTAAACATGGTGGTGGAGTTGGTATTGGTGTAAACCAAATAAGACCTGCTGGTGCTACCATTACAGGTAATGGAACATCTGATGGTGTTGTACCATTCTGTAAAATATATGATTCTACAATCCTTGCTACAAACCAAGGTTCAGTAAGAAGAGGAGCAGCATCTGTTAACCTTAATATCGAACATGAAGATTTTGAAGATTGGTTAGAAATCAGAGAACCTAAAGGAGATGTAAATAGACAATCACTTAATCTACACCAATGTGCAGTTGTAGGTGATAAGTTTATGAGAAAACTTGAACAAGGAGAACCTGATGCACGAAGAAGGTGGGGAAAATTACTACAAAAAAGAAAAGCAACTGGTGAACCATACATCATGTACAAAGGAAATATTAATAAATCTAATCCTGAGATGTACAAAAAAAATGGATTGAAAGTACATATGACAAACATATGTTCTGAAATTACTTTACACACAGATGAAAACCATTCCTTTGTTTGTTGTTTATCATCAGTAAATCTTGCTAAATACAATGAGTGGAGAGATACTGATTTAGTTTATACAGCAACTTGGTTTTTAGATGGTGTTCTTTCAGAGTTTATTCAAAAAGCAAAAAACATGAGAGGATTTGAAAACTCTGTTGCATCTGCTGAAAAAGGTAGAGCATTAGGATTAGGAGTTTTAGGATGGCACACTTACCTACAACAAAATGGTATTCCATTTGAAGGTATGGAGGCACAATTTGAAACTCGTAAGATTTTTTCTCAGTTAAAGATAGAATCAGAAAGAGCATCAAGAGATATGGCATCTGAAATGGGTGAACCTCTATGGTGTAGAGAAAGTGGATTTAGAAATACTCACTTAAGAGCAGTTGCTCCAACAGTAAGTAATTCTAAATTAGCTGGAAATGTATCTGCTGGTATCGAACCATGGGCAGCGAATGTATTTACTGAACAAACTTCAAAAGGTACATTCATCAGAAAAAATGGTGAGTTAGTAAAGGTATTAAGAAAAGCAGGTGTTAATAATAAAGAAACTTGGGATAAAATTTTGGAAGATGGTGGTTCAGTACAAGATATCAAAGAACTTGATAAGTGGTGTTACTTAGAAGGTAAAATGGTACTTTGTGAAGAAATTACTAATGGAGAAAGAGAAAAAGTTTATCCTGTAAAAGATGTTTTTAGAACATTCAAAGAAATTAATCAAATGGACTTGGTAAAACAGGCTGGTGTTAGACAACAGTATATTGACCAAGGAGTTTCATTAAATTTAGCTTTCCCTTCGATTGCAACACCGAAGTGGATAAATCAAGTTACATTAGAGGCTTGGAAACAAGGAATTAAAACTCTATATTATATGAGAACTGAATCAGTTCTTAGAGGAGATATTGCAACTAGAGCAGTAGACCCAGATTGTGTTGCGTGTGATGGTTAAAAATAGGAGAAAAAAATGATAACAGTTAAAAAATTTTACGCAGAATGGTGTGGCCCATGTAAAATGCTAACACCGATTATGGAACAAGTAAAAACAAAGTTCACAACAATTAATTTTGAGGATATCGATATCGATTCTCAGTTCGAAGTTGCACAAAAGTATTATGTAAGGTCAGTCCCTACTGTAATTATTGAGAAAGATGGAGAAGAACTTCAGAGATTCGCAGGATTACAATCAGAACTTGCCTATACAAATGCTTTAAATGAAATCAACTCGTAAAATATTAAGAGGAGAATCACATCCTAGAGCTAAACTAAATAATAATCAAGTATATCAGATACGAGATTTGTACGAAAAGGGGTTTAGTTCAAACATAATTGCAAGGAATTTTAACATAAGTCCTTGGAATGTGGAAGAAATTGGCAAAAGAAAAACTTGGAAACATTTGTAAAATTAAAATTTTTTTCTTATCTTTGTATAACTTAAATAAATTCTATGGACGAAAAAAAACCAACTAAAATTAAAGGAACTCCACAAGTTCCTATCAACAAAAGTAAAAAACTTAAAAGTATCGATGGAACTGAGGTTATGTATTTTATTGAAACACATTATGCATACCAAAAAAAATTAAATGATAAAATTGATTTTACACAACAACACCCACAATTTTCAGATTATCATTTAATAACAATACCAATTAATAGAATATAATATGACTATTATTGAAGCAACTTCTCCTGGCGATGCATGGGTGAAAGTATCAAAACATTTATTGGAAAATGGTGTGAGAGTGGGAAATCTTACAGAAGAATTAAATGTTGTAACTGAAATTACAGAATTTAAATCAGATGATTGGTTCGATGGATATTTTAGAGAGGTAATGGGTGATGATAGAATTGATTTTGCAAAGACAGTTACATTTTTAAAACCAGAAGAAAAGAAATCTGATAATCCATTTTTTGAAACAGAACAAGGTTTGGATTATAAATTTATAAAAGAACATTATCATCAATCTTATTGGGGTAGAATGGTATCTTGGAAAGGTGAATTCAATCAGGTTGAGAATGTAATTAAAATTTTAAGTAGTGGAAAAGCAGTAAAAAGATGTGAACTAATTATCTTTGACCCCACTAAAGATGCAAGGAATCCTTATTCACAACCTTGTATGTGTATGATTGATTTAAAACCAAGAAATGGTAAACTATACCTTACATCAATTCTTCGTTCAAATAGAGTATCTAAAAGTGGTTACGCAGATTACACAGCGTTAACAGAGATGGGACATTTCCTTGCTGAACAAAGTGGATTAGAATTAGAAAAAGTAACTACACTTGCATGTTCATGTCATATCGGTGATATGGATAATGAAAAAAAGAAAACAATAAAGTTATTAGAAGTATTAAACAGATAGTATGTGTGGAATCGTAGCAACGATTGGTTATAAACATAGTGATGTAGATACGATGTTAGAAGAGATTTCTCATCGTGGAAAAGATAATCGTGGTATAAAAGAATTTTTATACAAAGATAAAACAATTCATCTTGGTCATAATCGTTTATCAATAAATGATATATCTCCATTAGGTAATCAACCGATGGAATTTGAAGATACTCATTTAATTGTAAATGGTGAGATTTGGAATTATCCACAATTGCGTAAAGAATACGAACAGAGAGGATATAAATTCAAATCTAATTCAGATTCAGAGATAATTTTATATCTTTACAAAGAAAACGAATTAGAGAGGTTAGATGGGATGTTTTCTTTTGTTATATATGATACGAACAAAATCATATTATCTCGTGACTGGGTGGGTAAAATACCCCTCTACATCCATAATACCAATCAATATATCATTGCATCTGAGATAAAATCAATTTTAACTCAAGAAGGAATAAATGATATTCAAATTGTACCTAAAAATACTCTTATAGAAATAGATTTAGATACAGATGATTTTAAAATACACGAAAACTTTTATTTCCAATTTTCAGATGAGGTAACTAAACCAAAATCACATGAAGAGGTTGGTAAAACTACATTTAAACTATTAGAAAATGCAGTTGATAAAAGATTATTATCTGATGTACCTATTGCTACTTCATTAAGTGGTGGAATAGATTCAGCAATCATTACATATTTACTTGCACAAAGAATACCAGATATCAAAGCATATACAATTGCTTTTGACCAAGATTCAAAAGATTTACAAAAAGCAAGAGTTTGTGCAGATTCAATTGGAGTTGAACTTATTGAGGTATTTGTACCAAGAGATGAAAAGATAATCAAACAAAGATTCATTGATTCTATAAGTGTAATAGAATACCCATCAACAGTTCAAATGGAAGTTGGTATATTACAATCGTTTATTGCAGAAGAGATGGTAAAGGATGGAATCAAAGTTGCATTTAGTGGTGAGGGTTCTGATGAATCGTATGGTTCATATGGTACATTTAGAATGTTTAGTAAAAAGCCAGATTGGAGTGATGTTAGAAAGAATTTATTTGAGAAACAACATTATGGTAATTTGTTAAGAGGTAATACAATTTTTATGAATTATGGAACTATCGAACTTAGATGTCCATTCTTTGATACAGAGTTTTTAAATTATACAACAAATTTACAAGATGAATTTTTATCAGATAAAGGACAATGGAAAAGACCACTTGCAGATGCATTTAGAGGTAAATTACCTGATGAAATATTAGACCAAGAAAAAAGGGCTTTTCAAAAAGGTACAAATTTTAAAGAGTACATAGAAACTATTATTTTAGAAGATTCAAATATAAACTTTAAAAACAGAAAAAAATTGTTTCATGTTATTTGTGATAACTTTGAAAAGATACATGGATTTTCACATAAGAAATTAAGAGAAAGAGTTAAGAATAACAATGTTGGAATATACAAATTTATATGATACAAACACCAATCGAAGAATATAAATTAAAAGGTAAAGTAGTTCATGTCAAAAGAGATGATTTAGTTGGGGATGGTGTAAACTATCCACGATGGGCTAAGATTGAAGGTATTAGAAAGATTATAGAATCTGATTACATTGATAAATCAAAACCACTAACCCATCTTTCAGTATATGGAAGTTGGACTGGTTGGACATTGTCAAAGATGTGTAAGGAATATGGTATTGAGTTTATATCATCTTACCCTAATTCAAAATCATATCCACCAGAAATATTAGAAATCATTAAAGGAAATGGTGCAACACTAAATCCATTGAAACCAAATATGATGAAATTACTTGAGAATAAACTTGGTGGTATCGCAAAAAAGGAAGGTTGGCAACAATTACCGTATGCTTTCAATCATCCTTCGTATGTTTCTTACATGCAAGATAGAATGAAAGAAGTTTTGGAAGAACAAGATTTTGACCATCTCGTTGTATCGATTGGAAGTGGTGTAACAGCATCTGGTTTGATTAGAGAATTTCTTCAATATAAAGATTGGAAAGATTTACTTAACAATAGAAGAAAAGTACACACAGTAACAATGTCAGCAATAGAATCTACTAAAAAGATTTTAAATCAAAATAAGGCAGGTGATTTAAATAATATTAACATTTATAAATCAGAATACGCATTCGATGATTTTATGGATGGTGTTACCGAATATCCATTTGATATGAATGAGTTTTGGGAAAGAAAAATGTGGTGGTGGTTAGAAAATAATATTCAGAACTTAGATGGTAAGATTCTATTTTGGAATATTGGTGGTTCATATAGAAAATCATTAAACTTAAAATAATGCACGGCGGAGAAGATTACTTTGAAAAATTTTATGATATGAAACCTTATTTAGAGATAAATGAGGAAGAGTGGCAAAATATAAAAGATATGTACACGAAGGATGAGGTTAAAGAAAAACTTGCAGATTTGTGTATGACATATCCTCTACCATATCAGACAGAAAAATATTCAGAAAAAAATTGTAGAGATGATTACTTTAAATTAAAAGGAATACGCTGGAATGAATTATTAATTGAAGGAAAAGAATGGTTTCAAAGACAATCACGAGAATCTAAATATTCTTTGACATATGAAGGTAAACCTCTTTTCTTTAAAAGATATAATGTAGGTAACCTCTCTAGTAATTGGTGGCAAGAAAAAAACAGATGGTCAATCTGTTCAAGTGGATATCCAGGTCCAGCAAGGACATGGAGAACAAGAGCATTTATGGTTACTTTGATGGGTGCAGCATATAGTTTAAAATTAGATAAAATTGGAAAGAAGGAATTAAGGTTAATGATTTCACTTCGTAAATATATAGCATCTCAACATAAACCAAATGTCACTAAATGTTTAACAGAATATTTTGGAAGTGAAAAAATGTTAGATTTTTCTGCTGGCTGGGGAGACCGTTTATCTGGTGCCTGTGCTAGTTCAACAGTAAATCATTATGTTGGAATCGACCCAAGAAAAGAAAATCATCCAATATACAAACAACAAGCTGAATTTTATCAAAAACATACTTCTTTTTTTGAGAACCCAACAAAGGTAGATTTACATCAATCACCTGCAGAAGATTTTGATTATTCAGAATATCATGATTATTTTGATTTGGTTTTCACTTCACCACCCTACTTTAATGTAGAAAGATATGGAGATGATGAAACTCAAAGTTGGATTAGATATCAATCTATTCAAGCATGGAATGAATATTTTCTTCATAAAGCATTAGAAAAAATTATACCAACTATGAAAAAAGGTGGTAAGATGGCAATTAATATTGCAGATGTTTACACTTCAGAAAAAGGTGGAGGTGGAAAAGATTGGAAAGAAATTACACAACCGATGTGTGAATTCTTAGAATCAAAAGGATTAACATATAAAGGTTGTATAGGTATGGAACTTGCTAAAAGACCTAATAGTGGAGGAGCAGGAACTGTTAAACAAACCGAACATAACCAAAATCAATACAAAGAAGAAACTCTTAAGAATACAGAAGAGAATCAAGATAAAACTTTTTGTGAACCTATTTGGATATTTGAAAAATAATTCGTATATTTGTACTTATGTATCAAAACATTTATTATCAGCGTGAAAAAAATCTAATTCATCTTTGGGATGATAAACAAGGATATCGTTCTTTTCCTTATACTAGATATGCATATGAACCTGCTAAAAGAGGTGAATATACTTCTATTTATGGAGATAAATTAACAAAAATTTATAAATTCAGTAAAGATGATGCAAACTTATTTGAATCAGATGTACCAGAAACTACAAGAGCATTAGTAGATTTATACTCAGATTCAGATGAACCATCAACTGGTCATGTTATTCTTACTTACGATATTGAGTGTGAAATGGAAAGTGGAACACCAGACCCACAAGAAGCAAAGAATGCTATTACTTCTATTGCACTACATGATTCCGCTACAAATCAATATTGGGTATTGGTTATGGATAACGAAGGTATTCTTGAAGAAAAAACTACTGATAAATGTATTGTAATCCCTTTTGCAGATGAAAGAGATATGTTGATGAAATATTTGGAATTATATGAATACATTAATCCATCTATCGTTACAGGTTGGAATATTGATTATTTCGATACACCAATGTTATACAATAGAATCAAAAGATTATTGGGACAGAGACAAGCGAATAGATTATCACCAATTGGACAATGTTTCTATTCACCATATCGTAAAAGATATTTCATGGCAGGTGTATCTTATTTAGATTACATAACATTATACAAAAAATTTAATTACAATGAACTACCAAATTATCGATTAGATACCATTGGACAAATTGAATTAGGTAGAGGTAAGATTGAATATCAAGGAAATCTTGACCAATTATTTAAAGAAGATATTGAAAAGTTTATTGAGTATAACTTAGTAGATGTTGAGTTGGTAGTTGAATTTGATAAGAAACTTCAGTTTATTGATTTATGTAGAGGTATTACTCATGCAGGACATGTTCCTTATGAAGATTTTGTTTATTCATCAAAATATCTTGAAGGTGCATTACTTTCATTCCTTAGAAGAAAAAACTTAGTTGCACCAAACAAACCTGCAGATAGACAGGAAAAGATGCAGGCAATTAGAGATAACAATGAAGAGAAGTTTATTGGTGCATATGTTAAATCACCAATAGTTGGTAAATACGATTGGGTATATGATTTGGATTTAACCTCTCTATATCCATCAATCATTATGACTTTGAATATTTCACCAGAATCAAAGATTGGTAAAATTAGAGATTGGGATGCAAATAAATTTCTTAAAGGTGAGGTAGATACTTACTTTATCGGTGAAGATACAATCTCACGAGATAATCTAAAAAAATATTTAGAACAATCTAATTTTTCAGTATCATCAAATGGTGTATTGTATAGAACTGATAAAGTTGGTTGTATACCAGATATTCTTAACCTTTGGTTTAATCAAAGAGTAGATTTTAAAAATGCAATGAAAAAATATGGTAAAGCAGGTAACAAAGAAAAATATGCGTTTTATCATAAAAGACAATTGGTTCAAAAGATTTTATTAAACTCATTGTATGGTGTATTAGGTTTACCTGCATTTAGATTTTATGATGTTGATAATGCTGAGGCAGTTACAACCACAGGTCAAACTGTGATTAAATCCACTGCGGATATGGGGAATATTAAGTACAACAAAGAATTAAATACACCAGATGCTGATTCAAACATTTATATTGATACTGATTCAGTTTTCTTTTCTGCAGTTCCTCTGATGGATAAAAGATATCCTAATTGGAAAGATGAAGAACAAGATACTATCGCTGGGTATGTTAATGTTATAGCAGAAGAGATGCAAGATTATCTTAATGATTTCTATAATATACTTTCCAAAAGAATTTTTAATGTTGATAAGGATAAACATAGATTAGAAATCAAAAAGGAATATGTTGCAAAGGCTGGATTGTGGATTGCCAAGAAAAGATATGCTCAATGGATTATTTCAGATAATGGAGTACCTGTTGATAAATTAGATGTAAAAGGTTTGGATGTTAAAAGAAGTTCATTCCCAAAAGCATTTCAAGAAATCATGGCAGATGTTCTTATATCAATCCTACGAGGACAAACAGAAGAAGAAATATCAGATAAAGTATTAGATTTTAAAAAATCTATGGTAAATCAAGATATGAAAGTAATTGCAAAGAATTCAGCAGTTAAAAATCTTAAAAAGTATTTACCAAAAGGAAAAAGAAATTTGTTTCAATTTATGAAAGGAACACCCGCTCATGTAAAAGCTGCAATCGCATATAACGATTGTTTGAAACATTTTGATGCACCATTCAAATATGAACCTATGAAAAATGGTGATAAGGTAAAATGGGTTTATTTAAAAGATAATCCACTTGGATTAAGTGGTTTGGCATTTACAGGTTATAAAGACCCATCAGAAATAAATGAATTCATTAACACTTACATTGACCACAATAAAATTTTTGAAAGAGAGTTAAAAGGTAAACTTCAAGATTTTTATGATGCAATTGGTTGGGGTGATGTTGTAAGTGAACAAAGAACAGCAGAGAAATTTTTTACATTTTAATTTGGATATATCAAAAATTTTTCGTATATTTGTACAACTATAAATTATAATTTAATAAAAACATGGAAAAACAATCATTAAATCGCTTCGTATCGAAGTACAATCTTGCAGGTTTAGTAGAATCTGTAAAGTGGGAATCTAAAGAAGGTTCTCTAACAACATCGTTCATTTCAGATGATAAATCTGTTTTGGGTAGTGTTACTATGAAAGAGTTTGATTCATCAGATGCAACATTTGGTGTATATGATACTTCAAAACTTACAAAAATGTTATCAGTATTAGGAAATGATGTTGATTTCTCAATCAACGATATTGATGGTAAAGCAGTTTCTTTGAAATTCAAAGATGGTTCTACATCAGTAAACTATATGTTAGCTGATTTATCAGTTATCCCTAATGTACCTGATTTAAAACAATTACCAGAGTTTGATTCAGAAATTAAATTAGATTCAAACTTTATTTCAAAATTCATCAAAGCAAAAGGTGCTTTAGCAGATGAGAATAACTTTACATTTACTTGTAAAGATGGTGAAAACGGTCAAATTATCTTAGGATATTCTAATATCAATACAAATAGAATTAACATTGATGTTGATTGTACTTGTTCAAAAGATAAAGTAGAACCAATCTCATTCTCAGCAAACTTCTTAAAAGAAATCCTAGTTGCAAATAAAGAAGCAACAGATGCTACTCTTAAGATTTCATCTCAAGGATTAGCACATATTTCATTCGAAGTAGATAACTATGAATCAAATTATTATTTAGTGGAGATACAATCATAATGAGTAAACACTTTTACGAAAAAAGCAGATTTTCTGAGTTTAAATCCAATACGACTTATCATCAGTTGTTAGAAATGACTGATGATGAGTTCGTTCAATGGGCTCGTTTGCTTCGTAAGGAGGTTACTGAACAATGGGATGATAGAGGAACTCCACCAGTTATTGGTAAGAATGAAAAGGGTATTATAAAATCATTCAAGAAACTTAAATCTAATCCAGCAAAGTATTGGAAAAAAGATACAAGTGGTGATGAAGAATCTTTAGGAGTAATACAAAACTTTAATAAAGATGCATCAGTTGTAAATCAGTTTTTTCCTACAATGTTAAAAACAAAAATATCAGTTGGTAAATCTGCTGATAATGGTTTATCTATTTATGACCATTTTTCCGATAAAAGTATGGAAGATAAGTTCGTTAATATTATGAAACGAGCAGTTAAAAGAGATTCTATGTATTCTTGGTCTCGTTCACTTGTAGATAAAAAAGATGAGAATCCTTTTTGGAATGGACAAGATGGGGTTCAGTTTATAAAAGATGTTCATGATGGTAAAGTGTTTAAAGGAAAATATTCTGATTTAGGAATTGTTTTAGCGAGAGTAAAAGAATCTACTCTTAAAAACTATGGAACATTCAATGAACAATATGTTGGATTTGGTAACTTGTATTTAAATTCAGAAGAAGTAAATGGTTTACTTGCGACTGGTTATCTTAATAGTACTCAAACATCAAATCTTGGTGAAATAGTTGATTCAACAACTTCAGAGGCAGGAACAGTCACTAAATACAAATACCTAATAAGATGGTATGATAAGACAGTTGGTATCTTCCCAAAGATATTACAAGTATTTAGATTGAGTTGTGGACAACCTGCAGTAAACTTTCCTGCACTAACTGCAAAGTGGATTTACGAAAATTATACTAACCACATCGATACAGATGAACCATTACATATTTACGATTCATCAAGTGGTTGGGGTGGTAGAATCATCGGTGCGATGAGTTCTCGTAAGAAAGTTCACTATGTTGGTACAGACCCTAATCCAGATAACTTCTTAGATGAATTAGGTATTTCTCGTTACGAATATGTTGCTAAGTTTTATAATGATAATTGTGTAGATGATTTCTCAGATAAACTTACATCATTTTTTAATGTTGAAAAACAAGGAAACACTTACGAATTATTTCAAGATGGTTCTGAGGTAATCTCAAATAATCCAAAATTTCAAAAATATAAAGGTAAGTTAGATATTGCATTTACTTCACCTCCATATTTTAACAGAGAACAATACTCTCAAGATGAGAACCAATCTTTTAAAGCATATGGTGAATATGAAGATTGGAGAGATAACTTCTTAAAACCTACTCTAACAACGATTTATGAGTATCTAAAGAATGATAGGTATATTTTATGGAATATTGCTGATATCAAGATAGGTAAATCAATCTATTATCCACTTGAACAAGATTCAATTGATATCTTAAATGAGTTAGGATGTGAATATAAAGGTAAGTTAAAAATGTTGATGACAAGGATGGTTGGGTTAGACCCATCTAAAAGTGGTATAAAGAACTCGGTCAAACATGACGGGAAAGTGTATAAATTTGAACCAATCTTCGTTTTTTATAAACCTTAAATACTTATACAAAGATGAGTGAAACTTATATTATAAATTTTGCAAGTTATTTCAAAAGTCCGTATTTCGAAGAACCATCAGTCACTGCTGATAGGATTACTTTTTATTCCCAAGATTTTAATGAAAAACCCAATTAGAAAAATATTGAAGATATTGAGGTATGCAAGTATCTCAAGCGTTACTATAATCAGTTATAGTATTATTAATTTAAATTAATTTAATTTATGAGAAATTTAATGTTAAGTCTGTTATTCCTATTTGGAAGTATAACAGCAAGCTTTTCCCAAATAAGTGGATTAGTTTATGATGTCGAGACAAATGACCCTTTACCAGGTGCTACTATCATCATTGAGGGAACTCAAGATGGTACAATATCAGGTTTTGATGGGACATTTATTCTTGATGTATCTGAGGGAACAACACTTGTTGTTTCTTACTTAGGGTACGAAACCACAGTAATTGAATCAAGTGGTAACACGAAAGTAGGTTTAACACCTGACTTGAATGTACTTGGTGAGGTTGTTGTAAGTTCTGGTGTAATTGATATTGCAAAGGTGAGAGAAACACCTGTAGCAGTTTCAACTATTTCACCATCAGAAATCGCACTCAAAGTAGGTAACCAAGAGTTTCCTGAGATAATGAACAGAACACCAGGTGTCTACGCAACCAAACAAGGTGGTGGATATGGTGATTCGAGAATCTCTTTAAGAGGATTCGACCAAAGAAATACATCTTTCCTTATCAATGGGCAACCAGTTAACGATATGGAAAATGGATGGGTTTATTGGTCTAACTGGCAAGGTCTTACTGATGTTGCAAGTGGAATCCAATTACAGAGAGGTTTAGGTGCTTCAAGATTAGCAGTACCATCAGTAGGTGGAACTGTATCAATCTTTACTAAGGCAGCTGAAGCAAGAAGTGGTAGTTCAATTGCTCAAACATTTGGTAATGATGGGTATTTCAAAACTACTGTTTCTCACTCAACAGGTCTTAATGACAATGGTTGGGCTTCATCTTTCTTATTAAGTAGATGGCAAGGTGATGGATATATCTATAATACAAGTGGTGAGGGTTATACTTACTTCTTTGCATTAGGATATGCACCTGAAGATTCTAAGCACTCAGTTAACTTTTCTTTCTTAGGTGCTGGTCAATGGCACCACCAAAGAGATGTTTGGGTTTCTATTAGAGACTACCAAAACTTTGGTACAGAAGGAATTGATAGAAGATGGAATACAAATGGTGGTGTTTTAAATGGAGAAGAATTCTCAATGAGAAGAAACTTCTACAACAAACCATTAGCAACTCTGAATTGGGATTGGGATATTAATTCTAACCTTAAATTAGCTACATCATTATATGGTTCAGCTGGTAGAGGTGGAGGAACAGGTCCAAGAGGTAAAAGTTATTACAACTCGGAAACTGATATCTTACCATTTAGAAAAGACCTTACTGAACACTACTTAGAAAATGGTAGAGGTTCAAGAACACCAGAAGGATTTATTGATTTTGATGCAGTAGTTGCATATAACCAAGCAAACACAGACCCATATAGTGGTGATTTACCATTTACAGGTCAATTGATTGGTTCAAATGGATTCAATGCTGATGGTGTTAACAGAAGTGCACTTATTAGAAGAGCTTCTATGAACTCTCATGACTGGGTTGGAGCAATCTCTAACTTAGAATATGAGAAAGGGAATTGGAAAACTTCAATCGGTATTGATTTAAGAAACTACAAAGGATATCATTATAGAGCATTAAACCACCTAATGGGATTAGATGGTTATTACTCAACTGGTAATGATAACTCTGCAGGACAAATAATTAATACATTAGTTGAAGCAAATCCATTCAAAGATACAGGTATCAGAGGCCCTAAAATCGCTTACTATAATATTGGTAAAGTTGGTTGGCAAGGTTTAAATGGTTTAGTTGAATATAACAACTCTACTTTATCTGCTGTATTACAAGCTGGTTTATCAAATCAATCTTTCCAAAGAATTGATTACTTTGGACAACCAGGTAATCCAATATCTGATACTAAGAATGTTGGTGGTGGTTATCTAAAAGGTGGTGCAAACTATAACATTGATGAAAAGAATAATGTATTCTTCAATGCTGGTTTCATCTCAAGACAACCAAACTTTGATGGTGTATTCCCTAACTATGCTAATACTGTTAATCCTGATTTACAAAATGAGGAAATTAAATCGGTTGAATTAGGATATGGATTCATTGGAAATAACTTCAGAGCAAATGTAAACGCATACTCAACAGTATGGGGTAACAGATTTGTTACAAGAAGTTTATCAAACCAACAAGGTGTTGATGGATTCGCACAATTCAAGGATATCGATGTAGTTCACAACGGTATAGAAGTTGAGGCAACTTATGATTATAATTCTAAACTAAGATTAAAAGGTATGTTATCAATCGGTGATTGGAGATATACTAAAGATTTTGAAGCAGCGTTATTTGATGATGAAAACCAACAAATCGGAACAGGTACATTGTACTTAAAAGATGCTAAAGTTGGTGATGCAGCTCAATTCGTTTCTTACTTAGAAGCAGATTATAAACTTGGAAACAAGTTAAATGTAGATTTAGGATATAGATTTGTAGATAATCTTTACGCAGATTACTCAATTACTGATTCAGAATTTACAGCACCTGACAATGCGGGTGCATTGAAGTTACCATCTTATGGATTAGTTGATTTAGGTTCAACCTTTAGATTCAACTTATTCGGAAATGATGCTTCATTCAGAGTAAATATCAACAACTTACTTGATACTTACTACATTGCAGAATCTAACTCAAACATCCATGCTGGAGCAGCTTCAGAAACATGGAATGGTATTGATACAAGAAATTCAGTATGGTTCGGATTCGGACGTACATGGAATGCTTCATTCAAATACAGATTCTAAAAACAACCTAAAGAAATATTGGGGGAGGAAACTCCCCCACTTTCTTTTCACATGAAAACAATAACTGATTTATTAACAATAATAATTCCTTGTTATAACGAGGAAAACTACATCTACAATACTCTTTGGAAAATATCAAGACAAAACTTCCAAGGTGTATTACGAGTTGTAATTGCAGATAATAACTCTACTGATAAAACACTTGAGTATATATCAAAAGCCTCTGAGGATTTCTCTAATCTACAAATAGAGGTGGTTCAAGGTGGTAAAGTAGGTTTTGCAAGAAATAATGGTGCTACATTTGTATCAACAGATTACATTTTATTCATGGATGCTGATTCTGTTCTTATAGGTAGAAATGTTTTAAATGAAGCACATAAAAATTTAAATAGATACGATATCATTTCAGTAAAACAAAAATCATTAACTACTCATGATAAAAAATCTATTTGGACTTATAAGATATTAGATTGGATGAGAAATATAATGCCAATCACATTTTGTACAGGTTGTTTCTTTTTAATTTCTAAAAAGAAATTTAATGAACTCGGTGGGTTCGATGAAACTTTACAAAATTCAGAAGATTTTTGGTTATCGAAAGAGGTACCAAAATCAAGGTTCAAAATACTCAATGAATATATTGGACAAGATAATAGAAGATTTTTGAAATTTGGATATTTAAATTTTTTAAAAATAAATTTATTCAATTATTTCAATTACAAAAATATAAAATGGTTTAAAAAAGATTTAGGATATTGGAGAGAGTATGAGCAAACTGATTAATTTATTCGGTGGAGCAGGTATAGGTAAATCCTCAATTGCAAATGGGGTTACTTATAAATTAAAAAAACAACATATAAGTTGTAATAACCCATACGAATTTCCAAAAAGATTAGCATGGGATAAAAACATACCAGCAATATCAGACCAGTTATATGTTTTTGCAAATCAACATAGAGGAATTGCAGAATGTTATGGTAAAGTTGATTATATAATCATCGATTCACCAATCCTTTTCTCTACTATTTATCACAGATATTATACAAAAGGTTATCCTGCAAGTTTTTACAGAGAACCTTTTCACAATTTGGTAATTGATTTACACAATCAATATGATAATATTAATATCCTTTTAGAAAGAGGTGATACTGTTCACAATAATAAAGAAAGATTTCAAGATTACGAACAAGCAGTAGCAATTGATAAATTGTGTAAACAAGTTTTAGATGATAATGGATTTCCATATCATACAATAAAAGTAGGACCAAAATCAGTAAAAAAAATATTAAAATTACTTGGATATTAAAAAAAAATTTCGTATCTTTGTACCAACTAAAATTATATAAATTATGAATTTAACAGAAATAGCAAGAAAGTTCAGAGTATCTGAAAACTTTCTTAATTCAAAAGAAGATGGATTGTTAATAGTACAATCATCAGTAAATGATATTATATCAGAATTAAATCTTGGTGTAATTGACGAAAACAGAAAACAATCTATCATAACTAAATTAGAAAAATTATCAGACTTCTGTAAAGAAGTTAAAAACTCCTCATTTTAATATGTCATTCTTTGAAGATACAACAAGTAAAGAGGTAAACAACTCACTATGGGTTGAGAAGTATAGACCTCGTAAACTAACAGAATATGTTGGTAATGAACATCTAAAACAAAAGGTAAGTGATTATCTTCAAAGTGGAGATGTACCTCACCTTTTATTTTTTGGTAAGGCAGGTACAGGTAAAACAACCTTAGCAAGATTAATTGTTAATTCAATTAGTTGTGATTATATCATTATAAATGCATCTGATGAGAATAATGTAGATACTGTTAGAAATAAAGTAAAAGGTTTTGCTTCCACGATTGGTTTTAAGGATATGAAAGTAATCATCTTAGATGAGTTTGATTACATGACACCAAATGCACAAGCAATCCTTAGAAACTTGATGGAAACATTCTCAAAACATTGTAGATTTATCCTAACTTGTAATTATGTTGAGAAAGTTATTGACCCAATACAAAGTAGATGTCAAACTTTCCAAATCGTACCACCAACTAAAAAAGATGTTGCGGTACAAATCTCACAGATTTTGGGTAAAGAAGGAGTTAGTTTCCAACCAACAGACCTTGTACCTATCATTGACAGTTCATATCCTGATATTAGAAAGATTATTAA
>Ga0163111_10000772_pt1 | contig 19130 bp, 20 predicted proteins | sample CRUFie1St18metaG_FD_109645 | JGI IMG/M metagenome (GOLD analysis project Ga0163111, IMG submission 109645) | Marine microbial communities from the Costa Rica Dome - CRUD Field 142mm St18 metaG | ecosystem: Environmental > Aquatic > Marine > Oceanic > Photic zone | place: Costa Rica: the Eastern... | reverse complement strand
TTTTATTAATTCTCTTCTTACAAACATATCATAAATTATTTTTGAATATTCAATTGCTTGTCTAATAGAAGTTGAAAATTTAGTAATTTTAACTAAATATTCAGGAACATCTAAATCATCTTTTTCATTTTCAAAATAATTTTTTAAAGTTATAGGATTTGCTAACATTCCTTTGTAAATTAAATTTTCTATAGCACTAAATATTTTTTGATGCATAGGATCATAAAAATTTATGCTTGATATGATAGTATTTATTTCATCAAAAATTTCATTTGTAACTAGTATAGATCCTATAACTGATTGTTCAGCTTCAATATTATTAGGAAGTTCTTTAAATTTTTCTTTAACAATTCCAATTGTATTTTCCATGTAATTAGAATTTATATCAAAACTAATTGATTTTAATTACAAAAAAAAGCTGTGGATGAAATTGTATAATTACTGGATTGTATCAGCTGTCTTCACATTAATTGTTATCTCTGCGTCAACTTCTGAGTGTAAAGAAATTTTTACTTTAAATTTTCCTAAAGCTTTAATCTCTTGAATAGGCTGTATCATAGATGGTTTTATATCTATTTTATCATTTTCATTAATTAGTTTGGATATCTCTGTTGGTTTTACAGAACCATAAAGTTCATTATTTTCAGTGCTTAGTTTTTTTATAAGGTATTCTTTTTTATTGAGTTGTTCAAAAATTTTCTTTGCTTCCACTTTTTTTTCGTTATCTTTTTTTGAAAGCTCATTTTTAATTTTTTCTACTTCTTTGATATTTTCTTTTGAAGCATAAAGAGCTTTTTTGTTTGCGATAAGAAAGTTTCTGGCGTAACCTCTTTTAACGTCAATAACTTGACCTATAGTCCCAATCCTTTTTAAATTCTCTAGTAAAATTACTTTCATTATAATAATGCTAAATTTCTAGCTCTTTTAATTGACAAAGATAACTCTCTTTGTTTTTTTTGACTCACGTTAGTAATTCTAGATGGTAAAATTTTTCCATTTTCTGAAATATATCTTTTTAGTAATTTTATGTTTTTATAATCTACTTTTGGTGCACCTTTTGCTGAAAGTGGACAACTTTTTTTAAATTTATATTTATTTGGTTGAAATATACTTAGTTTAGCAAAATTACTTTGTTTACCTTTTTTGTTTCCACTTTGTCTTTTTGGCATATTTAATTACTTTTTTTTTCTACCTTATCATTTTCATCTCTATTTGAGAAATAATTAGTATCAAGATCAAATTTTTTTACTTTCACTGTAAGATATCTTAATAATTTTTTATCTATAGCTTCATTTTTTTCCAATTCTTCAATTATGACACTCTTACCTTTTATTTTGAAATGAATATAACTTCCTTTTTTATTTTTCTTTATTATATGAGACAAATTTAAAAGCCCCCAATTTTCGGTTTTAACAACCTCCCCATCATTTTTTTCAACAATTTTAGAATACTTTTCAGTTAATTGCTTTAATTCACTCGGAGAAGTATCTTGTCTCGCAATAATTGTATGTTCGTATAAATTCATTTAAATTCTTTAATAAAACGTGAGGATATACTATTATAAGTCTTCAATTTCAACAGTAAAATGGACAATAATTAAATAGTTTTTTATATGTTTTCAGTAATTTTTCCTGGTCAAGGTTCTCAGATTGTGGGTATGGGAAAAGAGTTTTATGATAAATACAATATCGTTAAAAATTTATTTAAAGAGGCTGATAGTTCTCTTGGAACATCCTTATCAAAGATTATTTTAGAAGGTCCAAAAGATCAATTGGACTTAACAATAAATACTCAACCAGCAATTTTTTTAATTAGTTATTCTATATTCCAAGTATTACAAAAGGAATTTAATATAGATTTACTTAAGGCGAAATATTTTGCTGGTCATTCTTTAGGAGAATATTCTGCATTAGCATGCGCGGGATATCTCAATTTTCAAGATACAATCAAGATATTAAAAATTAGAGGTGATGCTATGCATAATTCTGTCCCTAAAGGTGAGGGTGGAATGTTAGCAGTACTTGGATCTTCAATTGATAAAATTGAGGGTATTATTCAATCTAACAAACATAATTTTGTTGCTCAAATCGCAAATGATAATTCAGACGGTCAAATTGTGGTAAGTGGTAAAAATAATGATTTAGATCAATTTAGTTTATTACTCAAAGATAACAAGATCAAAAATATTAAGTTACCTGTTAGTGCCCCTTTTCATTGCCCCTTAATGAAAAAAGCAACCGAGGTGATGAGAGTTGAATTGAATAAATTAGATTTTAAGAACGGAAGCAATACTTTAATTTCAAACGTTACGGCTGATGAAATCTTAAATCTCAATGATTTAAAAGATTTATTAATCAAACAAATTGAAAATAGAGTTCGATGGAGAGAAAGCGTATTAAAAATGGTAAAAAATGGTGTAAATCATTTTATTGAAATTGGCCCTGGTAAAGTTTTATCAGGTCTTGTAAAAAGAATTAATAAAGATGTTAAAGTTGAAACTGTGAACAACCAACAAGATATAGCAAATATAAGATTATGAATGATATAGAAAATAAGAATATTATTGTAACTGGAGCATCAGGTGGAATAGGTAATGCAATAGTTGAAAAATTAAATAAAAGTGGAGCTAATATCTTAGCTACAGGCACAAAAATAGAAAAACTAGAACAATTAAAAAATAAATTTAAAAATATAAAAATTTTAAATTTTGATATTTCACAAAAAGAAAAGATAGAAGACTTTATTGAAAGTGCAACTAATCAACTTGGTGGAAATTTAGATTGTATCATTAATAATGCTGGAGTGACTCAAGATAATCTAGCTATTAGAATGACTTTAGAGGAGTGGAGTAAAGCAATAGATATTAATCTAACATCAACTTTTTTAATGAGTAAATTCGCGATAAAAAAAATGTTAAAAAATAAGAGGGGTAAAATTATTAATATTACCTCTGTAGTAGGTCATACTGGAAATTTAGGCCAAGCTAATTACACAGCTTCTAAAGCGGGAATTATTGCAATGTCCAAAAGTCTTGCAATTGAGTATGCAAAAAAAAATATCAATATCAATTGTATATCTCCTGGTTTTATAAAGACCGAAATGACAAATAAAATTGATGAAAAGTTCAAAGAAATTATAATATCAAAGATTCCTTCAGCTAGATTAGGGGAACCAGAAGATATTGCTAATGCTGTACTTTTTTTAACATCAAGCTATTCTGATTACATAAATGGCGAAACCTTACATGTTAATGGAGGTATGTATATGGCTTGACAATCCATTTATTTAAACTATTAACAATTTTATAACAAAAAGGATTAATATGTCAGATGATGTTTCAAGCAAAGTAAAGAAAATTGTAGCGGATCACTTAGGAATAGATGAAGCGAAAGTAACTGAAGAGTCAAGTTTTATTGATGATTTGGGTGCAGATAGTTTGGATACTGTAGAACTAGTAATGGCTTTTGAGGAAGAATTTGGTTCAGAAATTTCTGATAGTGAGGCAGAAAAAATATTAACAGTCGGTGATGCTGTTAAATTTATTGAAGGCAAAGCTAATTAACAAATTTTTAAATGCCCACAAATAATGATGGGATAATGGTTATTCTATCCTCTCCATCTGGAGCTGGCAAAACCACACTGGTAAAATTGTTATCAAAAAATAATAAATTTGAAATATCTATTTCTCACACAACAAGACAACCAAGAGACAACGAGATACCCAATAAAGATTATTATTTTGTTGATGATGAAGAATTCAAAAAACTAATTGATAATAACGAATTTTTAGAATACGCAAAAGTTTTTAATAACATGTATGGTACTGCAAGCAAATCAGTAATTGAAAAGCTTAAAAAAGGAAAAAATATTTTATTTGATATTGATTGGCAAGGAGCAGATCAAATCAAAAAAAAAAATTTAAAGTATAAACTAATTACATTTTTTATTTTACCACCTAGTAAAAAAATTTTATTTGAGAGATTATCTAATAGGGATATGAAAGATAAATTAATAGTAGAGGAAAGAATGAAACAATTTGAATACGATATCTTACATTGGGTAAACTATGATTATGTTGTAGTTAACGATGAATTAAATAGTTGTTATCTAAAAATAAGTAATTTAATAAATGCAGAAATGAATAATTTACCAAAAGATTATGATTCACAATTTATTAAAGATCACGTAATAAAATTAACTTCTTAAAGCCTCATATTTAGAAACTAACTTATAATAAGTTTCAAAACTTAAGTTTTGGGGTCTTAAATTTGGATTAATATTTAGATCTGATAAAATTTTTAAATTTCCTTTAAACAAATTATTAAAAGGTTTCTTAATCATTTTTCTTCTATGCATAAAAAAATGCCTGGTGATTTTTTCTAAATTTTTAGGATCTTTGAATTTCCAAAAATTTTTTTTTGGTTTAAAAAATAATAAGCTACTATCGATTTTTGGCCTAGGAGAAAAACTTGATGGTTTTACATCACAAATTTTTTTAATATCTAATTTCCAATTAGATATAATTGATAATCTACCATAGTTCTTTGTATTGAAATTTGATATAATTCTATCTGCTACTTCCTTTTGAAACATTAAAATTAAATAATTAAACCAAATTTTTTTGTCATCAATATTTAATATCCACTTACATAGTATTTCAGTAGATATATTATAAGGTAAATTTCCAAATACAATTAAAGGTTCTTTTGTAATTTTATTTTCATCTATTTCCAAAATATCATCATTTATTATTATAATTTTCTCACCAAAATTACTTTTGAGAGTAGAGGCAAGTTCATTATCTTTCTCAACAACAATTACTTTTTTTGGTTTTTTTTTAAAAATAGCAGATGTAAGATTTCCAGTTCCAGGACCAACCTCTAAAATATTTTTATCTTCGATCTGAATAGTATTTACAATTTTTTCAATAATATTTCTATCTACGAGAAAGTTTTGACCCAAGCTTTTTTTTGCTTTAATCACTTTGAATCTAAAAATTTTAAAGCTTTGGTAAGACTTATTGCATTGGATTTATTTTTACCGATCATTTTTTCATTAGGTCCATGATCAGGAGAAACTCTCAAAAAAGGTAAACCCATTGTAATATTTATTGCATCATACTCAAATAAAGTTTTTACAGGTGTAAGAACTTGATCATGATACATACCTAGTATTACATCATACTTTTTTCGATTATCTTTTAAAAATAAAGTATCTGCTGCAAAAGGGCCCTCGACATTAAATTTTTTCTTTAATCTTTTTAAAGTCGATGAAACAATTTTTTCATCCTCATTATAACTTAATATGCTCTCACAATGTGGATTAAGACCTGTGACTGCAATTTTTGGTTTAAAGCCAAAATATTTAACAAAAAAATCATCAATTATTGATATTTTTTGCATTATTAGAGTTTTTGTAATTCTTTTTGCAACTAGTTTAAGAGGCAAATGTGTTGTTAAAGGGCAAACTGATAGATGCTTATTGTAAATTAACATTCCAATTTTTTTTATTTTGAATTTATCAGCAACAAATTCTGTGACACCAAGGTGTTTTTTTTGAAAAAATTTTTTTTTATTAATTGGTCCATTAATTAATTTATACGAAAATTTATTTTTGATTAATCTAAATCCTAATTCGAAAGATTTATTGATATAACTTTTAGATAATTGTTCATTTATAGTATGATTTGATGACTTTTTTAAATTAACATTAATTACATTTAATGTTTTATTATCAAGATTATATTCATTGATAATATCTATGTTTAGTAATCTTATTTTCTTTTTAAAATTAAATATTTTCATATTTTGTTTTAATAATTTTTGACAACATATAAGAACTATAGGATTTCTATATTTATTGGTTTTAATTGATTTGAAAAAAATTTCAAAAAAAACACTTTTAGGTTCACCAGCGAGAACTATTATTGCTTTATTTTTCATTAATAGAATAGTTCATTTTTGATTTATCGAAAAAAATTCTTGAAAATTGATTAAGTTGTCTATTAGTTTCAGAATTTACTAATTTGTTAATTTCTTTTTGTTTATCAATTTTTAATTCATTGATTTTAATTTCTTCAATTTTTAAGATTAGAAAATTATTTCCAATCTGTATTATTTCTGTGTGTTCATTTTCTTTAATTTTATCCAATTCTTTTAAAATTATTTCTGATAAGCTGGCTTGATCAACCCAACCTAATTTTCCTCCTAATTTTGCACTGTTAGATATACTATAAATATTTGCCGTATTATTAAAACCAATTTCTTCTATACTAAGTTTGATTTGATCTGAAAGAGAGTCTAAAGTTACATCCTTTTTTTTATTAAAAACAATTTCGGAAAGAAAAAATTGTTTTTGTATTTCATCATTTAAATTTTCAACTTTTTCTTTTATATTTTCCTTGTCAATTTTTATTTGATTAGAATATTTGTTATAAATTATTTCATTCCAATATAATTCTATATTCAATTTCTCTTTAATTTCGGTAATAGTGTAAATATTTTTTTTTGATAATTCATTTTCAAATTCAATAATATTTTTATAGTTCAGTTTTGAATACAGATTTTTTAAATAATCATCTACAAACGGGTTAATATTATTTTGGAGATCAATTCTTTTAAGGATTTCTTTTTTTTTAATAATTTCATTTATTAAAGATGTTTTTGCGATATTCAAAGTCTGGTTATCATTAAGTTGGTTTAAATTTGGATTTAGAATTTTAAGATACTCACTTTCTTTTTGAAGATCATAATTTGTAATAATTTCATCATCAACACTGGCAATAATATATACTTTGGAATTAGCTAGAACATTGTCATTTATAAAATTAACAAAAAATAAAATTAGTATAATTTTTTTTATCATTATTTTTTTAAATTTGGACTATTAGTTTCCCCAAAAGGAATAATTGTTAATTTGAAGAAAATACTTTCCTCAGGTTTAACATCCCTGTCATCATAATATGTTTTATTATATTTCACTGATGCAGCTAAACAATCATTTTTATATTGATATATCCAGTCATAATATTCAGTTAAATTTGATGTTTTATTTTCTCTAGTTGAAAAGCTTAAGCTATTATATTCATCTAAATAATAACTAGTTTTGTTTGTTAAATAAGAATTGATATTTACAGAATTATTTTCATTGAAATAATCAAATGTAGTTACAAAATTATTTAATTTTAATTCTCCAATTAAATTTTCATAATTAACATCGGCAAGATTATTTTTAACAGATGTATTATACCTGGTTGTTATGTATTGATTTGGTCTATATATGATTTCACTAAATATATTAGACGTCTTTTCCCCAATTTGGTTTATTTCTGGCAGATCATCGTTTTCCTCAAGCCTTAAGTTACTTGCTATTTTAAAATTTAATCTTTCTAATTGATTTATTTTGTCAAAAATGGAGTAATCAGCGCCATATGCCAGTGATACACCACCTTCAACTGTGTCACTTCCAGTTACTCTGTTTAATGAATAAATATTATTCACATCAACTCTTGGGGTTCCGTTTCTATTATCTTTTGTTTGGTTTGGAGCAATTTTTAAAGAAATCTTTGGTGATAGAATATTTTGTAAATTACTATTTTCTTTAACTAATGGTAGAGTTGAATTAAATTGAAAAAGACTTGAAAAATAATAGTTTTCACCTTCTTTATAACTCGTTGAGTTAGCCGTATCAGTGTTTGAATTCTTAAATACAAAATCATAGTTATTATAAAATCCTAATTTTGTAATTTTTGGGAATGAGCTAAATCTCAAATCATTAATATTTAATTTTTCAATTTTATTTGTATCAAAATTTCTAACCAAATTACTAGACTCAAATGTAAAGTCTCCATTTAAGGCAGTTTTATTTTTAATTTTTTTTGAAAAATTAAGTTTTGGTAAAATATATTCATATCTATCATTATTATCTTTATTTAATGTTTCATAAGCAGCTACTTCAGTTTCTATTGAAAAGTTGTTCGAATATAAATTTAAGTTAAATGAATTTTCAAGAACATTATTGTTTGTTATTAATGGAGAAGTCAATTTATTTGCTTTCAGATATGTATCGTTAGAAGTTTTTTGTATTTTTAATTTTATATCAGTCTCTTGAAATTTATCAGTTTTAAAACTTTTATCATAATTATAGAATAAATGATTTTTTGAATTTTCTTTTTCATCAGTAAAAAAACTGAAATCTGAATAATGACTACTATTTGCATTTACTTGTCTATATTCTTTTTGAAGTAAAAATTTTTCTTCATTATAAAAACGAGGGGAAAAAGTAATATCTTTATTTTCGCTTATAGCAAAAAAATATGGGACATTTAAATAATCTCCAGCATTTGAAGAACTCTGAATTGTTGGAATTAAAAAACCTGATCTTCTTTTTACAGTTGGATCAGGATGAAAAAACTTTGGAAAGTATATTACAGGAACATCATAAACACTTAAAAAAGCATTTTTATAATTAATGGTTTTTTTCTTTTTATTATGTTGAATTTTTTCAGCTGATAATTTCCATGGGGGGCATTTTTCTCCTCTTCTTTTACAAGTTGTAAAAACACCTTTAGATATTTCAGTGACCTCATTATTATTTAAAACGCTATTTCCTTTTAATCTTGGTTCATTATCTTTATCAAATGATGAATTATCTAAATTTACTACAGCATCTTTACCAAACAATCTATTTGTTTTGGTATTTATGTATGCAAGAGAGGTTTTAAAATTATTATTATCAACATCTTTAAAATTTGCATTTTTTATTTTTAGAATATTTTTCTCAACTTCAAAAATAAATTCATCAGCACTATAAAAGTTCTTAGCCTTATCTTCTAGTGTAGTTTTAAAATTTGATTTAATTAAACTTTCTCTCTTATTATAAATAATTTCTTCAGTATCAATTTTTAAAGCATTTTCAAAATCAACAATTCTCACATTTCCTACAGCTCTGATCTCTGATTTTTCAATATTATAATAAACAATGTCAGAAAAAATTCTTAATTTTTTGTCAATTTGAAAAATTTCAATATTACCATTTGCTTCAATTTTTAAATTTTTTTGATCTATTATAGAATTATTGAATTTAATTTTAACATTTTCAGATTTTATAAATGCCGATCCTTTTTCAAATGTTCTTAAAACATCTAATTCTTTTGAGTATTCAAATTTGCCTGCATTAATTTCTAAATTGTTATTAGATGAAATAGCTTTACCATCAGTAGCATAAACTATGTTTCCATTATCACTTATTTCAATATTAGATGTCTCAAACTTAAAATTATTTGATAATGCATGACTGCTAAATAGTAAGAAAGATATAATTAATATAAGAAATCTATTTTTCATTTATTCTTACAAGCCCTATTGTTGAAACTAGGGAAATAACCAAAATTGGAAAAAATATAGATAAATAAATTGGTATTCTTCCATTATTACCAAGTGAGTTAAAAACAAAATTCATATAATAAATTAAAACGGACATTAAAATACCCAGAATAATATGAAATAGTAGTGATTTATCTTTTTTAAAATTGAACATTATTATTGCTGATAATATAGTTAAAACACCATAAAATAGCGGCATAGTGAAAAGTTTTAATATATGAATTAAAATTTCATCTGACGAGTAACCTAGATCTTCATAATCTTTCTTTAATTCGAATAAATCAAACAGATCAAGAGTTGAGATATTTGAAAATAATTTATTAATTCTATTTTGATCAAAATTTGTCATCAAAAATAAATCATCTGAATTTTTACGTGAAATATTTTTTTCTGTAATTATTGGTTCAAATATTAACCAATTTTTTTCTGAAATATCAATTTTATCAGATTGAATAGTTCTTATAAGCTGAAATTCAGAATTAAATTCATTTATAATAGATTGTGATAAAATATTACCTTTTACATATTCAGATTTAATTATAAGTGTCGAATTTCCAATTTCATCTTTAATCCATAAACCACTATCTGTTACCATAGCTAAATATTTATTATCATTAGAAAAATTATTCTTAATATTTGTGTAATGAAACTTTAGTTTTGATGCTAAATTATAATAAACCAATACAGTAAAAACACCCATTGCTAATGACAAAAGAAATAAAATTTTTATTATATTAAAATTGCTTAATCCATTTTTTTTTAACAAATTAAGTTCATCTTTTTTAAAAAGATCATAAAATAAAAATTGTGAGGTAAGTAAAAAAATAAATGGAAAAATTTCAAACAAGGTTATTGGAGCATTCATTAGTGTTAAAAAATAAGGATAAAGAAAATTAGTATCCAAATCTTTAAAAAAAGAAATTTCTTCCAACACACCAAGAATTATTGTTAAACAAAAAAATATAATAGTTATTAAAAAAAATTTTGATAAAAAGTTGCTAATAAGATATTTTTGATATGTTTTAAACATTTTTAACTATTTTGTAAAAGATTGTATAAGCAAAACAAAAAATAAATACTGGAATTATAAAGTAAAAAATTAAATATGTATTTGATGACGTTGAGTATCTTAAAGTTGTCTCGGAGAAAACAATTAAGAAAAAAGTTAAAATGAAAGTGTTTCTTTTAATCTTAGTATAATTTATTTTATTACGAGATGACGTAAATAAAAAACAACACATAATTGTTATTATTGGAATATAAATAGGTTTATAAAATCTTTTTAAAAGTTCTTGTTTTATTTCATCATATAAATTTTTTTCACATTTAAATTCTGAAGTACTCACCTGTTCATTTGAAAAAAAACATTTTAAAAGTTGAGAGGATTTTATTTCTTGTATTTTGGGAATAGTAATAGTATTTGAAGTAAAATCTTTTAAGTTAAAATCAATTTGATCAAATTCAAAAACATTAATTTTTGATTTTTCATTATTTATTACTTTTCCTTGAAAAAGTTTAAATATTTTTTTTTTTTCATCATCTATCAAAACTCCACTTTTAGCATAAATCATTTTAGAATTATTTTTTGTAGAGTCATCTATGAAAATATCTACATAGGATCCATCACTATTTTTTTTTTCTATAAATATTGTTAATCCTTTTACTGCATTAATAAATTTACCTTCTTTAATAAGTGAAGTAAAAAAATCTATGTTTGAATTTTTTAAATAGGATCTTGCTTTATATTGTGATGATGGTGAAATATAAGCACCAAGTACTATTTGAAATATCATGACGATAATTGATAAAAAAATTATCTGATTAGAAAAGTTAATTTTACTTATTCCATTAATCCAAAATATAGAAAGTTCATTTTTTAGCTCATAACTAATAATCATATAAAAAATAGATATGAAATATATGAAAGGCAAGATTCTGTGAATAATTTTAGGAAAGTTCAAAATTGTATAAAAAAAATATACCTCTAAACCATGCCCATCTTGAGTAACAAAATCGAAATAATTTACTGCTTGTAAGGTCCATACTATAATACCCATTATAAGAATAGAAGTAGTAAAAAAAACCAAGGTATCTTTAGTAAATTTTCTAAATATTAATTTTTTCATTGAAAATATTTTTTTACTTTATATATAGCATTCATCTATTATTCTAAATAAGCAAAATTATGGCAATAAAAATAAGTTTTAAAAAAAACCAACCAAATAAAACCTCAGCAAATCTTGTTTTTTTTGCTGATGAAAAGTTCAACATATCTCATATTAAAAGAGATCTAGCTGGAGTCGAGTTTTCTTATGTAAATGATTTATTAAAGACAAGTGATTTGAAAAAAAATATACTTGTTTTTGAGTTAAGTAGCAAAAAAAAGGTTATCTTAGTTTCAATTAAAAAAAATTTAAAAACCTCAGATATAGAAAATCTTGGAGCAGAGTTTTTTGTAAGAATTAACTATGGTAAAAATAGTGAATACCATATTAATTCTGATAGCGTAATTAGTAAGAATAAAACTTTCATGGGATATTTTCTTCATGGGTTTAAACTTAAATCGTATGATTTTAGTAAATATAAAACAAAAAAAGAGACAAGGACCATTTCTTTAAATGTAATTGAAAGAAAGTACAAGCTATCAAATAAAGATCAACAAAAATTCAGAGCTATAGAAGACGGAACTTTTTTTGCTAGAGATCTAGTATCTGAACCAGGAAATATTTTACATCCTGATGAGTATGCTAAAAGAATAAGTTCTTTAAAAAAATTTGGATTAAAAATAAATATATATGATGAAAAGAAATTGAAAAAACTTGGAATGAATTCTTTGCTAGGTGTTGGTCAAGGAAGTATAAGAGGATCATACCTTGTTACAATGGAATGGAGTGGAGCAAAAAATAATTCTAAACCTCTCGGATTTGTTGGTAAAGGAGTTTGTTTTGATACCGGGGGAATTTCTTTAAAACCTGCAAAATTTATGGAAGACATGACTTATGATATGGCAGGCTCAGCCGTTGTAGTAGGTTTAATGAAAAATTTAGCTTTAAGAAAAGCTAAAGTCAATGCGGTCGGTGTAGTAGGGCTTGTGGAAAATATGCCAGGTGGAAACGCTCAAAGACCAGGTGACATTGTAAAATCCTATAGTGGAAAAACAATTGAAATACTTAATACTGATGCCGAAGGCAGATTGGTGTTAGCTGACGCCTTAACTTTTACGGAAAAAAAATTTAAACCTAAATTCATTGTAGATTTGGCAACTTTAACAGGTGCAATAATTGTATCGCTAGGATCTGAATACGCTGGACTTTTTTCAAATGATGACAAACTTTCAAAACAAATAATTGATGCTGGCAAAAAAGTTGAGGAGAAAGTATGGAGAATGCCTTTACATAAAAATTATGACAAATTGATAAATTCAAAAAATGCTGATATGCAAAATATCAACTATGTTGGTGGTGCAGGCTCAACTACAGCTGCCCAATTTTTACAAAGATTTATATTAAACAATACCCCATGGGCTCACCTTGATATCGCTGGTATGGCATTTTCAAAATATGGCGGAGCATTAAATTCAGGTGGGGCAACTGGCTTTGGTGTAAGATTACTAAATAAACTAATAGAGGATCAATATGAGTAATATAGAACAAACGCTTTCAATTATAAAACCTGATGCTGTTGAAAGAAATTTAGACATTGAGATAAAAAATATTTTCAAAAGTAAAGGATTTTCAATAATTAAAGAAAAGAAAATTCAAATTGAAAAATCTGAAGCGGAAAAATTTTATAAAGTACATGAAACTAAACCATTTTATAATGACTTATGTGCTTATTTGTCGTCAGGCCCAATAGTAGTAATGATACTCGAGAAAGATAATGCTGTTTTAGCTAATAGAGAATTAATGGGATCAACAAATCCTAAAGATGCGGAAGAGGGAACAATTAGAAAAAAATATGGAATTTCAATTGACAAAAACTCAGTTCATGGTTCAGATAGCGTTAATAATGCTAAAATTGAGATTGATTTTTTCTTTAAAGATTAGAATAAATTTTTAATATGGCTCTAGGGTATAAAATGTGCTCTTGTTTAAGAATTTTTTTAGATAAAGTTTTTGCTGTATCCGTTTTCTTTACTTTTACTTTTTTTTGTAAAATAATTTTTCCTGCGTCAAGCCTATGATTTACAAAGTGAACAGTACAACCCGAATATTTTTCTTTTTTATCTATAACTCTCTGGTGTGTGTTTAAACCTTTATATTTGGGTAATAATGATGGATGAATATTTATAATTTTTCCATCAAAGTTTTTTATAAAATTTTTTGACAAAAGTCGCATAAAACCAGCCAAACAAACTAGGTTTATCTTTTCTTTTTTAAGAAAAAATAAAACTTTTTTTTCTGCCAAATTTTTATTCTTAAAGTTAATAATTTTTCTTTTAATCTTAAACTTTTTTGCAAATCTAAGACCCTTTGCATCGGAATTACTAGAAAGTATAAATTTTATTTTTATTTTAGATCTTTTTTTTGAAAAAAAATTAAGTAAATTTTTTAAATTACTTCCAGTTCCTGATATAAATACAGCAGTATTTATTTTTTTAACTCCAATTAATTTTACCATTTATCTCAACTTTTTTAGATCCTTTACCTATTACACCTATTACATATGGTTTAAAATCTTTTGAGAAACATTTTTCTACCTTTTTGAAATTTTTTTCATTAATTATTAAACAAAATCCCACACCACAATTAAAGGTTCTGAGCATTTCTTGATCACTTAAACCATTTTTTTTTAACCATTTAAAAATTTTTAATGGTTTTATTAAACCTAAATTTATATTTGCACATAAATTTTCTGGTATAACTCTCTTTAAATTTTCAGCTATACCACCACCAGTAATATTTGCACATCCATTTAAAAGTTTATTATTGATTAATCTCAAAATTTCTTGAACGTAAATTTTTGTTGGCTTAATTAGTTCATATTTTAGAAATTTTTGTCTTTTAATATTAATCTTTTTCTTTTTTATTAAATGTCTAACTAAAGAATAACCATTTGAATGCATTCCACTTGATGGAACTGCTAAAATTAAATCTCTATTTTTAATTTTATTTTTGCTTAAAATATTCTTTTTATCAACTAATCCAATTGCAAACCCCGCAATATCAAACTTTCCTTTTTCATAAGTACCTGGCATTTCAGCAGTTTCACCCCCAACCAAGTCACATCCAGACATTTTACAACCTTTAATAATTCCTTTAATAATTGATTTTAATTTTTTGAGATTAATTTTATTAATAGAAATGTAGTCTAAAAAAAAAATTGGTTTAGCTCCTTGAACAATTAAATCATTTACACTCATTGCAACTAAATCAATGCCAATTGTATCATATTTTTTAATTAAATTAGCTATCTCAATTTTAGTACCAACTCCGTCTGTGCAGGCAACAATTTTGGGATTTTTAATATTTTTTGGTATATCAGAAATTGAACCAAATCCACCGATATTACCTAACTTTTTATTGCCATTTTTTTTTGATGTAATATTTGCTATAAAATTAACAAATTTATCTGCAGCATCAATGTTGACCCCACTTTTTTTATAGGTAAAGAGATTTTTATTCATTACTATGAAGATTAAAATTAATATGCATTATTTTAAAAGTTTATATATTTATTTTTCAATACTAGCCTTAATTATATCTTTTTTTTCCACAACAAAAGTTAATGCAAATACTTTCCAGATTAATGATATAGAAATATCAAGACCTTTTGAGAAAGATTTTAATAAAAATATAGTAATAAATACAGGATTTAAAAAGGCATTTTTTTTATTAATTAACACAATAATAAAATCATCAGATTTAAAAAAAATTAATAATGTGAAACTTAATGAAATTAAAGGCATGGTTGAAACTTTTTCAATTAGAGAAGAAAAATTTATTAACCAGGAATATTTTGTAAACTTAGGAGTTTCTTTTAATAAAAAAAAAATTTATGATTACCTGGAAAAAAACAATATTTTTCCATCTCAAATAGTCGAGGAAACATTTCTATTTATACCAATAATAATAGATGAAAATATTAATAATTTATTAATATTTTCTGAAAATTATATTTACAATGATTGGAATGAAATAAATCAGAAGTCTCAATTAATTAATTATATGCTCCCTACTGAAGACTTGGAAGATATAAGTTTGATTAAAAATAAACTTGATATTTTAGAGGAATATGACTTTGATGAAATTATTAAAAAATATTCTTTAAATCATTCAATTGTATGTTTAATTTTTAAAAACGAAGAAAGTGTGAAAATATTATCAAAAATTAATATAGAAGATAAATCAGTTTTAAGAAATCATACGTTTGAAAAAATTGATTTTAAAAACAAAAATGAGATTAAACTTCTTATCGAAAGACTAAAGGTAATTTATGACGATGTATGGAAAGAATTTAATATAATAAATACCTCGATTAAACTCCCTTTATACGTAAAAGTAAAAAATAAGAATTTAAAGATTTCTTCAAATTTTGAAAAAAGCCTAAATTCAATTGATTTAATAAATGATTACTCAATTACAAAACTAGATAAAGATTTCGTTTATTATGAGATAATATTTAATGGAACACCTCCAAACTTTATTAATATTATGGGAAAAATGAATCATCAATTTAACACCGGAAAAAAAATTTGGATTCTTAAATGAGAAATTTAAATCAATTAATTATCAAATTTGATTATGAACAAAATTTCAAGGATGACGATTTTTATGTATCAAAATCAAATGAACATATTTTTAATCTTATAAATAATTGGCCCAAGTGGGAAAAAAATTTTTTAAATATTTATGGAGAACATTTTTCTGGAAAAACTCATCTAATGAATATTTTTCTAAAAAAATTTAAAGGTTTAAAGTTAAGTTCTAAACAGATAAAAAATGAAGATCTAAAAAAAATAAAACTATATGAAAATATAATATTAGAAGATCTTGATGAAAATATAGATGAAAAAATTATATATACTTTATTAAATATTATTGACCAGGATAATAAATTTATTATAGTTACTTCAAAAAAACCCATTGTAAATATCAATTTTTTACTCGCAGATCTTAAATCTAGAGCAAATAATTTTCTTTTACAAAAAATAGAAAAACCTGATGATGATTTAATGTTTGCATTAATTTTAAAAAATTTATCAGACCGTCAAATATTTATAGATAAAAAACTTATTAATTATATCATTAAAAGAATTGAGAGATCTTATAGTAAAATATTTGATTTCATATATAAAATTGATGAATTAAGTTTAAAAAAAAAAAAACCGATTGATTTTAAAATTATAAAAGAAGTATTAGAGGATTAATTGAATAAATATAGAACTCATAATTGTGGTGAACTAAGAAAAGATATGGTTGGAAAATCCATTACCCTTTCTGGCTGGGTAAATAAAAAAAGAGACCATGGGAATATTTTGTTTATTGATTTAAGAGATAATTATGGAATAACGCAATGTATAGTTGATAAAAATAATCCTAGTTTTATTGAGTTAGAAAAAACTCAGCTTGAGACAGTTATTACCATTAAAGGGAATGTAGTGAATCGATCTGTAGAAACTATAAATAAAGATATCATGACAGGTGAAATTGAAGTTTCAATACAAAACTATGAAGTTTTAGGTAAATGTAATGAGCTTCCATTACCAGTATTCAGTGATCAAGAATATTCTGAGGAGATAAGGCTTAAATATAGATTTTTAGATTTACGTAGAAAAAAAGTTCATGACAATATAATTCTCAGATCTAACGTAATCTCATTTATCAGAAATGAGATGATTAAGTTAAATTTTTTAGAATTTCAAACACCAATTTTAACTTCATCAAGCCCAGAAGGAGCTCGAGATTTTTTAGTTCCAAGCAGATTAAATCCTGGCAAATTTTATGCTTTACCTCAAGCACCTCAACAATTTAAACAGCTTATAATGGTTTCTGGATTTGATAAATATTTTCAAATTGCTCCATGTTTTAGAGATGAAGATGCTAGAGCTGACAGGAGTCCTGGTGAATTTTATCAATTAGATTTAGAAATGTCATTTATTGAACAAGATGATGTTTTTAAAGTTGTTGAAAAATTACTGGTAAATACTTTTAAAAAATTCTCAAAAAAAAAATTACAATTTATCGATTTTCCAAGAATTCCATATGCTGATGCAATGTTAAAATATGGTACTGATAAACCTGATCTAAGAAATCCTCTTATTATAAATGATATAACAGAAATTTTTACTAGAGATGATGTTTCTTTTGATATCTTTAAGAAGTTAGTAAAATCAGGCTCCAAAGTGAGATGCATAGTAACAAAAAATACAAAAGATAAGCCCAGAAGTTTTTTTGATAATATTGATAAGTGGGCAAAAGACCAAGGAGCATCTGGACTTGCATATTTTACAGTTGAAAAAAATAAAGAAATCTCAGCTAGAGGCCCTGTAGGAAAATTTTTTTCTAAAGAAGCACTAGAGGAAATTATGATTCAAACTGGTTTAAGTATTGGAGACAGCATTTTTTTAGCATGTGGAAATAAATCTGAACTAGAAAGAATAACATCACTTGCTAGAGACAAAATTGCTCAAGACTTAAATTTAGTAGATGAAAACTCTTTTGCATTTTGTTGGATAGTAGATTATCCAATGTTTGAAAAAAATGAGCAATCAAATAAAATTGAATTTAGTCATAACCCATTTTCAATGCCCCAAGGAAATATAAAAGAAATTGATTTTAAAAATCCTTTAAAAATCCTTGCCTATCAATATGATATTGTTTGTAATGGTATAGAGCTTTCCTCAGGAGCAATAAGAAACCACATACCAGAACTTATGTATAAGTTATTTTCTATTGCAGGTTATTCAAAAGAGGATGTTAATAATAAATTTAGTGGAATGATAAATGCATTAAGTTATGGAGCACCACCTCATGGAGGCATAGCACCTGGGATAGATAGAATAGTTATGTTGCTTGCAAATGAAAAAAATATTAGAGAAGTTACAATGTTTCCAATGAACCAAAATGCCCAAGATCTTATGATGAATGCACCATCAGAAGTTGACGAATCTCAATTAAAAGAATTGAATTTATCTCTTAAAAATAAGAAATAATTATTTTTTTCCTTTAAGGCTAATTTTTACATCAGATAGATCTACAAGATTTTTTTTATAATTATTTCTTACAAAACCTTTACTAGTTATATCTTTAACAATTTTTAATAATTGATTCTGATCTTCAGATGTATTTTCATCAATATTAGTCGTATCTGCGTTTCCAATAGATGGAGTATGTGCCAAATCTTCCCTATTTTGATAAGAAATAGCTAATTCTCTAAAAATATAGTCTAAAATTGAAGTAGCAGATAATATTCTGTCATTTCCAAAAACTTTACCCGAAGGTTCAAATTTAGTGCCAACAAAAGCACTAATAAATTCATCTAAAGGCACTCCATATTGTAATCCTAAAGAAACAGCTATAGCAAAGTTATTCATTAATGCTTTTACTAGCTCTCCTTCTTTGCTGGTATCTATAAAGATTTCCCCAATTTTTCCATCTTCATATTCACCAGTATGTAAATAAACTTTATGATCTCCTATAGTAGCTTTTTGAATATAGCCTTTTCTTCGATCAGGCATGCTGAACCTTTTTCCACCACTCTCAGATTTGTTAAAAATTTTTGTGACAGATTTTTCAAGATTATCAC